>Ga0207095_10105_pt1 | contig 24164 bp, 23 predicted proteins | sample Alteio_BWMinHeat_88_FD_153529 | JGI IMG/M metagenome (GOLD analysis project Ga0207095, IMG submission 153529) | Enriched cells from forest soil in Barre Woods Harvard Forest LTER site, Petersham, Massachusetts, United States -... | ecosystem: Environmental > Terrestrial > Soil > Temperate forest >... | reverse complement strand
GTCCACAATTGAAATTGCATCAATGCGGTTTGCCGAAATTGATGGCGCTGGAATTGTTCAAGCCATTCATTTTCAACAAACTCGAATTGATGGGCCTGGCAACAACGATCAAGGCCGCGAAAAAAACTGGTCGAGATTCAAGAGCCAGTCGTGTGGGACATCCTGGAAGATGTGATTCGCGAACATCCGGTCATGTTGAACCGTGCGCCTACATTGCATCGCCTTGGTATCCAGGCGTTTGAGCCGGTCCTGATTGAAGGCAAGGCGATCCAGTTGCATCCGCTGGTTTGCGCCGCATTCAATGCCGACTTTGACGGTGACCAAATGGCGGTCCACGTTCCGTTGTCGATCGAAGCGCAGATGGAAGCGCGTACATTGATGCTGGCGTCGAACAACATCCTGTTCCCGTCCAACGGCGAGCCGTCTATCGTTCCATCGCAGGATATCGTGTTGGGTCTGTACTATGCGACTCGCGAGAAGATCAACGGCAAGAACGAAGGCATGATGTTCCCGGATGTCTCCGAAGTGATCCGTGCTTATGACAACAAGGAAGTCGAACTGACGACCCGCGTCACAGTGCGTATTACCGAGTATCCGAAAGATGCTGAAACAGGTGAATTCGTCAAAACGATCACCCGGTATGAAACAACGATCGGTCGTGCAATCCTGTCGGAAATCCTGCCTAAAGGCCTGCCATTCAGCGTACTGAATCGCGCGCTGAAAAAGAAAGAAATTTCCAAGCTGATCAACACATCATTCCGCAAGTGCGGTCTGCGTGCGACTGTTGTATTCGCCGATCAATTGATGCAATCTGGCTTCCGCCTCGCGACGCGCGCAGGTATCTCGATCTGCGTCGACGACATGCTGGTACCGCCACAAAAGGTCACGCTGATTGCAGCGGCCGAGCAGGAAGTCAAACAGATCGAACAGCAATATGCGTCCGGTCTGGTTACCTCCGGCGAGCGTTACAACAAGGTTGTGGATATTTGGGGCAAGGCCGGCGACGAAGTCGGTAAGGCCATGATGGACCAGCTCAAAGTAGAGGAAGTCATCAAGCGCGACGGTACCAAGTCGACGCAGGAATCGTTCAACGCGATTTACATGATGGCCGACTCCGGTGCGCGCGGTTCCGCAGCACAGATTCGTCAGTTGGCAGGTATGCGGGGTTTGATGGCCAAGCCGGATGGCTCGATCATCGAGACGCCGATTACCGCGAACTTCCGCGAAGGCCTGAATGTGTTGCAGTACTTTATTTCGACTCATGGCGCTCGTAAAGGTCTGGCCGATACGGCGTTGAAAACAGCGAACTCCGGTTATCTGACACGTCGTCTGGTTGACGTGACCCAGGATCTGGTCGTGATCGAGGACGATTGCGGTACGTCGAATGGCGCGTCAATGAAGGCGATGGTCGAGGGTGGTGAAGTTATTGAAGCGTTGCGCGACCGTATCCTCGGCCGTGTTGCTGCAAACGACATCGTCAATCCTGAAACCCAGGCGACTTTGTACGAATCGGGCACATTGCTGGATGAAGATTCAGTCGAAGAAATCGAACGCCTCGGCATCGATGAAGTCAAGGTTCGTACACCATTGACCTGCGACACACGCTACGGCTTGTGCGGCAAGTGCTACGGTCGTGACCTCGGTCGCGGCAGCCTTGTCAACGCCGGTGAGGCAGTTGGTGTTATCGCTGCGCAGTCGATCGGTGAGCCTGGTACACAGTTGACGATGCGTACGTTCCACATCGGTGGTGCGGCATCGCGTGCGGCAGTTGCATCCAGCGTTGAAGCCAAATCGAACGGTACCGTGCGCTTCACAGCGACGATGCGTTACGTCACCAACGGCAAGGGCGAGCTGATTGTCATTTCGCGTTCTGGTGAAGTACTGATTACCGATGACCATGGCCGTGAGCGTGAGCGTCATAAAGTGCCTTACGGTGCGACATTGATCGTGAAAGACGGCATGACGATCAAGGCTGGTACAGCCTTGGCAACATGGGATCCGTTGACACGTCCGATCATTACCGAATACACCGGTACGGTGAAGTTCGAGAACGTCGAAGAAGGTTCAACCGTTGCACGTCAGATCGATGAAGTTACCGGTCTGTCGACATTGGTTGTTATCGATGCGAAACGCCGCGGCTCCGTTACGAAGACTGTGCGTCCACAGGTCAAACTGTTGAACGAACAAGGCGAAGAAGTAAAAATCGCCGGTACCGAGCATGCAGTGACGATCGGTTTCCAGGTTGGCGCGTTGATTACCGTGAAAGACGGTCAGCAAGTTACCGTCGGCGAAGTGCTCGCACGTATCCCGACCGAGTCGCAGAAGACACGTGATATTACCGGTGGTTTGCCACGGGTTGCAGAACTGTTCGAAGCGCGTTCGCCGAAAGACGCCGGCATGTTGGCGGAAGTCACGGGTACGGTTGCGTTTGGTAAAGAAACCAAAGGCAAGCAGCGTCTCGAGATCACAGACATGGACGGCAACAAGCATGAGTTCCTGATTACCAAGGACAAGCAAGTGCTGGTACATGACGGTCAAGTCGTCAACAAAGGTGAAATGATTGTGGACGGCCCGGCCGATCCGCAAGACATCCTGCGTTTGCTGGGTATCGAAGCACTGGCACGTTACATCGTCGACGAAGTTCAGGACGTGTATCGTTTGCAAGGTGTGAAGATCAATGACAAGCACATCGAAGTGATCGTGCGCCAGATGTTGCGCCGCGTTCAGGTTGTCGATGCGGGCGATGCGAACTACATCGTCGGCGAGCAAGTCGAGCGCTCGGAGTTGTTGGACGAGAACGATCGCGTCGTAGCTGCAGGCAAGATCCCTGCAACATACGAAAACATCTTGCTTGGTATTACCAAAGCATCGTTGTCGACCGACTCGTTCATTTCCGCAGCATCGTTCCAGGAAACCACGCGCGTGTTGACCGAGGCTGCAATCATGGGCAAACGCGATGGTCTCCGTGGTCTGAAGGAAAACGTTATCGTCGGCCGCCTGATTCCAGCCGGTACCGGTCTCGCATTCCATCGTGCTCGCAAAGAGAAGGAAACGTGGGAAGCCGAGGAGCGCACTGCATTGCTGCAATCCGAGCAATCAGCACGTGCTGCCGCAGCGGAGATCGCAGAGGCAGCTGAAACGACCGGGATTTCGGACAGCGAAGCGTAGTTCAGATCCAGTTGTAATTGAAACGGCACCACAGATTTCTGTGGTGCCGTTTCAATTTGGGCGGTGATTGTTGGAACGTTATGCACCGTGATTGGGTGCGGGGAAAACAGTGTTATTTTTCTCGCGCCAGAGGTGTGCCGTTGTCGATCACTTCGCGACAATCGCCCTTGAAGCTCGCATTGTCATAATCAGTCCAGCCATAACTGTCGACATAGCGCTTATGCTGTTTAAACTGTTTGTTCAAAAAGCTCCACTCCAGGTGTTCGCTGTCATAGCGGATGTCGGCCATGTCCAACAGTGAATGGAAAACATTTTCCGTCGCTAGCTTGGCACGCTTGTGACGAAACAGTAGTTCCACCTTGTCGGGGAAGTGCTCTTTATAGAGGTCGGAATACCAGACCAATGCCGGCACGTGAAATTCAAACTGCGTGTTGTGCCCATGGAAGGCCAGGTTACAACTGCCATCGTACAAAGTCTGTCCATGATCGGAAACGTAGATCATTGACGTCATTTGCTTGGAGGACTTCAATGTATGGATCACCTGCGACAGAAACCAGTCAGTGTAAAGAATCGAATTGTCGTAGCTATTGTTGATTTCCGGCTTCAGTTTCAGATTTGTGTAAGCAGGATTCTCGACGCCAAACAGGGACGGCTGCCACCGGTCAAATTCATGCGGGTAGCGATGGCTATAATTCCAGTGGTTGCCCAATGTATGCAACACGATTAATTTTCTCGGCGCCGGATCATTGAGTGCCTTCAATAGTGGATCGAGCAGTACCTGATCGTAGCTTGACGAATTCGTAAATCCGCCTAAATTCAGAAATTGTGTGATATCGGCTTCATCTGCGAAGACGGAAACAGGTGTGTCGAACTGGCCGAATGTCATTTGATTCGACAGCCAATAGGTTTTAAAACCCGCTTCCTTGTACGCACTCAGGAACGATTTTTCTGCAAACCCTGCCTTCAGGCTCTGTGTCGCCGGTTTGCGCGACATGATAATAGGAACGGACAGACGCGTAGCGGATACTGCCGTCACCACGTTCGACAGGCTCACGAGATTTGGTTCATCCTTGAGCAGCGGATTGGTCTCGCGTTTGTATCCGTTCAGACTCCAGCGGTCATAGCGGGAAGATTCGCCGATGACCATTACCACTACCTGGGGAGTGACGGTGACGCCCACTTGGTGAGCGCCAAATTTGAACAATTTGCTCTTCTCGGCGAGGGCGCCCAGATATGAACGTTCCTTCCAGAAATCGTAACCGGCTACGACAAGACCGAATGGCCAAGTGCGCCCGACGGAATCTGGATCGAAGGGAAATTTTGCCCAATGCGGCAGTTTGGGCATACGGGATGCCGAAGCCTGCTGAGTAGAGACTGCAGGTGGAGATGACGCACTCGCAACCTCATCATCGTCTTCATCCTCATCCTCGTCGTCATCTTCATCATCGCCGTCATCATGGCTTGCCTCAACGGTGTGAGTAATTGTGATGATTGGAGATTTGGATGTGCTGGCTTTGGCACTGATGGAACTCGGTTTCGCGTGCTGTGCGGCCTGGATGCCGAACTCGTCCCCGTAAAACAAGACCATAACTGCAATACAGAATAATAATAGTATATGCAAACGAGAGCGGCCGACCCAATCCAGATCATGTGTGCGCATCGCCTTCCTCAACGTGACCCACCACCACGCGGCGATGCTGATGAGGCATGCCAATAGAAACCAGACCTTATTGCCGAGAAATTCCCATGATTCCCGCGGGCTGGTTTCTGCAATGACGCCCAAATGATGAGAAGAAATACTCTGGCCGAAATAGGCTTGCAAATAGAGCTCGACCGGCAATGCAAAAAATGCAGGAATCAGTAACCAGTGAAACCAGGCTGGCCGTTTGAATAATGCCCAGACGGCCAGCCAAGCGAGAAATTCCATTGCAACGATTTGTACAGGGTGTTCTACTGCCCGGCCAAACAGAAGCGGAATGAACGGCGTAAGCGACAACAGAAAATAAGTCGCTAGAATCAGGAAATTGGCGGGACGTAAAAAGGAACGCATTGAAGGGACGCCTATGAAGCGCCGACATCCAGGGTATTGGTCATTGAGAGCCAAGTGTCATATGGCGGCGCAGACAATAATTGTTCAATTTCCCGTAGGTGGGTATTAGTTGCTATGCTGATATACAGCCGCGCTGGACGCAGTCGCAAAAGCCGGTTCAAAGTCACAACCATAGTCAGGTTGCCGGTGCAGCAAAAACAACCGGGGGCAATTCTCGCAATGAATAGCACGTCGTCCTGCTGACTGCCGAATAAATCGATACCATTTGGCAAGCCCTCAAGCAGCAACGCTGTCGATATCCCGGGTTCGATTGATCTGGCGATAGCCGCTTCGCGTGTCGCCGTATCCTTGCCCGTCACCAGCGTCGTCAGGGTGGTCACCCCTTCTTTGCAGCTTTGCCCGGTTCAACGCCTAGTTGTTTCAATTTGCGATACAAGTGCGTACGTTCCAGTCCGGTTTTCTCGGCGACGCGTGTCATGCTACCATTTTCGCGTGTCAGATGATGCTCGAAATACGCACGTTCGAAAGCGTCCCGAGCTTCGCGTAGCGGCAGATTGAACGAGAGCGTGAACGACGATGCTTCAACCGGAAGTATGGACATCGAGGTGTTGGCTGACTGCGTCATGTTGGACATGACCGTGGATGAAAACGTCGACTCCATCGGTACAGCGGTGATAACCGTCGGGCCGGTTACTGTCGACCGCATTTGGAACGAAGGTGCGGGGCGTACCGGCTCGCGCCCGCGTGTAAGGCCTTGTTGAACCGCCTTGAGTAATTTCTGCAAGGAAATTGGTTTCTCGAGAAAATTGAGCGCGCCGATACGAGTCGCTTCGACTGCAGTATCAATCGTTGCGTGCCCGGACATCATGATGACCGGCATAGTCAGCAAGCCATCGCGCTGCCATTCCTTCAGCAAGGTCACGCCATCGGTATCGGGCATCCAGATATCGAGCAAAACCAGATCCGGAGCGCCGGCGGCACGCTGTTCCCGCGCCTGTTGCGCGTTCTCGGCCGTTGTCACGACGTGTCCTTCATCGCCTAAAATTTCCGAGAGAAGTTCCCGGATTCCCATCTCATCGTCAACAACCAGGATATTCGCCATCTGCTGCCTTCCTCATTAATTCGTCTCCGCTATGGGGTATATGCGCTCGCTAGTATACTGCTTGGCACTTGTTGCGGATGCGCATTTCTTCTTGGTACTACACCGCCGTCGAAACATCCGGTTGCAATACCGGATGATCAAGCGGCGCTAACTTTAATAGCAGTATCGCGATTTTCGCACCATTTCCATCGGTACGGTTTTGTATATCAATGCGACCCCCGTGTTCATCAATAATTTTCTTCACCATGGCCAGTCCCAATCCGGTACCCCGCGGTTTGGATGTGATGTAAGGCTCGAACGCCCTCGCCAGTATTTTGGGCGAAAATCCCGGGCCCGTATCGACAATCGACAATCTGATTGCGGTACTTACCTCGCCATCCGCGTTACGGTAGTGAATTTCCTCGGTCGCTACGTCTATCCGCGGCTCTGGTGAACCATCGGCCTGCTCTGCAACGGCATCTTGCGCATTTTGCAAAAGATTGTGTATGACCTGCCGTAACTGGGTCGCATCCCCCATCACCTGTGGCAGCGCTGCACCGAGCGCTGCATGAATGATATCGCGCTCATCGCCGCCAACATACAAGTTTAATATTTCTTCGACCAATGCGTTTAAATCCAGCGCAGATAATACTGCCGGCGGCGTCTTTGCGTAATCGCGGAAATCATCGACCATACGTTTCATTGCCGAGACCTGATTAACGATCGTTTCTGTTCCCTTGTGGAGCATTGCCGCGTCGACGAGGTCGAGCTTGCCCTGCAATTTCATTTGCAGCCGTTCTGCCGACAGCTGGATGGGCGTTAAGGGATTTTTGATTTCGTGCGCCAGACGCCGCGCAACTTCACCCCATGCGATCGACCGCTGCGCAGATATCACGTCAGAAATATCATCGAATACGACGATGTAACCATGCTCGCTGCTGTCCGGCAAGTGCGATCCCCTTGCCAGCAATGTGATCGGATTTTCGGTGTCTGTGCCGTCCGCCATCCTTGGGATCTCAATTTGCTGTTGCCAGTGCAAATGCGCTGCGTCTATGCTGCCCGCTGCAGTCTGCGCGCTTTGCTCGGAGAACGCTTTGGTGATCGCTTGCGAAAGCGGCATCAAACCATCAATTTCTGCCAGTGATTTACCGACGTACTGGCTGAAATTACTTTGGTGCAAAATGCGTTCGACTGACTCATTGCAGGTCACCAATTTGAGATGGTCATCGAATACCATCACGCCGGCCGACATGTTCCCCAATACTGATTCAAGATAGGCTTTGGCATTTTCCAGCTCGGCGCGATTTTTCTCAACCGACGAACGAGCATCAAACAGCTGTTTGGTCATGGTATTGAATGACTTGGTCAACGTACCCAACTCATCTGAAGTCGCGACAATGGGGCGTGGCGAAAGATTTCCTTCCGCGACCGCCTTGGTACCTTCTGCGAGCAGCAATAGCGGCTTGGCCAGATCGCTTGCAATCAGGAAGGCACTGACAATTGCGCCGAAGATTGCCAACAGCAGGGTCAGCGTGAGGGTGACGATATAAATTTTGCGTAAACCGGTACGGCTTAGCGAACGTTCCTGATACTCGCTGTATGCCGCGCGCAGCGTTTCGGCATTGCTGGCGAGATGCGACGGAACCGGTTGCAGCAGTTGCAGAAATTGCGCTTCATTTTTCAGGGAAACGCCGCTATTCAGCGACGGGAGCAATCCACGGTTTCCACTTTTCAAGGAAAGCTCGGATGCGGTGTTCGGCTGGATGGCAACGAGTACACGCAGGCGCAAGCTGTTAGCCTGGTCCGGTGTCGTCGGCCTGGGCACCGGTTGTGCTGCCGGCCTGATATCCGTGGACGCCCTTGGCGCACTCAGCGACGCACTGTCGTCGAAATCACCGAGATCTTCAAACGCCGCATATCCGCGTGAATTACGTGCCTGCTGGAACATCTCAGGCGTCGGCATATCGGGTACGAGACTACCGATCTGGCTTCCGACACTGGCCACCACTCTCTTGCTTGCAGTGATGATGGAGGCTTCCATTTGATTGTCGTCACGCATCCGGGACAGGTAAGTGATGCGCGACGCGTCCGACATGTCGGAAAGCTCAAACGCGAAGTTGCGCGCCTTTGCGAGCAGATCGTTCTGCGACGCGTCGAGTGCTGACCTGCTCAAGTTCACGCCTGCCTCAAGCGCAGACTCAACCCGCACGTTGAACCATGACTCGATCGAGCGCGACACAAATTGCACCGACACCAGGTAAATCACGACGCCTGGCAATACACCGACAAGAGTGAAAAGTCGTACCAGTCGCCACATCAGCCTGGAGCCGAATTTGCCGCGTTTATATCGCTTGTATAGCCTTGCCAGCAACAGGACAACCACAAACAGCAGCGCTGCTGCGACCAGGGCATTCAATCCCAACAGTAGCGCATAATGCTTATCGAACGCGGCAGAGTTTTCTGATGCCGACGCGAGCAGGAACAACAGGATGGTGACAACTGCACCGGCGGCAACCAGTATGTAGCGCAAGACTTGCGTCACGGCTAGTCGGCCTTGTAGGTAAAATATTTCCAGTCCGAAGACAGGCGCCAGTCGCTGCTGTTCAATGCGTGCACCTGGAATGGTTTGGGCAATTCGGCCAGGTCGAGCTTCATCCGAACTGCAACGTTATACGTCACGCCTATCTTCAATTTTCCGATATCAGCCACGACCCAGCGGCTGGGCCGACGTACCAAGGAGAGCGCGTCTTCGAGCGTGCTGAATCTTTGCTGTGGGCGGTCATTGATAGACACGTGATATTGGCGCGTCAACACATTGAATTGCACGCGTACGGTTTGCGATTCGGTTACCGCAGTATCGTCAAACCAGTACCAACGCGGTCTTTTCAATTCGATCTCGGTGGTAAAGAATAGCGCGACGCCCTTGTTAATGACGTCTTCCAGCCCATGATTCAGGTCGAACGCAAATGTGCTCGATAATTTGTAACCATCGTCGGACTGCTCCAGATGCGCCTGGACGATCTCCACGCCTTCGGCATGAGCCGACGGTGCGAGCATCAACACACAGGCCAGCATTGCGAGCAGGCAGCATGTCAGGAAATGTGGGAGTCGTTGGGTCACGCGTTTTGGTAGGGCTTCAGGCCCCTCTGTAGGGTTGCGAAATATTATCAAATTGACGGTTTTTGGAATAGCGCGTAATACAGGCCGTCATGGTCATCTTGCTGCGTGGATGTCGGAAGCAGTTGACCGGGTGCGGGAAGGCGACGTGCCTGATTTCGCACTTCAAACGCTGCCGCCTGTGCTTCGGATTCCTGCGGCCACAACGAACATGTCACAAATAGCAATTTACCATCGGGGCTTAGCATCTGCCATAGGTTATCCAGTATTTGTGCGGAAAGTGTTGCCAACTGTATTGCGTCCCCTTTCCGCCGGAGCCAGCGAATGTCAGGATGCCGGCGCACTATGCCTGATGCGGTGCACGGAACGTCAGCCAGTATTCGGTCAAACAGTCTTCCATCCCACCAGTCGCGTGCACTGGCGTCGCCTACCTGCAGCGTCGCATTCAATTGCAGGCGCTGCAAATTTTCTTCGATGCGCTTGAGTCGTCGCGGATCATTGTCCAATGCGACCACGTCAACATCCGCATATTCAAGCAAATGCCCGGTTTTGCCGCCTGGCGCAGCGCAAGCGTCGAGTACGCGCATGTGATCCTGGACGTCAAGCAGTGGCGCCGCCAACTGTGCCGCGGCATCCTGCACCGAGACCAGCCCTTCCGAAAATCCTGGGATCTGCAGGACCGGAACCGGCTGATCAAGCCGCACTGCATCCGGCCCAATTTGTCGCGCATTGATTGCGCCGGATGCGAGAGTTTGCAAGTAGGCAGCAATGCTCGTTTTTCGCCGATTGACACGCAACGTGAGCGGCGGCAAACCGTTGCCTGCATGCAGAATTGCCTGCCAATCACGCGGATAGGCCGCTTTGCATGTATCGATCCACCACGTTGGATAATTCCATACTGCGACCGGATTCTTCGCGACTTCTTGTGATAACTGCTCACGCTCGCGTAAAAAACGCCGCAGCACTGCATTGACCATTCCTTTTGCATGTGCCATATCCGGATTCGACGCAGCTGCGGTTACCGCCTGATCCACTACAGTAAAGTCATCGTACGGTGCCGACTCAGGCGTATCTGCCGGATTGGAAATCAAGGCCAATGCACTGCACAGCAAACCATGCAAAATTGGCGGCTCCGGCGCCTTGTTTGCCAACAGGGCAATCAGCGCTTCTGCACGCCCCAAGTGGCGCATCGTGCGATAGGCAATATCCTGCATTGCGCCGCGCGCCTGCGCCGGTGTATCGGTTTGAGAAAACACATACGCCAATGCTTCCGGCAATGCTGTACCGCTACGTACCTGTGCAACTGCGTGTGCCGCACCGTGCAGGCTGAATGCGAGCGAATCAGATTTTAAGTTGGCCATCGGTAATTTATACGGTTAGATATCCGTAAATGCGAGTTTGATGCCATACAGGGCAACGCGACCGACAAAAACGTGAAGTCGTGATTGTAGCGGCGCAAACGCAGTCGCGCCTGCCGCTAACGCAAATTGATGTAAAGTTCCGACGTCACATTTGAATGCACGGAGATACCTGACACAAGTGTCAGGTATTCATGTTGACTGACTGATGCCCCGAAACATCCTGGACAGACACGGCATACGGGAATTTGGACGCATGTCCGCAAGAACTGACGCTAAGCCACGCGCGTACATCGTCAAATACACGGCCGGCATCAACTTCGTTCAATACTTCATGATAAAAATCCGGGTACACGTGAAGTGTGCCTATGCCAGCCGCCAGTTTGTGAAAAAATCTGGTGCTGCCGCTGTTGTCAACCACATGGTCGTCGCCAGCAACCAGTATCAACGTGGGAACCCGCAAATTGGCGGCATGCGCCTCGCAAAAAACAATCGCACTCAGCATGCTGCTTAGGAGGCGGGCATTGATTTTTGAGTGTACGAGAGGATCGTTATCATAGGCGGCCACTATTGCGGGATCGTGCGATAACCAAAGGCTTTTGACACTGTTCGAAATCGACAGGCTCGGTGCCAAGGCTTTGAGGATATTGAACAACAGCGATTGCACAGTAGTCATCGGCACCGCCAATGCCGGCGACGACAGTATCAGTCCGGATATAGGCGAGCATCCCTGCGTTGCGAATCGCGCCGCAAACAGGCCGCCCATACTGTGACCGAACAACAGCGGCGGCGAACCGATCTGCTGCGCAAAATCGTCGATAACGATTTTTGCATCCCGGATGATCGCGTCGTCCGTCGGCACATCGCCACGCCTACCGCCTGAGCGGCCATGACCGCGATGGTCAAAAGACTGACAATCCACAGTCATTCAAAAGCCCGACGACCTGCCTGTAGCGGCCTGCATGTTCGCCCAAGCCATGCATCAAAACGACGCCGCCCGCATAAGTTGGAGCTTCGATTAACCAGTCAACAATAAAGAGCGGCGTACCGTCATGCGCGTGTATTAACCGCTCGCGCATGACTCTGTCAGATGCCCCAATAGATATCGCAGTTATTTTTGTGCGCTGTGCGCAGCAATTCCAGGAACGGATACGCTCGTGCGCCAAAACTTACCGGCACCGGCGCACGCTCATCGCCATCCTTGCCGGAGCCATGCGTCGCGTCGCTGTCATCCCCCGCAACTATCGCTGCTGCTTTGTAATCTGCAATGAGAGCTTCCAGCCTGGAAGCTGCATCACCTGTTTCGGCGGAAGTAATGACCCCGCGTGTTATGTCTTTATCGAGAAGATCAAGGATGGGTTTGGCATGCACCTCGTACATGAGGACGTTCCCGGCACCTTTGCATTTGAAGGTAAGCAACATATAAACTCCATTTGAGAATTATTGGTTACACCTTAGCATGCTAAAGAAACGTGTTGCTAGACTTCAAACAATTGAAATGCAGACTTCCAATACGTCCATTGATATGCCTTAAAGGATGATATCTATCACTAGTTCGGTTTGAACGAAGTGAAAAAGGTGTCGACCGCATCTTGCGGTACTGCACTTTTGTTGCCGGTCACGATGACCTGATAAGCCAATTTGTCCTTGGCAACAAACCGTGCATAGAGGCTTCGTGGCTCTGCGCCAGTGCGTGTAGGGGCACCACTCGCTTCAATTTCAATTAACGTGAGTTGGCTGGCGTTGTTGGTCGGTGATTGTAAGAAGGCGGAAACCTTCTCGCTTTTGATCGTGCCATTGACGTTGCTCACCAGAGCGGTCTTCATCGCATTGATGGCGATGACAGCCTGCGCAGAATCCGGCGTTTGCGCAGTACCCACCGCGAACATCACACCGTTCACTTCTGCAACTGTCATTGTCATCGTGACCTGTAGGCCGGCCAGATTGATAGCGCGTGACTGCATTGTCGGCTTGGCCGGCATCAACACGGTAAACGGGGTTGTTGCGCCATGAACATCGCGCCAGTCATATGCTGGCGTGCAGGAAGGCAACGCCAGTACACAAGCAATAATTGCGCACCAGACTCGCAGGTTTAAATGGGGTATCGGCATGCCGTGATGTTATCAGCCGTGAAGGGCGGGCGCTCAGTTCTGACGCGACCCATATTCCTCAATGGAATGCATAGTGATCCCGTCACCAATGTATGGTTCGGATCAATTGGCACCAGCAACTGCCTGAACTCGCGGGCACTAGCTGCGCGATAGCTTAGGGATTCAGCGTGAATTGTACGAGAAATTTGACCGAGTTGGATTTCACATTTAATTTAGGCAAGCCATCGAGCGCAGCCTTCAATCGTTGGAGATGCTTTACCGGTGCAAGTTCGCTTGGTTGGAATGCGAGATTTACATTCTGCTCAGTAGGGGTCGAAGTAAATGATAAAAGAAGCATGCCTGGCTGCTTGGTAGTCGCGAAAACTTTTTTTGTTTGAGTTTCGATGTTAACAATTAAATTCGTCAAGTCAGCAACGCTGATATTCCCTTGCAAGTCCTCTTCCGTCGTCAACAGGCGTACGCCTTCAAATACAACATGATCGGCTTTTTTTGGAGCCTGCTCTGCCGCAATGCTGCTCTTCGAATTTTTTTGCATGTTCGGGGCTTTCTGATCATTTGGAGTTGGGCTCAAATCGGTCGCCAGCGCGCAAACAGGGGCAGCAAGCGCAAAAACAAGTGCGACGATGGGAAATGATGATTTCGAATTCATATAGTCCTGGATAGCGGTCGAAAAAATAATCTACGCATCTTGCCACGGATGTACTGCCGTATCAACTATGCGCGGTGCAGGTCTTTTCGAAGATTGCGATGAGGCTCGCCCAAGGCTATATCTCATTGACGGCGAAATTCCACAGTCAACTGAGTGACCATCCGATAGCTTGAAAGACGTTGATTTGTCCATCCTGCGCTAAAAAGGAGGTGGCAAAAGTTAACGTGCTTTGTATCGCGACCAACACTACTTTTCGGATTGCGTACTATTTCGATATCTGCCAACACTTCGGAAGTGGCACGAAATTCCATAGAACATTCGTGTAAGCAATCCACTTTGAAGCTGGACTGCCTCGACTTAGTTGCGCTGACGGCGGACTTGGTGGGATTTTGGCAAATGTACGCATTTAACGAATTTTGCCTATGTATTCGCCTAAATAATCAAATTTTCGTGTTTCTTGATGCCGTAAAGCAAAAAATATTATTGTAGATCCATTAACACTGTTATATTGATAATAAATAATATTTATAAAACAATTGAAAATAATAAATGGAAATTATGCATTTTTCCAAGCCCCTGATACTTAGTAAACCGCAAACATTATTCTACAAACCGATATGAAAATTACGCAACGCTCGGCAGGGCTGGCTTTGATGATGTGCTTCGTCGCGGATGCTTCTGCAGCCGGTGCATGTATGCGAAAAAGAGTTGTCGCGGCATCGGAGCCTAAAATTATTGCAGCAAATGGCGATATCACCCGTGTCCCTCTGGTTTCACCTACGTTGAATTCGGCAGGGGAGACTCCATTGAACCTGTCAGATGTAAAACCTATTGCTGAAACGTCTGCAAAATCACCGGATCAAAAGTTGATCACTTTAAATTCCTCCGGCGCGGCAGGGGCAGAGGAAATGTCGTTAAAGATGGCTGACACTCCGGCTCCACCGCAAGAGATAAAGTGGACGTTGGTCGGAGGAAAGTCGATTCGTACACAGCTTGCTCAGTGGGCTGACGTCGCAGGATGGCACGTAGACTGGAAAATCGATGTGGATTGGATAGTACCCTCTTCCATTACCTATATTGGTACTTTCGACCATGCGCTTGAGACCGTTATTGAGCAGTTATATGCACAAGGCAAGCCTGTACGATTGATGATCTGGTCGGGCAATCAAGTCGCAGAAGTGGTTGGTAATGATGTCAAATAATTTTGCGGTAGCTGTTATTGCAATGGCATTTTTGGCTAATGGTTGCAGCACCGTGACGGACATCCAGAAGTCAGGGAGGGACGCGCAGGTTCAATCAGATGAACTAATGAAGTCCGCAAAAAACACTGCAGCCACCGGGGCAGTATGGCGAACGTCGCAGCCGAAGATCGCCGGCGATGAAGTACGGGTCATTCCGGAAGAAAAACTGCCTGATCTTTTCAATAAGGTATTTCCTTATGTGTCACCTGGGCAGCCTATTGCGACAATTCTCGAAGATATATCGTCGCAAGTCGGATTTCCAATCATCAATAAGACGACTGCGCAAAATGAGTCGTCGGTTGGCGCCAGCATGATTGGACAGGGAAATGTGGGCATGGGGAATTCCTCTGGCCCCCAAATACAAATCGAATGGAGCGGAACATTTAGAAAGCTGTTGGATTTCCTGGGTCAAAAGACAAACTCATCGTGGCGCTTTGCCGGCGGTCAGGTGGAGTTCTTTACTGAAGAAACCCGGTCGTTTCATATCTATTTGCCGCGTACGGCTCGTTCGATTTCATCGTCAATTTCGCTTTCAGGTGCTGGCGGTTCGGGCGGCGGTGGTGGAAGCGGAGGCGCTGGGGGCGGCTCGGGTTCTGGCGGCGGATCGCAGCCGACCGGATCGGTCGAAGTTAGCTCATCTGCTTCGCTGGATCCATATGCAGCAGTTGTTGCGGGCATACAGGCGATTATTCAGGAGGGGCACACGCCTTCACCAGGATCGTCGGTAGCCAAGCCGGGCATTATTCCCGGAGAGTCAAATCATCCGAGCGCAGTAATCGCAAACCGCGAGCTCGGAATGATCACGGTTACCGCGCGACCCTCCGCTATACGGCGTGCCGAAGAATATGTTGATTCGATCAATAAGCGATTTGCGCGGAATGTTTTGATCGACGTAAAAATTTATGACGTGGCATTGACCAAAGAGGCAAGCGCAGGGATTTCGGCGGAGGTGATGTACAAGCGGCTGAGTGATTATGGCTTTTCACTCGTCGGTTCCTCCATATTGCAGCCACCTAGTGGTGCGCAACCATCGTCACTAACGTTTGGCGCGCAAAGACCGGATTCCCGCTTCAATGGCAGTAATCTTTTACTCCAGGCGATGCAGGGGGTTGGTGATGTGTCGCTCGTGACAAGCGGTCAGGTCATCGCTGTCAATGGACAACCGGCCCCGATGCAGATCGCCGATGAAGTCACCTTTCTTGCATCATCAAGCGTGACACAGACCGCCAATGCCGGCACAACGACGGCGCTAATACCTGGTTCGCGCGTAGTCGGATTCACGGCCAATTTTTTGCCGCTCATTTTGGGCGACAACCGCATTTTGCTCGAGTATCAATTGACGATTTCATCGTTAAAAATGAATCAGATAACTTCAGGCGGCTCAACGATTCAAACCCCGGACGTCGCTACGCGCTCATTACAGCAACAAGCATTTTTGAAGGACGGGCAATCCGTCGTTCTTTTTGGCTTCGACCAGACACGCACCGCCGCAGACAGCAACGCCTCGCTTGGAAGCTTAAGCCATACGGGAAAGCAGGATCGTTCGATGACTGTGATTGTTATGCAGGTTTATGGAGGTGGCGCGTGAAACCAATGGGACTTATTTTTGTGAGCGCAATTTTGATGTGCAGCGCGCATTGTGTCAACGCGCAGACGAAGTCTTCAGGCCAAAGATCCGCCCCAACCAATGAGCCGAGCAGCTATGTTGATCAAGTCAATTTGCTCGAGGCTCAAACGCAGATTCTTCAGAGGCAGGCCACGCTTCGATCTTTGCTGCAACAAGCGGCAAGTTCAGATATGGATGCTGGTCTACCTCGTATTCTGGCAATTTTTGGTTTTGAACATGCGCTGGTAGCTAAGCTGTCACTACCAGACGGCTCGGCACGCACATTCCGGGAAAATCAATGGATCAATGACTATATTAAAATCGCCTCGATTAGTGATGGCGGCGTCATTGTCATCATCAAAAATAAAAAACACCCGATTCAATTGGCATTCGCTCCGACTGCAAATTCAGTGAATAGGCCTCCGCCATCACCCACGTCCGTGCCGGATGCAATGCTACCGCCGGCGCCTTATGTACCTATGCCGCTCATCGAGCCGGCCGGAAGGGATGGCGCTTCCGCTCACGCAATAGCAGTCGTCCCCGCAAAGTAGATGGCAATCTTAACGCTTGGCGACAAGAAAATCGCTATCGGCGTCGAGTGGTCGCTTCAGGAGAGCAAATCTGCGCTACGTAAAGCATGTGCCGAAAAAAAGAAGGCACTACGGCTCGTTATTTCGCACGATGATGGCTTCGTCCTTGGCCTATGCGAGGATGCACGATCGAACGACCTGTATGCCGGCGCCGGCATCATTGCGCATGTTTACCGGAACGCCGTTCTTTGCGAAAAAATTGAAGGTTTGGACGCCCAATCGGAGTGCTTCTGGATTTGTGCGGTCAGCGATGGAGTTCCGTTATGCAAGATACTGGTTCCATCCCTTCTCCGAATTATTTGGAACTTGCCACCGTAGGGGAAATCATGGGGGGGAATGGCGGTGTCATTCCTGACAAGGATAGAACGACATGCAAGGCTGTGCGGTCGACTTCGACTTATGAAGCATGTGGTACCCAAGGTGGCTGGAAGGTCGATTTATCGAAATTTATTAGCGCCGTACAGTTGACGACGTTTTCCAATAATTTACCGAACTGACAAATGATGAAATCTGCAAAGCTCATAGCTCTTTTTTTTACACTCGCTGTCGGCGGGATATTTGGTGTTGAGATAGTGGCTGCGCCGATTGTGGTTACGCCCGGATCAAATGCGGGATATCTTTATTTTCCTGGCAACTCTGCGAGCGGGTCTGGAGCTACTGGTGATGTTCCTTGTGACGCAACCCGGGTTTTCGGAAATTTTTTAAGCTATTCGGGTGGTTCGGGTTCGACTGCGGTTATTCCGCAGTCTGCGACATGTATAAAAATCGAGCTCGCAGGAGGTGGGGGTGATCGGGGTGGAACGAATGGCGCGCTTGGAAGCAGTGGGCAGGTTGTTACGCAATACCTTCGTCTCAATATGGCTTCTACATTTACGTTGTTCTACGCTGCAGGGCTAAGTGGTGCTAATGGTGGAACAGGAGCAACGGCAACAGGCTCATGGAGCCAAAGTGGCGGCGCCGCCGGCTCGGGCTTTGGCGGAGGCGCATCTGGGTTAGCACTCGGTGGCGGAGGAGGTGGTGGTGGAAGTACGGTGGGTGCATCGGGAGGATGCGGTGGAAATTCGCTTGGGGCGACAGCCGGTGGTGGCGGTGGTGGAGCAGGTGGTGCAGGGTCGACATCGCCGAATGCGGGCATATGTGGCGCGGCTGGCACGGGCGGAGCGGGAGGCAATGGTGGGGGGCTAGGGAAAGGTATAGGCGGTGGGGCAGGACAATCCGGCGGGCCAATTACTGCAGCTAATAGCGGTGCCGGCGGTGGTGGTGGTGGTAATGGAGGTGGTATGGGCGGCGGTGCCACGGGTGATGCGGGAACCTTTTCCCCATCATCGCAAGGGGCCGGCGGTGGCGGTGGCGGTGGCGGCCCCGGTCAAATGGGGGGTATTGGAAATTGGGGAGGGGAATATGCAGGCGGCGGCGGCGGTAGCGGCTCCTTATGTCAAGGCATTGTGGGTGGCGTTTCCGCAGGCAACGCGGGTGCAAATGGCTGGGTCAAAATCTGGTATTGAATTTAGTAGAAACAGAGGAAATACAATGTCTATTCTGGCGCAACACATACTTGAGATTGTAAAAAACAAAACCGTTTTTACGGATATCCGAATTGAACAGGATGAGTCCGTAATGGTGAGAACGCCCACGGGATGGAGCGAGTCAGGGTATGTCGCAAGTAAAGACGATCTAACTTTTTTCCTTAATAACATCGATTTGCATTGGAAAGACCGGCTCAAAACCCATGAGGCGATTGATTCTTCCATCTTCATGGAGCATATGCGACTACGTTGCAATGTATTTGTCCATAAGGCCGGGCATTCGATCGGCGTAGTAATACGAAAACTGCCAGACCATCCAATCGCGCTCGAACATACCGGGCTGCCGATCTTCGTCGAGAATTTTACCAGGGCGTCCTCGGGGCTTATTCTTGTATCGGGTCCGACCGGGGCGGGGAAAACAACAACATTGGCATCGTTACTTGAGCGGATTAACGAGACGCGTGAAGCGCATATTATTACGATCGAGGAGCCAATTGAATATGTCTATAAGCGCAAAAAATCAGTGTTCACGCAACGCGAGGTAGGGTGCGACGTCAAATCGTTTTCTGCAGGAATGACTGAAGCGATGCGTCAATGTCCTGATGTGGTCATGATTGGTGAAATACGCGACGCCGACACGGCAAATGCTGCGATGCGAGCCGCAGATTCCGGTCATCTTGTATTAGCGACGACGCACGCCAGGACCGCAATCGGAACGATTTACAAATTGCTGTCATTTTTTGGCGACGACGGTAATTCAAAAGCGGCAGCTCTGGCGAACTCCCTAGTGGGCGTTGTGGCGCAGGCACTCCTGCCGAGCATAGACAGGAAGGAATTCGTGCTTGCAGCAGAGGTGTTGAATGGCCGAGATCCCCAAGTGACGGGATTACTCGCTAGCACAGACAGGTTCAAACAAGCGCAGGATTTGCTTGCGAACGGTCGTCTGACACATTCAATCTCATTTAACCGCTCGCTGACCCAGCTCGTGGCAGCGAAAAAAATCGACGAGCAAACGGCAAAAAATGCGTATCCAGCGTTTGACCCGTCGCACAGTTAACTTGGCAACTCGGCTAACCAGAGCGTAGTCCACCGGCGTCTACTGGAGGCATATATGCAGAGAGTAAGGCATTCGTGCATGGAATGAATGGTTCGACGGCCTATTTATTATTGCATCAACATTAAAGAACACACGGCCAAGTGAAATTCCGAGCTGACTCATTCCGCATATGCGAGTTACCGCGCCTTGCACTAACCGACGGCACGATAGAGGCGATAAAGTGGCTCGCGCTTGGTTTAATGACGCTAGATCACGTCAATAAATATCTTTTCCATGGCGCGATAGTCGGTATATTCAATGCCGGACGGGTAGCAATGCCGCTGTTCGCGTTTGTCCTTGCATATAACCTCGCACGCCCAAACGCATTTGAGCGCGGGACGTATGCTCGGGTATTGAAAAGGCTATTGCTATTTGGGGTGATAGCGACTGTGCCATTTCTCGGTCTTGGTGGTCTTGTCTGGGGTTGGTGGCCTCTCAACATCATGTTCATGTTGATGGTGGCAGCCTGCGTCATGTATCTGCTGGAGTGTGGTGGACGGGTGCGAGTGACACTCGCAGTCCTGTTATTTGTAGTGGGTGGTGCTTTAGTGGAATTTTGGTGGCCCGCACTTACGATATGCATGGCCGCTTGGCATTACTGCAAGCGCCCGAATTGGTTTGCATTGCTACTATGGATGGCCTCAATCGCCGCATTGTTTTTGATTAATAGAAATTTTTGGGCGCTACTTGCACTACCGATAATATTCCTTGCGCCTTATATTTCAATCCCAATCGGACGCACGAAGAACCTATTTTATATATATTATCCAGCGCATTTGGCAGTTTTATGGGTATGCATTCGCGCAATTTGAGTGTGGGATAAAGTAATTCCTATCAATAGTTGCCGAGATAGGCCACTTTCTGATCCCGAATGCTCAAGAAAATAAGCATGGAGTGTTGTTAATTATCAATATTTATCCATAGTAGACTCCACGAACCTCGCTTAACGCCATCCATGGCATACAGTAGTTGACGCTCGATATCCTTGGCGCTATACTCGCGAGTTCTCGAATTTAAGCTCTGCTGGGCTTAAGCGCTCTTTGGTCTGCTATCCGCATCCTGCGAGGCTTTTCCCTCTTCAGCTGAATCGAAATGTGCAGTTTCCATGCACAAATATCCAGTTTTGTTCAGTCCCCGGACAACCGATTTCGGGTTTGTATTATTAATTGTTGCAATTTTGTTGGATTAAGAACGATGCCAACCATCAATCAACTGATTCGCCAGCCACGCGTCTCCGTGCGTGTGAAGAGCAAGTCGCCGGCGCTGGAAAACAGCCCGCAAAAACGTGGAGTATGTACCCGCGTTTATACGACAACCCCAAAGAAGCCAAACTCGGCTTTGCGTAAGGTTGCCAAAGTTCGCTTGACCAACGGGTTCGAAGTCATTTCGTACATCGGTGGTGAAGGCCATAACCTGCAAGAACATAGCGTCGTGCTGTTGCGCGGCGGTCGTGTTAAGGATTTGCCGGGTGTGCGTTACCACATGGTTCGCGGTGCATTGGATACTCAAGGCGTCAAAGACCGTAAGCAAGCGCGTTCGAAGTACGGCGCGAAGCGTGCAAAAGCGACCAAGAAGTAATAAGATTTTCCGCGGCTACAATTAAGCGGAATAGGTGTCGGCTCCTGATGGGCCGAGTAAGTGGGTGGTTATGATGGCTACCCGCGAGTGCGTAAAAATCAAGCTGCGTGCTCAACTGAAGATTGAAAGGAATTGAAATGCCACGTCGTCGTGAAGTCCCCAAGCGGGATATCCTGCCAGATCCAAAATTCGCTAACATTGATGTTGCGAAATTCGTCAACGTCTTGATGCTGTCCGGTAAAAAATCGGTCGCCGAGAACATTATCTATGGCGCGTTTGACCATATCCAGACCAAGTCCGGTAAAGATCCGCTGGAAGTATTTGCTGCCGCGATCAACAACTGCAAACCTATGGTTGAAGTCAAGTCCCGCCGTGTCGGCGGCGCCAACTATCAGGTGCCTGTTGAGGTGCGTCCAGTGCGTCGTATGGCGTTGTCCATGCGTTGGTTGCGTGAAGCCGCTGGCAAACGCAGTGAAAAATCAATGCCGCAGCGTCTTGGCGGCGAGTTGCTGGAAGCCGCTGAAGGCCGTGGTGGTGCGATGAAGAAGCGCGATGAAGTGCATCGTATGGCTGAGGCGAACAAGGCGTTTTCGCACTTCCGCTTCTAATAGATTGGCTGATCGCGTCCTTGCTTGTGCGAGGGCGCCCATCTCCGTAGGTAATTTGTTCGAGGCCGGGCACATTTTCGTAAAAATGGCGCTCGGTTTTGTCTATTAAAAAGATTTAGGATTAAATATGGCTCGCAAGACCCCCATTGAGCGCTACCGCAACATTGGTATTTCCGCTCACATTGACGCTGGAAAAACTACGACCACTGAGCGCGTCTTGTTCTATACCGGCGTGAATCACAAAATTGGCGAAGTGCATGATGGTGCGGCCACCATGGACTGGATGGAGCAGGAGCAGGAGCGTGGTATCACTATTACGTCCGCTGCTACTACTTGCTTCTGGAAGGGCATGGCCAACAATTTCCCTGAGCATCACATCAATATTATTGATACGCCGGGTCACGTTGACTTCACGATTGAAGTTGAGCGTTCGATGCGTGTGCTCGACGGTGCCTGCATGGTTTATTGTGCAGTGGGTGGCGTGCAACCGCAGTCCGAAACTGTGTGGCGTCAGGCTAATAAATACAAAGTGCCGCGCTTGGCATTCGTCAACAAGATGGATCGCACTGGTGCGAACTTCTTCAAGGTCTACGATCAGATGCGCGCGCGTCTGAAGGCAAATCCTATTCCGCTGCAGATTCCTATCGGCGCAGAAGAGAATTTTCTGGGTGTGATTGACTTGGTCAAGATGAAGGCTATCTATTGGGATGATGCGTCCCAAGGTATGAAATTTGACTACCGTGATATTCCGGCGGAACTCCAGGCGCAGGCTGATGAGTGGCGTGAAAAGATGGTTGAGGCAGCTGCCGAAGCTACTGAAGAATTGATGAACAAGTATCTCGAAGAGGGCGATCTCTCGGAAGACGAAATCAAGGCGGCGCTACGTCAACGTACGATCGCCAGTGAAATCGTTCCTATGATGTGCGGTACGGCGTTCAAGAACAAGGGCGTGCAGGCGATGCTTGACGGCGTTGTTGAATACCTGCCGTCGCCGGTCGATATCCCGCCGGTTAAAGGTCTTGATGAGGACGATCAGCCGACTACCCGCAAGGCAGACGATACTGAAAAATTCTCTGCACTGGCATTCAAGATCATGACCGATCCGTTTGTTGGCCAATTGATTTTCTTCCGCGTGTATTCAGGGATGATCAATTCCGGCGATACGGTTTATAACCCTGTCAAAGGCAAAAAAGAGCGCGTCGGCCGTATTCTGCAAATGCACGCCAATCAGCGCGAAGAAATCAAGGAAGTGCGCGCAGGCGACATCGCTGCAGCAGTTGGTTTAAAAGAAGCGACTACTGGCGAAACTTTGTGCGATCCAAGTGCAATCATTACGCTTGAGCGCATGGTATTCCCTGAGCCGGTGATTTCGCAGGCAGTTGAGCCTAAAACGAAGCAAGACCAGGAAAGAATGGGCTTGGCATTGAATCGTCTGGCGCAGGAAGATCCATCGTTCCGTGTGCGTACCGATGAAGAATCCGGCCAAACGATTATTGCCGGTATGGGCGAATTGCATCTTGAGATCATCGTTGATCGTATGCGTCGTGAGTTCAACGTCGAAGCGACTGTCGGCAAGCCGCAAGTTGCGTACCGCGAAACCATCCGCAAAACATGCGAAGAAATCGAAGGCAAGTTCGTCAAGCAGTCTGGTGGTCGTGGCCAATACGGACACGTCGTTCTGAAGATCGAGCCGCAAGCACCAGGTAAAGGTTTTGAATTCGTTGACGCTATCAAAGGCGGTACGGTTCCACGCGAATATATCCCTGCAGTTGAAAAAGGAGTGAGAGAAACTCTGACTTCGGGCGTGATGGCCGGTTACCCGGTGGTTGACGTCAAAGTTACGTTGTTCTTCGGTTCTTACCACGATGTTGACTCGAATGAAAACGCGTTCCGTATGGCCGCATCGATGGCATTCAAAGATGGTTGCCGTAAAGCGAGTCCGGTCATTCTCGAGCCGATGATGGCTGTTGAAGTTGAGACGCCAGAAGACTACGCCGGCACTGTGATGGGCGATTTGTCGTCGCGTCGCGGGATGGTGCAGGGCATGGATGAAATCGCTGGCGGTGGCGGGAAAATCATTAAAGCAGAAGTACCTCTGTCGGAAATGTTCGGTTACTCGACTTCGTTGCGCTCTGCAACGCAGGGTCGTGCGACTTACACAATGGAATTCAAGCATTACTCGGAAGCGCCTAAGAATGTGACGGAAGCAATCGTCAGTTCCAAGGCGAAGTAACAGGGAAATTACCCGCCCTGATAAGGGCGGGTCTTTATTAAATTTAAAGATAAATCGTTCTTTTTGAAGGAAGAATAAAATGGCAAAGAGCAAATTTGAGCGGACCAAACCGCACGTGAATGTGGGCACAATTGGCCACGTTGATCATGGCA
>Ga0207095_10114_pt1 | contig 24422 bp, 21 predicted proteins | sample Alteio_BWMinHeat_88_FD_153529 | JGI IMG/M metagenome (GOLD analysis project Ga0207095, IMG submission 153529) | Enriched cells from forest soil in Barre Woods Harvard Forest LTER site, Petersham, Massachusetts, United States -... | ecosystem: Environmental > Terrestrial > Soil > Temperate forest >... | reverse complement strand
ACCTTCTCTGATCGCTGCGTCACACTGCGAGGTTGCGGTCGACCAATCAGCGCAGGAGACCACAGCGCCCCTTCAGCAGCATCGCACCTGCGCGGCCTTCCTTTCACGCAGGTGCGACTCAACCATGCTCAAATAAGCCGGTCTTACTGTGCCTGCGGCTGCGAGTTGTGATGAGCGCGCCGCTCCTGCAGCATTTGTTCGAACTGCTGCTTCTGGGTATCGTTCAGCACTGCTTCGATCTTGGTTTTGCTATTCCCGCATGATCCCCTGTGCCTTGGCGCGCCGATCCTGCGGGGCCAGCGAGCTGTCGGAGCGCAGCTTCTGCATCTGCTGTTGACGCCCTTCGAGAATGGGTTTGATCTGCGCCACCTGATCGCCGGTCAAGCTAAGCTTTTTGCCCAAGTGCTCGGCCTGGCGGTCGGGGTTGAATTCGTGGTGAGGCCGTGCCTGCTGGTTTGCAGTAGCCTGGGGTGCATTGGATTGCGGCGATTGATCCGGCGCCTGCGCCACAACCACACCGGTGGACAGCAGCGCGCCGAGCAACATAGATATTGTCTTTGTATGCATATGTGTTTTTCTCCCTCAGGGCCGGGTCCTTTCCACCCTGCCCTAATGCTCTTTACAGACACGGCCTCGCCCATCTAGTTGCTCGCCAGCCTGGTTGCAGTGGAACCTGCTTCGTTTCAAGAAGTACGGCCTTTCCACAGTGACCGCGGGGCTTCGATTTAAACTCTGAGATCAGGAGCGGTTGCGATAGAGTGGACAAATTTCTTATCACCGGCGGATCTCCCCTCGAGGGAACCATACGGGTTTCCGGCGCCAAAAATTCAGCCCTGCCCTGCATGGCGGCGGCCATTCTGACCGACGAAGAGGTGATCCTCGAAAATATTCCCCAGGTGCGGGATATCGAAACCGAGCGCAAGCTGCTGGCTTCGATGGGGGCTGAGGTGGAGTTGAGCAGCGAGGCCAGCTGCTGGTGCACGAAGATCCGCTGCGCCTCGCTTTCCGACCCGGTTGCGAAGTACGAGATTGTGAAGACCATGCGGGCCAGTTCCCTGGTCCTCGGCCCGCTGATCGCGCGCGCGGGAATGGCTCGTGTGGCGATGCCGGGCGGCTGCGCCATCGGGGGCCGGCCCATCGACCTGCACATCAAAGGACTGGAAAGAATGGGCGCCCAGATCGTCCAGGAGCACGGTTACCTGGAGGCTCGCGCGGACCGTCTCTACGGCACGCACCTGGTGTTCGACAAAATCACGGTGACGGGCACCGAGGATCTGCTCATGGCCGCGGTACTGGCCGAGGGCGAGACCGTGATGGAGAACTGCGCACGCGAGCCCGAAGTATCCGATCTGGCGGCCCTGCTGACCGCGATGGGTGCCAGGATCGAAGGAGCGGGCACGGCCACCATCCGGGTGCAGGGTGTCAGCCGGCTGCATGGCGCGCGGTATGCCATCAATCCCGACCGTATCGAAGCGGGCACCTTCCTGGTTGCAGGGGCGATCACGGGCGGTGACCTGACCGTCGCCGGGTGCGACCCTGCGCATCTTGGTGCAGTGATCGGGAAGCTGGAGGAAGTGGGCGTGCGGGTTGAGGTGCTCGGCCCGGATGCGGTGCGCGTTCAAAAGAATGGCATCCTGCGAGCAGCCGACATCTCAACAGAGGAGTATCCCGGCTTCCCCACCGATATGCAGGCGCAGTACATGGCCCTTGCGACTCAGGCGGAAGGGGTCAGCATTGTGAAAGAGAATATTTTTGAGAACCGGTTCATGCACGTTCAGGAACTGGTTCGCATGGGCGCGAACATCAAAGTAGAGGGCAGGACAGCCACCGTGCGCGGAGCCGCCCCATTATCGGCGGCGGCGGTAATGTGCTCGGATCTGCGTGCCTCAGCGTCCCTGGTGCTGGCAGCTCTGGTCGCCGACGGGCAGTCGGTATTGGACCGCGTTTACCACATGGACCGCGGCTACGAGCGCATCGAAGAAAAGCTGCGTGGCGTCGGCGCGCGAATCGAACGCGTGGGCAATGTGCAGGTACCACTCCCCGAAGAGCTCATCGCGGGATGAGTTTCTAACGGGAAGGTTGCCGGCTCGGTGTCAGCGCCAGCTTACGGCAAGATGCCAGCGCAATTTGTGCTGAGCCGTTTTCCGCAAAACGCGGTCATATTCCCGCAATTCGGATACGACAGCCGCGGTTTCAGAACCGAGGGCGGTGGGTGATGTGCGAAGAAAATCGAGCAGCGCACTGACCGTAACCAACCCAAGGTCGGGCGTGAACCACTGCGGCTGGGGCAGATGATTCGCCCATTCGGGGTTGCCGGCTCCCTGCTCCAGCAGCAGGGCCATCGAATTCTCGTCGGCGGAGAAGAATTCAAGCAGGGGATTCACCTTCAGGCGCCGGGCCAGCCGATCGAGGGCGTCCTCGTTGCGGGCCAGGGCGCGCCCGTTCACGAAGATATCGAATCCCGGGTCCTCCCCCTCCACGACGATATACAAGCTGGCTGCCATTGGAGCTAGTCTAGCCACGTTTTGGATGCGAATCCAACCTAAAAAAGAGGGGGAAGACGCTTGATCGACAACCAGTTCCTGAATCAGGACGGAATTACGCAAGTTTACTCCGACGTTCCAACATCTAAATCAAAAGCGCCGTAAAATGGCATGCATATCAGCGGGCCAATTCAAGCACCATCGTTTTTGTGCAGACGGGTGGCGATTTTTGCATTTTTGCGAGAGTGCTGAAAGGTATGAGCTCTTTGAGTAAATCGCCACGCGACCGTTCCGCCGAAGGGTTCGACGCGGGATCTTGTGCCCGGCCTGGAACGCTGAATCCTGCGGGACTTAAATCGGGGCCACAGGCGTCTTCCAAAAGCCCAAAGGGGTGGGTAAGTGGATTGGAGTAAGCTCCCAGACCTCGTTGCAGTCGGCTTGCTGGCTTCGGCGTTTGCCTCTGTGGCCCGTCGCAACTACACCCTCGTCTCGAGCATTTGGCTGACGGGATGGATTCTGATCGTCGTTCATTTCGTGGCACTGATGTTTGTTCCGGAACCCGGATTGTGGGGAACGGCGGCGGGGCTAATTGCCTTGGCTTCCCTCACCTGGGCCGCCGTGCTCTTCATGTGGGCATCAGTCCCCTACCGCGAGGAAACCTCGAGTCGTTGGATGCTTTCGCTCCTGATCGTATTCAATACGCTCTACGTTTGTATTCTTGACGCAGGGGGACCGCCATGGCTGTTGAACTGCGCCGCCATTCTGCTGGGGGCGGGTCCGCTGATGCTCGCGTTGCAAGCCCTTCCCCGGTTCACTCATCCGCTGCGATGGATGACGGTAGCGCTCTACTTTGCTCTCGGGATCTTCCTGCTCGCTGTCCACCATCGCCCGGGAAACGGGCCCGACCTGGCGCTGAATGGACTGCTGTTCACGGTTTACCTCGATTGTTGTCTCCACTTCTGGTACATGTACCGGCGTGCAACCACAGGCGCGTTTATCACCATCTGCGGATTCTTTGCCTGGTCTTGCGTGTTCCTCGTTTCGCCGTTGCAGGATGCGTATTTTCCCACCATCCAGATCGAGAGCGAGGTGTGGAACCTTCCCAAATACGTCGTAGCTCTGGGGATGATTCTTTTGCTGCTGGAAGAGCAGATCGAACACAACAAGCACCTGGCACTGCATGACGTTTTGACAGGGCTGCCCAACCGCCGGCTCTTCCAGGACCGGTTGGCCTTCGCCCTGGAACGGGCCCGGCGCACCGGAACCAAGGCTGCCTTGCTAGTGCTGGACCTGGACCGGTTCAAGCAAGTGAACGACGCGCTCGGACACCACGTTGGCGATTTGCTGCTGCAAAGCGTCGCCCAGGTTTTCAGCGGACGCATCCGGCGATCCGACACGGTGGCGCGCACCGGGGGTGACGAATTCTCTGTGATTCTCGAGGGCCCGACGAATGCCACCGAGGCGCTGCACGTGGGACGTTCGCTGCAGGAGTTGCTGAAGGAGCCGATGAAGCTTGAGAATCGGACGGTAAAAACGGGCGCCAGCTTTGGAGTTGCCATCTTCCCCGATGACGCGTCCGATCTCGAGTCACTGTGCATCGCGGCCGATCAACGGATGTACGAGAACAAGCGTGAAAACGCGGTTTCCGACGAACACCATCCCAAAGGCAAAATGCCGGGTCCCATGCCTCCGAAACCAAAAGGCGACGTCCGCATCCGCCAGCTTCTCTGATCGAAGTGCTTTCGGGGTAGCCGGTCCAAACTTTGATCTTTCTTTCCAGTTGCTCTGGCTCCACTTGCCATGCGAAAGCCGGCCTGGGAAGTCAACACTGTCACTGTTGCCACGTCACGCTTACTGAACCGGTGCCCGCGGAAGGAACGGCAAAGGTGTGGTTGCCGCCATTTTCCCACACAATGCTTCCATCGCTGCGAATGGCAATGAATTTGAATTCAACCGCCTTGCCGGCTGGCAGGGACACATTCAGAAACCAGTCAGGATAGTTGGGATCAAGCATCGGACCAATGGCGGTCTGAAAGGTTGTGCCCCAGTTACCGAGTTCCACGGTGTTTCCGGTAACAAAGATGAAATCGCCGGGGTTGGTGGCAACGGCGTTGTGGACCGTGAACGTCACCGGAATGAGTTTGGCCGCGAGAACCGTGAAAGCGATGGGGTTTCCAACTACACCGGCGCTGGATTTCAACTGGACCTGGTAGCTTCCGTTCGTCACGGCGGGAACGGTGAACGTCACGGAGGCGTTTGACCAGGATTGAATCGGCGCCGGAGTGCCGCCGAAGAGTATCGAACCCGCAGCGGTTCCAAATCCATCTCCGGCGACGGTCACCGTCATCCCCGGCTGGCCAACGTGCGGACCGATCGAGCCGACCTCGGGCGTGCCGGCATTCTCCTGGAACTGCCAGACCGAGACGCTATGCGGACCAATGGTGAAATTAGCGGCAGGATTGTTCCCCGCGCTGCCGCCGGCGACGGTCAGAGTGTTTCCGCCCTGCAGGCCGCCGAGATAGTCGGAGTAAGTGCCCGAAGGAAGCCCGGTGAACAGGCCTGAAACCGGGTAACTCATGCTGTCATTTTTGTTGATCGCCACCAACACAACATCATTGAAGAACTGCCGTTCGTAAATATAAACATCGTTGTTCAGCCAGCGCTGCTTCCACGTTCCATAACCTACGGCGTCGTTCGACTGGCGCAGCGCGGCAAGTTTCTTGATCAGCTTGTATGCATTCGTGGTGGTACTGAACGATGACATCCATACGCGATCATATGGATCGTTGCCGTTGTTGGTGTTGTTGAAGAGATACTGTTCGTCTCCATAGAGAATGATGGGGACCCCTCGTCCGGTCAGGATGAACGCCATCGCCTCGTGGAGCCGGTTCTGGTTGTTAATCAGCGTAAGAAGGCGTGATTCATCATGGCTGTCGAAGAAAGTAACAAGATCGTTGGGGTAAGTAAAATTAGCGTTCTCAGCATTGATAGTCGAGTCTATCTCTGAAAATGGTTTATCGCTCCCAAAGACATCGCGCAGCGCGTTGTTCAGTGGAAAGTCGAGCAGAGAAATACCACTGTTGTTCGAAAACTTATAGGAGTCGGGATAGAGCGCATCGCCGGTACTGCCCTGCATCCATTCGCCAAAAAGAAAACTGGGAGCGTTGGTGTAAACGGAGTTTGCAAACGAATACTCCCATCCCCAGGTCACGTGCTTCAAGGCATCCAGCCGGAACGCATCGACATGATGGCTCTGCAGATTTGCCGCGGCGGCCTTGAGATAGGCGTCGATGTCGGAGTTCTCCTGGTTCAGGTCGGCAAGGTCAGACAATGTGTAGTACTGGACCTGGTAGCGATCGTTGTAATCGGTAATATCCGGGTTGTGGTGGAAGTACCCCTTGGGATCATTATTAGCGGCGGCCATGAACGTGCCGTTGTTATACAGCGATCCGTTTTCACCGCAATTATCGGGGTTGGAGTGGTTATTGGCTTCGTCCACAATGATCTTCATGCCGTTGGAGTGGAGCGCGGCGACGAGTTTGTCGAACGCGGCAAATGAATTCGTGTTATCGCCGAAGTGCTCCTCGATATTCATGAAATCGCGGTTCCAGTAACTGTGGTACGGAGCCGAGACGCCGGATGATGCGCAGTTGAGATTCTCGTTATTGACCACGGGAGAAACCCAGATCGCGGTGGCGCCCATGCCTTTGATGTAAGAGAGTTGATGCTGAATGCCGGCCAGGTCACCGCCCCAGTAAGCCTGCCAATTGGCATGGGCAGGGTCGAAAAGGCCCGGACTCTGGGGAGGATTATCGTTCTTCTTGTCTCCATCGTAGAAACGGTCAGTGACGATCTGGTAAATGACCTGTTTTTTGAAGTCCTGGGCGTGAAGGATAGAAACCGCACAAGTACAGAAGATCGGAAGGGCGCGAGCGAAGTTTTGCATGGAACCTCTCTCTCCATCGATTCATGGGCTGAATTTTTGTTTTGATCCCAGGTAAACGCAAAACTGGATGAGAAGTTAAAACCGGCTTGGAAAATCAACGGTAAGTGAATGTTTGCTCAAGACGGCCGAGCCGTCAAGCCTGGTCGGTTGGCTCCAAGCCGGTTTTCGATGAGTAGTGATGATGGAGAAGGAAACGTTTCATTCAACTAAGTCTCCCCGAGAAATTCCTTGTCGAGGCGAGCATGCAGTCGCTCGCTGAAGCCTGCAGGCAATTCGAATACGCGCTCGTCGGCAACCAGAACAATGACGTTGCGCGTGGAGTCGAGTACTGCGGAACAGATCTCGCACGTCTCGAGATGGCGCTCGATGCGGGCGCGCAACTCGGCATCGATCTCGCCGTCGATGTAGGGAGAGATGTATTGCCAGACGTGTTTGCAGTCGATTCTCATGCGCCCCACCCAAACAGGCCTTTGCGTCTGGGCGCAAATCCTTTCAATTTCGGAGCCAGGTTCTTTTGCAACAGGCCCCGAGCCCGGTGCAGTCTCACTTTGACTGCGCCTTCGGTAATCCCCAGCGCCGCGCTGGTCTCGCGAACATCCATTTCTTCGATGTCTCTGAGCAGTATAACGTTACGGTAAATCTCGGGAAGGCCGGCGATGGCCGCGCGAAGCAGCTCTCCGAGTTCTTTCCGTTCCAGGGCCTCGACGGGTACCTCGCGCCAACTGGTGAGAATCGCAGGGGTGTAGTCGCCAGTCTGCTCATCGGTACCGGCGTCCAGCGAGTCCTCGCGGCGATTGCGCAGCTTGCGCAGGCGGCCCAGACCCTCGTTGCGGGCGATGGAAAGAACCCAGGTGCGGAACTGCGATTCCCCGCGGAATAAGTGAAGACTGCGATAGACCTTGATGACGGTTTCCTGGGCCGCGTCTTCTGCGTCTGCTTCGTTGCCGAGCAAAGACAAGAGCAGAAAGTAAATTGCGCGCTCGCAAGGCCGGATCAAATCATGGAAGGCCTCCTTCTCTCCAGCCTGAATCCTCCGAATGCATTCGGCCTCGAATTCCGGGTTGGAAGCGATGGTCACAATCCGATGGATGAGCAAGATAGCATGTACGTTTTGTTGATTTGCCCTGTGAACGAAGGTATTCCGAAGACCGGGCGGGACGCAATCGTCCACCGTCCGGAAGATTCAACTGGGTTTGCAACGATTCACTATTGAACTAAGTGCGGTAAATAAAACCAAGAAAATCCTTATGCAAAAGATGGTACAGTGGGCTGTACAATCTGCACGAGGAGACCCATGGCCGGAGATATTCAATTAACTTGCAGCGATTGTGGACAAGATTTTACCTTCACCGCTGCTGATCAGGCGTTCTTTCAGGAACGCGGTTACTCTACGCCTAAGCGTTGCAAGCCTTGCCGTATGGCAAAGAAGAACGACCAAGGCGGTGGAGGTTCCGGCTACCGTTCGGCTCCGGCACAGGGAACACCCGTGATCTGTTCCGGCTGCGGTCAGCCAACCACAGTACCTTTCGAACCACGCGGCGACCGTCCGGTATTTTGCCGCGATTGCTACCAGGCACGTAAAGGCAGCAGCACCGCCGGCGCAGGTGCGCGCGGCGGACGTGGCCGTTATTAACTACTTCCCCCAGGTCCAGTGAGCCTCCCCGGACATCGGACCTGAGTTCTTCCCCAACAAAGCTCAAGCTGAATTCCAGAAAGCTGTTTGGCGCACTTGCCACTGGTGAATCTTGGGGAAATATTTTTGCGCGTCCATTTGCGCTGGTTTTTCCCAGACGAGATTGCAGGAGAAAGCCGCTGCGGTCCCAGACGCTGATTCCTCTTTTAGCGTGGTGAGTGTCGCGGGTCGTTGCGCCCCTCTCCACGCGGCGCTGATGTGTGTCCGGGCTAACCGTCTGTGAATTCACAGCGTCCTACGAATGTGTTGATTCGTCGACCACGGGTCCGAGCTCCCGTTTTCCTTCTCACGATAGTGTGCGGTTTTGTCCCCGCGATTGGTCCGGCCCAGGATGGCGCATCGAATCCCGAAAGCTGCACCCTCCGCATTCATGTAGACGGCCTGCGGAATTCAATCGGCGTGGTCGGCTCGGTGGTATTCACGTCCGCGGATGGATGGCCGGAGGACCCCAAGAAGGCATTTCGCCGCGGGCCCACTCCGATCCTGCCCGGTGATCGCCAGGCCACCGTGGTATGGGACCATCTCCGGCCAGGAGATTACGGAGTGGCCGCGATTCACGATGAGAATCGCAATGCGAAGCTCGATCGCAACCTGATCGGGATACCGAAGGAGGGCTTCGGTTTTGCGAACAATCCGCACGTTGGGCTGTCCTCTCCACCCTTTCAGTCGGCGATTGTGCACGTCGGCTGTCCGGTGACGGAAACAACGATCCATCTTCAATACCGATGAAAAGAACGTCAATTCTTCTGACCTGAGGTGAACTTCGTCCACGGTCCGGAGGGCATGTTCTTGAGAACGAGCTTGAGATAGCTGTATTCGGGGTGGGCGGCCAGGAAGGGCGCCGCGAGAAAATCTTCGCCGCATGGATGACCGGCGTGGGCAATGAATGACAGAGAGCCGGCCAGGTCGGAGTCACTGACTTTTCCGGTCACCGCGCCGCCCGGATAGTAGGGTCCCCAATCCCACTCCGGCGTGCCCTCACTCGCGGTGTCGACATGCCCGCAGAGTGAGCGCTGGCTGGCTTTCACTTTTCCGGTGTAACTGTCGTCGTGGTCGGCCAGGAATTGCTCGGCCAGCGTGACGTCGATCTGGCCCTTGGCATCGGCCATCTTCTTTTCCCAGGTGACACGGCGCGCATTCTCCGATGCGGAAAGATTGGCGGGATCGAATTCCGGGGTCTCGGACTTGATCAGTTCCGGGTCGCGCGCAAAGTTCGAACTGATGAAGTATCCGTCTTTGGTTCTCCACAGAGGAGTGTTCTTCAGGCCCAGCTCGAGGTACGCAATCTCATCGGTCTTGCGATCGCCAATGAGCCAGTCGTTGGCGTAGCCGCCGTTGTTGCCGTCCTTGATGATGGCTACATACTCATCGATCGATCCAGCGTATTGCAGAGCCTTGCGGGAGCGCACAAACTCCGGCTTGCCATGCGGGTCCCAGCCTTCAAATTGGGTGATGGTCGTTTCAGTAATGAGCAGGCCTGCGTCGTTGACGCCAAAGTCGTCCTGGCTGGTGATCACTCCCGGGAGGCCATCCATCAGGATGTGATGGCCATGGGCGGGATGGATGTCGAAGATCATCGTCCAGCGGGCGCCTTCGGCGTAGCTCGACCAGTTATTGTGGGCGATGACAATCTTGCTGCCTTTGGTGTAACTCCCCGTAGCGATGAAAGCGGAGCAGCGACCTTGCGGCCGGATCTCGGGCGCATTCAGCGCGTGCTCCTTCTTGTTCAGCCACGGTACGTAATACTCGGGCAGTTCGATTCCGCCGTTGAGGGCCACGATATCCCACACATCGAGCTTGATCCCAGCCGACTGCACGCCCTTGGCGATTCCCTGCAGTTCCTGCTGATACTCGCCGTCGATGTGCGGCCAGAGCTGCTCGCGGCTCACATCGCGGTAGAAATTCCAGTCGCGCCGGGTGGCGTGTTCGCTCTCCAGTTTGAGGACATCGACTATATCGGCGATTTCCGGCGCCAGCAGGCGGCCGTGCTGGTATCCGATCTGCGACGGACTGCCTTCGAGGTGAACATAGGTCCAGCCTCCGCTTTGGAAGCGATAGCCGGGGGACGCCTTGGCATCCTGAGCCGCCGGGTGGCCGCCGGCATGAACCAAGGCCGTTGTCGATGAAAACAGCAAGGCAAGCACTCCAAGGCAGGGAATACGCGTCAAGTGTCGCACCAGCGGAAAGACCTCCAGGTTTTCTCGAAGATACCACGGACAAGAGTAGGACCGGCAGACGTTTGTGGGGCGCACAGAATCGCCGATCTGCCATCGGGGCTAGTGCTTTTTGGCCGAAGATCTTCCAGGAGCCGGCTTTGAGGGCTTGTGGGGCTTGGAAGCGCCCGGGTGCCTGGCAGCGCCGTGGTGCGATGCGTGCGACTTCGCCGGCGAAGGCTTGGGGGCAGGTTTAGAGACCTTTGCGGGTGATTTTCTCGGCTCCGGCTTGGCCGCCGCCTTGCCTTTGTGCGCATCCTTTGCGGGCGCAGGCTTAGCCTTGGCAGGAGCAGGCGACTTTCCGTGGGCATGATTCGCGGGAGTCTTCACCGCCGGTTTTGTGGCGGCTACGGGGGTTTTCGCGGCGGCGCCCTTAGCCGCGTTGGGGCGTTCGGCTGGGTGCCCGGGCGCGGCGTGCGGCTTTCCGGGTTTGCCACCGACGGCAGGCGCGGGTTCCATTTTTTTGGCCGAAGCCTTCTCCCCCTTGACGACCGAATCGGGCGGCTCCGATGCAGATGCCTTCGCACCCTTCGGACCGCGCTTCGGGGCTACCGGTTCTGCCTCTTCTTCTTCTTCTTGTTCAGCCTCTTCCTCGTCGGGCTCGCCTTCGTCTGCCGAATCAGGTTCAAGGTCAACCTTGGGGATGCCGATGCCCAGGCCGATCTCGTCATCCTCTCCGCCCATGTCGTCGAGGTCTTCCTCCGCCTCGAGGCCGTCTTCAGATTCCTCTTCGTCGTAATCCTTAACCTTGGCTTCGCCCCGCTTGCCGCGGGTTCTCTTGATGGTGATCTGGGGAGGCGGAGCGGGAGGCGAAAACGGCTCGAGGAAAGCGCGCATCTCCTCCGGAGTGGCCAGTTTGCCGTCGATGAGTTCTAAAAAGACAGCCTGCACGATCTCGTTGTAGTTCGCCAACTCGGGCTTGATGCGCATCTCCTGCATCAAGGCATACGGAATGCGCTGTCGGGTTTCCGGCCAAACCTTGAGGAACTGGTTGAAGCGATCTTTGACGGCCGCATCTTTGCTTGTGAATGCCAGCCACAGAACCGCTTCAGGATCATAGCTTGTGAAAAGCTTGAAGGTGGCCGACGGCGTCTGGTTGTCTTTGGCCAGCAACACCTTTGCGAAGCCCGAAGCCAGGGTATCCAGGCTGTTCCATTCCTCCACAAATCCTGGCCGGAGCAGCAGCTTCTTGAGAGCTGCCAACTCCTTGGGCGGCATTTTGGCGGTGAGCAACTGCATCTGGGCCGCCGAGACGTCCGCATGAACCCCCTGCACGAGAAGATCGACGGCCAGGGCGTGCAGCGCCGCGAGCCTTTCTTCATCGGCCTTGGCCGGCGTCCACGCGGCAAAGAGAACCTTCATCCACCCTTCGTTTTCCAATGCATGCAGAACCTTCAGCCCGTCGTCCTCATGGGCGATCTGCTCCAATTCCCGGCTGCGCTCATGGCCGGAAAGGGACTCGATGACTCCCTCCCCCCTGGCGTTTTCATAGCGTACCTGCGTTTTGGGATCGAGTTCCCAGCCGAGGCGCGCCCGGTATCGGGTGGCGCGGATCATCAAGGCCGGTTCTTCGAGGAATCCGTAATTTGAGACCAGCCGCAGGGTGCGGGCTTCGATATCGGCTGCGCCATTCAGAGGGTCCATCAAGAGGCCGAAAGAGCCTTCATTTAGCGACAGGGCCATGGCATTGGCCGTAAAGTCGCGCCGCCGCAGATCTTCCTGGATGGATGCGGGGTGGAACACGGGCTGGCCGGGCTTGGGGTATTCGGTCCGGTGGGTGCTGACCACATCGACCCGGACCGTGCCAGGAAAGCAGAGATAGAGAGACCGCGAGGCTTCGTCCTCACCCCAAATCTGGACCGGAGTGCCGGCGAGGATCTTTTTCAGCTCGAGCGCATTCCCATGAACAGCAACTTCGATATCGCGCACTGCGTGACCGCTGGTCAGGTCGCGGACGGCGTCCCCGGTCAGGAACAGGATCATTTCTGCCTGCCGAGCAGCGTCCCGGAGATGGCGCAGTGCGCTTCGCTGATCGGCCGAAAGCCGGTTTTCCAGAAGGTAGATGTAGTCAGGCATTCCGTTCCCGTTTGACCCCGACGCTGGCTCTGCCAAGTATCTGATGCCGTTGCGCTTAGGCGCAACGGTCAGAAGTTGGCAAAGCTGTACCTTATCACAACTCGTTCCGGTTGGCTAGAGTCGCGTCAGACTTGATCGAGGCGGGCCGGGCTGGAAAGCTGAAGTCGGTTCTGGTTGGGAATTCCGCCATGGACCCGACGAATGTTCTCAAGCAGTTTGTTTTCGGGAAAACTCCGAATCGGGTTCCCGCAGAATAATTTGCACCAAGTTTGTAGCTTTCCCCAGTTCAAGTCGCGGCGCCGTCCGTGCGACAATCCAGAACGATGGCATCGGCTCGCAAACCCGTGATAGTGCGCAAGTTTTCGCGCGACTGGATGGCAGGGTACACCCGCGCGACCTTCGGCCAGGACGCACCCGAACTGGAGATTCTGGACTTGGCCGGCAAGGTTCTCCAGATTCCATGGGAGGCGGTCAAGTGGGTTTGCTATGTTCGGGACCTGCCGGTTTCTTCCGTCGATCAGACAAATCCTGAGCGCCTGCTGCACAAGCGCTTTGCGGTGCGGCCGCGAGCGACGGGCCTCTGGCTGCGAATGACCCTGGCCGACGGGGATGAACTGGAGGGTTTGGCCGCAAACGATCGCTCCCTGGTGGACGGCGCGGGGCTGCTCCTGACCCCGCCGGACATGCGGTCGAACACGCAAAGAATCTATGTGCCACGGCTGGCGATCCAGACGCTGGAAGTGGTCAGCCTGATCGGTTCTCCCGCGCGCAAACGGGGAGCCGGAGCGGGCGCGGCGGAGGATCAGCCCGAGTTGTTTCCCGGGGAGCCGGCTTAGGCCCAGGCCGTGGGGCTTCCATTACAATCTCATCGATGAAGCTAGGTGAATTGGCAACGCGGCTGGGGGCCGAACTCTGTGGCGACCCTGAGCTGGAAGTGACGGGTGTGAAAGGGATTGAGGAGGCAGGGCCTTCCGAGATCACGTTCGTGGCCAATCCCCGTTACGCGGGTCTGGCCCGCAAGACGCAAGCCGCCGCAGTGCTCGTCGAGCCGGGATTTGCGGAGATTCCGGCAGCAACGCTGCGAGTGAAAAACCCCTATCTGGCCTTTTCGAGGGCACTGGGGTTTTTCTACCAGCCGCCCATATATCCGCCGGGGATCCATCCCACCGCGGTAATCGACCCGACGGCTGAGATCGGGGAGGGAGCCCACATCGGCGCCTACGTGGTGGTGGATCGAGATGTGCAGGTGGGTCCGCACGCCACACTTCTGCCGCACGTCGTGCTGTATCCGGGAGTGCGGGCGGGGAGTCATCTTTTTGCCCACGCCCACGCGGTGGTGCGGGAGGGCTGTTCCCTCGGCGACCACGTCACCCTCGAAAACGGGGCCGTGATCGGCGGGGACGGGTTTGGATTCGCAAAAAACGAGGCGGGCCAATGGGAGAAGATCCCGCAGTCGGGCCCTGTCCGGCTGGGCAGCCGGGTGGATGTGCAGGCCAACGCGTGCATCGACCGGGCGACCGTTGGGGCAACGGAAATCGGCGACGGAAGCAAGGTCGACAACCTGGTGCAGGTCGGGCACGGGTCGCGGGTGGGGGAGAACACCCTGCTCTGCGCCCAGGTGGGCCTGGCGGGTTCCTCGGTGATCGGAAATAACGCCATTCTGGCCGGGCAGGCGGGCGTGGCCGGCCATTGCAGCCTCGGAGACGGGGTGATTCTGACCGCCCAGTCGGCAGTTTCGCACGATGTGCCGGCGGGAAAAATGATCTCCGGATCGCCCGGATTCGACAACCGAATCTGGCTCCGCGCTGTGACCATCTTTCAGCGCCTGCCGGAGCTGCTGAAGCGCCTGGATCGGGTCGAAAAGCAGCTTGCCGCCGCGCCGGACGCAGCCGAAAAGGCGACCAAACCATGAGACCTTTTCCCCGGCTGCTTATCGTATCTGGAATCTCAGTGGTGGCGGGGCTTCTCGCGGGGTGCCACTCGGCTCACGTCGAGGTGAGCGTTGAGAATCGGACAGGTGCGCCGGTCAGGCTGCTCGAAGTGGATTACCCCAGCGCCAGCTTTGGGTCGGACGAACTGGCCGCTGGCGCGACCATGCATTACCGAATCCAGGTTCAGGGCCGCGGGCCGGTCAAGGTGCAGTACACGGCAGCCGACGGACGCCAGTTACAAGTAGAAGGCCCGGCGCTCGCGGAACGCCAGGAAGGTACCCTGGACGTCGTGATGCTGCCCGCCGGAAAAGCGGAGTTTCATCCCCACCTCTCACCGGCAAACTGAAGGGCGGCCCGACCCACACCTTCTTCCCTATCCTTATCGAACCATGCTCTGGAACAACTGCGACTTGAGAAGGCTGTTGAAGTCGGTGTCGGATGCGGCAAAGTGGATGGCGAGCTTGCCGGAACTCGAACTGATGTCGGTCCCGGCAAGGGCGGCTTTCTCCGATTCCGATCCGCTCACCTTGCGGTAGAGCACAGCGGCATTCAGGAGAGAAGACACGGTGGCGGCGGCGAAGGCATCGCCGGTGGCGATGGTGAGATCGAATTTGACGCCGTGCTGGAAGTCCATTGTGTAATAGGAGACCAGCAGCCGCTTGCGAACGGATTCAAAATCCGCCACCGAGCCGGCCTCCCCGAGCACCTGCTTCATCATGGTCTGGGTGCCCTTCTGATCGAGGATGCTCCAGAGTGCCTCGGACTCAACCGACCGCATGGCGTCCATGATGGCGGAGTTGGTCAACAGGCTCTGGGTGTTTCCGTCGCGTGCATCGAGCGCGGCCTTTACCGCGTCATTACCACCGAAGACCATGGTGGACGGATCCACAAAGCAGAGCACCATGCCGGTCTTGCCCATCGGATAGACCTTGTTGGTACGGATGACCGAGGGCTTGATCCCCTTCTTCTTGAAGTTGGCAAGGATATCCGCCATGTCAAACTGGCCCTGGGCTATCCCCAGCGTTACCACCTCATCGTTGGCTTCGGAGGGGCGGAACAGGGCAAAGGCCAACTCGTCGACGTCGTGGTTTTCATTGAGTCCGGAGCGCTTGAGCGCTTCGTCGAATTGTTTCAGATCGGGAGGCATCACCCGATCCCGCAGTTCCATGGCGGTGCTCGAGTTCTGCATGGCCCGGTAATCGATAACCACCAATTGCTGCACGTCGTGCGGAATGGCGGTGCGTGCGTCAGAGGAAAGCTGCGCAGCCTGCGCAGCGGCACCCCCGGTAATAAGCACGACTAACGTCAAAAGCGTGTTTCTAAACAAGTAACTTCCTCCGATGACGGCATCGACCTAACGCAGACGGCCGGCATCCATTCGACTTTCGTCCCGCAATTTCAAGAGCGGCAATTTTTGGTCCCCAAGGTCATTCTAAATGTCGGCCAATTCCAACTGAATACCGCCGACGGGTTACTCAACCTTTATCTGGCCACGCCAGTGGTGACGCAAGACGGTTTTCCAGGATTTTGGCTGCGGGATCAAACTCTATTAACTGACGCATCCACTCGCTTTCCCGCTCACAGGCGGCGTCGGGAATCAGCCCGATGACCTCGCCCTCGACGGGCGCCGTTTTGTGCCGGGCCGCAAGTTTGGAAACCGCCTTGTATACCTCGGACACGGGGGTGGCGTGAAAATCGGTGATGTTCATGGAAAGCTGGGCGCGGCCGTGTGCCGTCAGACCCAGGGCCTTGACCCCCTTCAACCCGAGAGCCGCGGTCCGGATCTCGCGAGCGATGGCGCGCGCGATGGCCACGTCGGTCGAATCGAGAAAGATGTTGTAGGTGACGAGGAACTTGCGCGCGCCCACAGCGCAGGCGCCGGCGGTGGGATGGAGGCCGGGGCCGCCCACATCGGGACGCCGTGCGGCATCCTTGCGAGCCGCCTCGCGCAGTTCTTCAAACTGGCCCCGGCGGACATCTTCGAGGTTGGCGCGATCGGGCCGCGACGCCGCGGCTTCATAAAAGTAGACCGGGATACCGAGGCGGCGCCAGATTTCGAGGCCCGCCTGGCGCGCCAGCAGGACGCACTGCTCCAGCTTGATCCCCGAAACGGGTACGAAGGGGATGACGTCGGCAGCGCCGATGCGCGGATACGCGCCTTGCTGACGCGTCAGATCGATCAATTCCGCGGCCTTCCCTGCCCCGCGCACGGCGGATTCGACCACCGCGGCCGGCTCGCCGGCGATGGTGACGACGGAGCGGTTGTGATCGGTGTCCATCGCCCAGTCGAGCAGGTGTACCCCATCGACGCGCATTGCAGCCACGATAGCCTCAATGCGGCGCGGATCCGAGCCCTCGGAGAAATTAGGGACGCACTCGACAACCGGACCGGTCATTGGTTCACTTCCACCATGTATAGCCCACCTGCACCTGCAGGCTCGCATTTACACCAGGATTGCGATCTCCCAGCGAAGCCGACGAAATGTGCACGCCGTTAACGCCCAGGTCGATCGATCGCTTGCTTCCCGTGAACCAGTGCATGCCGATTCCGCCCTGGGGGGAAAAATTCCACACCGACGTGCCTCCCGGGGTGCCGTGCGGCACCAGCACGTCGGGCGGGAACTTATGCGTTGTATAGATGAGCCCGCCAGCCCCCTGGAGCCATGGCTGAATATGTTTCGAACGGCTGAGGAAATTCCAGCGAAAGATGATCGGGGTAATGCTGACTCCGGTGAAGGTGCCTCCGCCGATGGGCTCGGTGTAGGTCACACCATGATAGACGAAAGTTTGCTCGTGCGGAGCGGGGGTATAGGCCTGCCAGAGGGGCATGATATTCCCCGCCAGTTCGAATTGCCCGCTCAAGATGCCGGCGTGCAGGACGGGCGTAATCGGCTTGCCCAGTTGAAAGCCTAGCGAGAAGAACTTGAAATCGGAACGCTCGGACAGTCCGGTTGCCCAGTCAACGAAGGGACCCATCTCCCAGGACCGCGTGTCGCGAACCTGTTGTACGGGATTGTCATCGGTGGGAACCGGATCGGCGGCCGGACTTCTTTCTCCATCGACGGATGTGGAGGCGCCCTGCGCCTGCGCAGATGCCGCAAGGGCGGCGCAGAGAACCAAAAGAAAAAGCTTCACAATTCGAGTCAACGTTCTTCTCGTCTCCGGATAAAAATTCCCAGGGTCTCACAAAAAAGGCCGCCTCGCACGGGGCGGCCTTTCAAAAAACATTCGCCAATTGCTGGAGCGGTCTGTAAAGAATCAGCCCGCAACCTGCTCCATCTGCTCGGCGGTCATTTCAAAGTTCGAATAAACATTCTGGGTGTCGTCGAAGTCCTCCAGGGCCTCGAGCAGGCGCATCATCTGGTTGGCAGCCGGCCCTTCCAGCTTGGTGTAGGTCGAGGCGATCATCGTCACTTCGCTCATCGCAACCGGAATGCCCGCGGCCTTCACCGCCGTCAACACAGCTTCATACGAGCCGGGGTCGGTGATGATCTCCCAGGAGTCGCCTTCGTCGCTCAGGTCTTCGCCGCCATGCTCGAGGACGATATCCATCAGTTTCTCTTCGGAGGCTGCGGATTTCTCGACGGCGATGATGCCTTTTTTCGAGAACATGTGCAGAACCGAACCGGTTGAGCCGAGGTTTCCCCCATTCTTTGAGAAGGTGTGGCGAATTTCACTTACGGTGCGATTGCGATTGTCGGTGGTGACTTCCACGATGATGGCGACCCCGCCGGGACCGTAGCCCTCAAACGTGATCTCTTCGTAGTTGACGCCCTCGAGCTCGCCGGTACCGCGCTGGATGGCCCGCTTGATGTTTTCCGCGGGCATGTTTTCAGCTTTAGCGGCAAGCACAGCGGTGCGCAGCCTCGGGTTGCCGTCGGGATCACCTCCGCCGCCTTTGGCGGCAATGGTGATTTCCTTGATCAGGCGAGTGAAAATCTTGCCGCGCTTGGCGTCGAGCGCGCCCTTCTTGTGCTTGATTGTGGCCCATTTGGAATGGCCGGACATGGGAACCTCAGTGTAGTCTGAAATCGGGCGTCTGCATGCGCCCGCCCTTGCGAGTATACCACCGGTGCGATTGGGTTTGAGTGCGGTTCAGCAGCTGGAAACGGCGTCTATTCGACGGATGAGGCCGTCCAATGAAGGAAACAGGCAGCCGGCCTGAAATTCCCTTATTCCTACCGTCGATGGAGCTTGCTTGAGGGCAATCATCATCCTCCTGATCCTGGCTGCCGCGGGTGCATACGCGGCGCGTGCGCAGGGCAACTACGAGATTCAGGTGTACGGGTCGGAGACCGTGGCTCCCCGTACAACCATGGTTGAAGTGCATTCGAATTTCACCGCCGATGGGCAGCGAGAAACCATCGACGGGGTTGTTCCCACCTATCACGCCCAACACGAGACACTCGAGATCACCCAGGGGCTTAACGACTGGTCCGAAGTGGGTTTCTATGTCTTTACCACCATCCAGAGCCAACTGGGGTGGGAATGGGTCGGAGATCATATCCGGCCGCGCGTGCGAGTTCCGCCCGCATGGCACTGGCCGGTGGGAGCGAGCCTGTCGATGGAGATTGGCTACCAGCGGGCGCTGTTCTCGCAGGACACCTGGACGTGGGAGATCCGGCCCATCGTGGATCAGCAGAAGGGACGCCTCTACTGGGCGGTGAACCCGGCTTTTGAGCGGACCCTGCACGGCCCGGAAGTCAATCTCGGGCTGGATTTTTCGCCGGCGGTGAAAGTGAGCTGGGACTTCACCAAGGTGGTGACCGGAGGATTCGAATACTACGCCGACTATGGAAGCATCCGCGATATTTATCCTTTGCACTCTCAGCAGCAGCAGCTCTTTCCAGCCATCGACCTGAACGTCTCACCCAAGTGGGAGATCAACTTCGGGGTGGGCGTGGGCGCGACTGCGGCAACCGATCATTGGATCGCGAAGGTGATCATTGGCAGACGGTTCAACTGGGGCAAGACCAAGCAGGCGCCGCAAACGTACCAGCCGTAAGGCCTTCTCGCTAGTCGGCCGGCGCTCCAGCGGGTGGTTTGGTATCCCCGGCCCGGCCACCCTGGGGTGAACCAGGCAGAGCCGGCGTTTCGGTGTCTAATTCGGTGTCTAGGCCGTGCTCTTCGCGATAATGGTCGAGAGGCATTTTTCCATCCAACCAGGCGCCGTTCATCGGATATACATCGGGATCGAAGAAGACCTGGTAGAAGTGCCATACCACGATGGCGAGAGTCGCCAGGATGGCTTCGTAGTAATGAATTGCGGTGGCCACGTCGACCCACCAGCGCGCCAGCAGGTCGCCCACCCATACCTTGGCCCATATGATGACACCCGTGATGCCCATGAGGGCCGTGCCCCAAACCAAAGCCCAGTACTCAGCTTTTTCGGCGTAGTTGAAGCGTCCGAACTCGGGCTTTTCCGAACTAAGGCCAAGGTAGTAGCGCATGGCTTTGAGCGCGTCGAACCCATCGGCCGGCCGGGGAGCGATGTCGCGAATCAGGCGGCGCCCTTCCCGCGATTGGATCACGTAAAAGACGTGATAGATCCCCGCGGACATCAGGGCCACGCCTGCAAGGCGATGAATGATGCCGCGCAGGTGCTCGCCCATGCCGAACACGTGAGCGAACCACGAATCGGGGAACTTGAGCGCGAAGCCGGTGATAACCAGGATGATAAAGCTGGTGAGCAGAACTAGGTGCTGCCAGCGCTGGTTCACAGTCATGCGCACCACCATGGCCGGATGCGCCCTGCGCCGAGACGCCAGCTTGCTGCGCCAGATGATCACGTTGTGCAGGAACATACCGCCAATGACGATCACGATGAGCGGCACATAGATCAACCGAACCCAGCGGGTAATCACCGAATCGATATCCCTTGCCTGGGTCCCGTCGCCGAGATGGACACGCGTGAGCGTGAACTTCTGGGTCACGCCCTTGTGGCACTGGCCGCAGGTGGCGCCGAGATTGGCGTGGTTGATGGTCGAGCGGGGATCGCTCGAGGGCAGAATGTTGTGGATTCCATGGCAGCTCGAGCAGTTGGCGACCACGACCGAGCCGCCCTTGGAAGCGAGCCCGTGATAGCTGTCCATGTAGGAGGAGACACGATTGCCGGGCAGGCCGAACTCCTGCGAAAGCCGCACGCCTTCATGACAACGCGCGCAGGTGTCCTGCGACAGGTTCTGTCCCGCGACCGGCGAGTTCGGATCCTCGTGCTTCTTGATGGAGTGGATGCCGTGGCAGTCGGTGCAGACCGGCGCCAGCCCGTTGCCGCGCGCAATTCCCTGCCCGTGAATGCTGGCCATGAAGGTCTGCGTGACGTCAGCGTGGCACTTGCCGCAGGTGGCCGGCACGTTGAATTTATAAATCGGCGAATGGTCTTCGTTGGCCGCGAGAATCTCGTGCGCGCCGTGGCAATCGGTGCACACGGCGGCCTTCTGCGAGCCGTTCTCGATCGCCCGTCCGTGCACGCTCCCCTGGTAGGAAACGAAGGCTTGCGCGCTGTCGCCGTTCGATGAGGTGATGAACTTCTGTCCGTGGCAGCGGCCGCAGGTTTCGGGAATGTTGGCATGGTTGACAGGCGACGCGGGATTGCCGGGTGTGAGGATTTCGTGGGCGCTGCCGTGGCAGTCCACGCACGTGGCTCCCAAAGCGGCTCCGGCTTTGGCAGGCTTGGCATGCATCGAGCGGGCGTAGGCCTGTTGGGCAGCCTCGTGGCAGCCGGCGCAGGCGATTTTCTTCGGTGGCGCGTCGTGGACTAGACTCTTGACGTCGGTGTGGCAGTCCACGCACCCAAACAGACGGCCATGGAACGAGTGCTTCAGTTTGTCTTTGTCGACATAGAGGCTGACCTGCTTGCCGTTTTCGTCGGTGGTCAGCGTCGAGTCGCCGTGACAGGTCAGACAATCGCTGTCTTTGAGTTTCTGCGCGGCCCGGCCTGAACCACTCCAGGCCAGCATGAATAGAACCGCCAACGTTGCAGGAAGTCTTGTGCTTCCTTTTCTCACCAGCCAGCCGTCTTCGGCCATGCCCTGCCTCGCTACTCTCCGAAATACGCAGTCAATGTCAGGATCAGAAGGATCAGTCCGATCGCAATCGCAATGGCTCCCACGCCGCGGCTGAAATTCACCAGCCAGGTTGCCGGCTTTTCACCCAGGCGTGCTTCGAGCTTTCCCTGCCTGGCCAGCCGCTCGTACTCTACAGCGCGCTTGGTCTTGAACTCTTCTTCGCTTTCCACCCCCGTGAAGATCACCATGTCCATCGGAAAACTGTCGGGACGGAGGTGGGTGTTGACGAAGTGAATGGAGAAGATAAACAGGATGGCGAGCAAGCCTTCTTCGCTGTGGATCACCAGCACCGCGTTCAGAGCCCAGCCGGGCAGGAAGTGCGCGAAGAAAGGCGCGAACCACATGGCGTAACCCGAGAAACCGATGACCATCATGCCCCAGAAGACCGCCCAGTAATCGAACTTCTCCCAATAGGCATAGCGCTCAAATACCGGCTTGGGGCCGAGCCCGAGGAACCAGCGGAAATGGGCGAAGATATCCTTCACATCTTTCCAGTTCGCAACCATCGAGGTGGCGCCCCAGAAGATGCCCTTTTCGCGATTCATAATGCCGCGGGTGAAAATGTCCTTCACATGAATGGCAAAAGCGATGGTGAGAACGATTGCGCAGAGCTTATGGAAGAAGAGAATGGCTCCGAATCCACCCACTTCGCTTGCCAGCCGCCGTGCCCAGATGCTCTGGCTGAAACGCAGAGGAAGACCTGTGCCCGCCAGGCCAAGAAAGGTGCTGAACAAGACGGCGTGCATGGTGCGCTGCGCGCGTGTAAAGCGAACGAAAAACCGTCCGGATTTCGCACCGGTTTCCTGGCTGGAGACGGGCGCTTCCTGAACCTCAAGCATGGGGTCCTCTTTCTGCAGCCTTTTTCACCTGCTCATAGCGGGAACGGATGAGCCAAAGCGTCGTGTGAATCACGAAGAATGTAAGAACGCTGATCAGCAAAAGATTCATGAAGAGGCGCACAAAGAAGAGCGCCGGGTTGAGCTTGCGCACCCGCGCGTTGGCGTGGGGCTGATATTGCACGAAGCTGAGGTTGGCCCCGGCGTGGCACTTGCCGCAGGTGGTAACCAGGTTGGTTCCGTGCACCGGCGAATGGGGATCGGAAGCCGGCCTTACGTCATGCGCTTCGTGGCAGTCCCAGCACCGCGCCGTTTCCACGTAGCCGCCGAGAGCGCCGAGTTGAGAGTGGAAGGTGTCGCGGTAGGTGCTGAATTTGTCCTTGTGGCAGGAGCCGCAGATGGGCGTCGACTGCATGCGGAAGCCGGCCGCCGTGGGCTGCTCGATGGCGTGCGCGGTGTGGCAGTCGGAGCACACGGGCGCACCCATTTTGCCCGCCGCAACCGCCCTGCCGTGTACCCCGTCGTAATAATTAGCCGTGATTCCCGCGTGGCATGTGCCGCAGGTGTTGGGAATGTTGGCCTTGAACGTGGGACTCTTCGCATCCTTGCGGCTGAGAATGTGGTGCGACCCGTGGCAACTCTGGCAGTTGGCGGCAACCAGCAGCCCTTCCTTGGTCAGCGCCGATCCATGGATGGAATCGAGATACGACGGAAAGACAGTGGCGAGCCCGTGCTTCTGGGCCATGCCATTGTTTCCATGACACGCGCCGCAGGTCTTGGGAACATTCAGCGGGTACACCGCCGACCGCTTGTCGTCCTTGGTGAAGACGGCGTGCGCATCGCCATGACAACTGGTGCAGGGATGCTCAACCCCATCGGAGTGGACGCTTCCCGCAAGTTCAGTCGCCTGGCCAGAGTGGCAGATATCGCACTTGACCTTTGCGATCTTATCCGGGTGGGGATATTCCTTGATGTCGGCGTGGCATTCATTGCATTTCAGGCTGCCGTGAATGCTTCTGGCGAAGGTCTCTCCATCCACGCTGATGTTATGGCCGGCGGCATCCTGCAGGCCTTTGTCGGCGTGACAGGCAAGGCAGTCGGCCTGCGCCGAGGCTCTTCCTGGAACAAAAACAACCAACAGTAACGCAACCGCGGCCATCCCAAAAGTATTCCGCTTCGTCATTCCGTTATGCCTGAGTTCCCATGAAGCGGTTGAGGAGCCTCGCACCTTACCAGCTCTGCTCATCCTGGCGTCTTCCTTCTTTTATCTCGCCGTTCAAGAAGAGGATCCTGGAGCCGGTCTCTCCGGACGGACAAGTGCGATACCGCTGCAGTGATTCATGTCATGCGGGATTCGCTGTTCTGAGGAAATGCTTTACTGCAAAATCTTGCCGTGACCGGGGTCACAATCGGCGGGCCTACGATCGGGGGCTTTCCTTGCTTTGCCGTTGCGCTCAATCACAACCTGGCTTCCTAAACGCCGGAATCCGGGCCGATTTGCGATGCAGCGCACAGGGCTCGGAGTGCCGTTCGACCGTGCAAAGCGAACAAACTCTTCAACAGAACGTGACACGAATCACAAGCGGGTGTGACCTGATTACGGGACAATGTTGCCGCGATTGAGGATTTTTATGAGCACAGCCGCCCCTCCCGAAATCCGCCCCATGCTCACGCTTCCCACCGACGCGATTCGACAGATTCAATGGCGATTCGCCGATCGATTTGACCTGCAGATGCTGGTGCAGTCGGCGCGCGGGGTCGCCCGCGGACCGGTCGCGCGCCTGGTGGCCGCGGGCGGACGCAACACCCACGAGTGGACCACGGGCAAGGAAGAAATGATGGAGGCCTTCGACCGAGCCGGCATCAGCGCCATTTTTATGGAGCCGGATGAGGGCGGATTCATCGCCGGACCGAAGAACCTGGCCTTGTCCCTGGCGGCATTCGAACTGGCCTGGGTGGATGGCGGCGCGGCTACCGCGAGCCTGGCGGGGTTTCTGGCTCTCTCTCCAATCCACGAACGGGGCACGACCGAACAGTCCCGGCACTACAAATCGCTCGCGGCTCCTCCGCAGCCAGGTGAAGATCGCAAGCCTTGGCGCGGCGCGTTTGCGCTGACTGAGCCCGTGCCGTATGTCGGAGTCGACACCGGCATGCTGGGGGGCAAGGTGCGGGTGGCG
>Ga0207095_10113_pt1 | contig 24593 bp, 33 predicted proteins | sample Alteio_BWMinHeat_88_FD_153529 | JGI IMG/M metagenome (GOLD analysis project Ga0207095, IMG submission 153529) | Enriched cells from forest soil in Barre Woods Harvard Forest LTER site, Petersham, Massachusetts, United States -... | ecosystem: Environmental > Terrestrial > Soil > Temperate forest >... | reverse complement strand
ATATCGGCTTTGTTGCGCGATACGATCCGCTCACACAAATGGTCGTAAGCTTGATTAAGAAACGCACCCATTTCCGATGGGTTAATTGTTTCTTTGAAGGCCATGAAAGGATTATAAGGAAGGACGAGATCTGGATCTGATTTCAACAACTGATTCGCACGCTTGAATCTCTCCTCCTTGATGCCAACGAACGCTGAGGGCACATCAGGTACCGGCGATGCAACAAGCAGGGTTTGTATTGACCTTCCGTGTGAATTCTGCATGATCGTCCGATATATTTGTGCAGTTCCAATCAGATTCTGTTCGTTTAGCCCAAACAGAAGCACAACAAGATCGGGGAGCTGTAATGTGCAGATGCCAGATATGTCAGTAAGGCCCGTTCGCGAGTCGACGAGGACGTAATCAGGCTGATAAAGAACCTGTATCGCCGCTTTCAGATTCTCAACAAAATAAAAACCCTGGTGCTGAGCATAAAACTCTTTCCAATTCAGCTTTGCAAGTAGCGACTGGTAATTCTGGTCGCGTCGACCAGCAGACATGAAGAGAACTTTCCCAGAAGTTTTCCAAGGGATTTCTGTGACAAACTCCTGCAAGCGTGGCACTGAACCCGATTCCAAGTACTGCGCAATACAATCAAGTAAGCCGGAAGGGGCAGACCCTTTAGAGTTAAGAAATACATCGACACCCGGCGCTTCTAGATCGAAGTCCAATACGAAGACAGTTTTGCCTTGCTTGCTAAGGCGATAGGCCGTATTCATCAACGCTAACGTCCGGCCAACGCCGCCTTTGAATGAGTAGAATGTTATTGTAAACACGAGATCCTTATCTACGCAGACTTCGCGAACCATTCGGCTGGCGAAGATCGTTTGCGGCACTCACTCACGCTTTCGTACCTAGAGAGCTCAAGATATGTAAATTTAGAAGCCGCCGATTTCGCCGATCCTTCTTTGTAAGCCTTAATCTCATTCAAGAGGTCGACGACCTCGGTCGTTTGCAGAAGTCGAAGATAACGATCAAAGGCTTCAGACTGGAAGTGTGTTCCCGACTCCCACCGACAGTAAGTTTTTTCGCCAATTCCGAGTAACTCACCCATCTGCGCCTGTGTCTTACGGAGCCTCTGGCGGAGGGAACGAATCTCTTCGGCTGTAAGCAGCTTGAGTGCAGCCCGATGCGCCCTGGTGATGGCTTCCGACGCATTCTCATCTAATAGATCTTCACCGCAAGACTTACAACGACGCCAAGTCAAGCCTGGGACAGACAAAGTCACCGGACGCCCGTCAGGGCCGTCTATTTGAGTCTTGAACTCCCCGGCAATTTGTTCCAAACCGCCCACGCCGCAAACTAGGCAAATGCTACTTTTTTCTTTTGGCATCGACGTTCCTCTTCGGTTCATATTCTGGTCTATGCGCCGAAATGATTACTAACTCCTGGTCACATCCGGGATTGCACGGCGGGATCTGCACCTTCACGTAAAGTTCGTGAACATCTATCAAACACGGAAGCATAACGTAGGCTTCAATGCCCGAGTCCTGCATCAGCACGTATGTAGCCCTTTGCTGCTCCAAATGGTCGCAGACAGCTTCCAGCACCGCCGCTTTGGTCAGCCTAAGCTTAACGATATCCTCCATGGCGCGCTTCGTGACATTGCATCGATACGGCAACCGGGCCAATTCCAAGATCTTGGAGATGGCAGACAAGTGCTCGGCAGCAGCGAAGTCAATTGCGTCCACACTCAGCCTTGCCGGTTGGCATCATATTCATACCTCCCAAAGTGCGGGGCACTATTTGACCGCGATTAAGGACCTAACGATACGTCGCTTGGGCCAAATCGCTCCATTTCTGTACCAAATGATACCAGAATTCATGGCAGTTGACAAGCGGCTATCCCAATCGTATCATTTGATACCAGAGGAGTGGTGGACTAATGATGCCGATTTTCACGTTCTTCGCCGTCGATAAAGGGAACTTGACCCTGATCCAATTCTCGAATGGAATTAACATGATGGTTGATTGCCGACGCTCGGAAGAACGGCTTTCTCCTCTCGAATTACTGCGGCAAAAGATCAAGAAGTTGGATATCGTGGTCGTCACCCACCCTCACCAAGATCACATCACGGGATTCCAAGAAGTGTGCGAATTCTTTCAGCCCAAGCTTCTTTGGCACTGTGGCAGGTATTTCAAGCCGGAGCCTATTTTTGACGATTGGACATTCTATGAGAAGGTCCGTAACGGGCAACTCTCATATTGCAATCCTATGGCAGTGCACGCCGGTCAAATTGTAAAGATCGGCGATTCTCAGATAACGATCCTTGCCCCGGTGTTGCCGTTCCTTGAGGGGACTTGCGACGACGTGAACAACAACGGGATTGTCTTTTCGGTTGTCACCGGAAAATCTAAACTCATCATCACCGGTGACACCCAAGAGGAACAGTGGGACTCATTCGATGCCAAACAGTTGGAAGGAACTTCGATTTTCCTCGCGAGCCATCATGGCCGCGAAAGTGGCTACTCGCAGAGAATCTTGAAAACCATGCGACCACAACGGATCATTATTTCGGACGGTATCCCCTGTGATACCGACGCGACGGCGAAGTATGAACTTATTGCACCAGTTTCTACAACGCGAAACAACAATGTCGTCGTGTCTGAGACGCAGGCTGCTGTCGCAGCTTTAAGCTAAGGAGGGACGGAGAAATGGCTGAGAATACGCACAGTTCAGAAAGAGTGCTTACCAACCAACGGGAAGAAGAGGTTATCGAGATTGATGAAAACGGTGTAGTTCACGCCGTGGGTTGTACACCAAACCAGCTCAAGAGCACTGTCTTGCGCGATCCCGAAGGGGAATATTGGGATGATTGAGATAAGCTCCGATCAGCTGACCCTAACTGCATCGGAACTCCTAAATCGCTGGCCTTATGAACAGCAAAAGCTGCGGATGTTTCGAGCATTCATATGGCTCCGCAGCGGCAGCACAATCGTTGCCGCCGAGGGCGCCCTGGATACGCAATACAAAAATACATATGCCTTGAGGATTGAACTCACCAACTATCCTTTTAATCTTCCGAAGATAAAGCCGAAAGGATGGACTATTCATCCATCTGCTCCGCATCAATTTAACGATGGGAGCATGTGCGTGATGCGTTCTGAACAATGGCGACGGCATTTTACCGTCGCGTTGGTAATCGCGAAGGCAGCCATTTGGCTTGGTAAGTACGAAATCTGGAAACGAAACGGCAATTATTGGCCGGGATTAGGACAGCACCATTGAGTCTCGATTTCAGCAGAATTGAACACCTCTTGTCCCCAAAGTCTCTGGAGGGGAAGGTCGTCCTGCAAATTGGACTAGGTAGTGGGGGAGCACCCGTTTGCGACCATTTGACAATGAACGGCGTGCGAGATTGGATTCTCTACGACCCCGATACGCTGCAGGATGTAAATCTCGTGAAACATCCTCGAAGCAGGAGGGACTTGGGACGCCTCAAAGTTGAAATTCAAAGAGAATGGATATTGGACCGGAATCCAGAGGCGAAAGTGACCGTTCGGCCGGAGGATGTCTTCAAAGCGGAAGCAATTCACGGAGACCTAAATGTGTGCGATTTAGTTCTCTGTTGTGCAGACACTAGAGCGGTTCGATTGTTCGTAAATAGCTTAGCGATTGAACACAAGAAACCATGCATAACAGCGAGTGTTTTTCGTCAGGGGTTCGGCGGTGAGGTTTACGCCTACATCCCTGGGTACAGCGGCTGTTTTGAATGCATGGATAAGATTGCTGCCCAAATGGGACTCAATATTAATTTAACGATTCAACCGACCGCAGAGGAGCAAGAAACCATTTACGGAATGAATCTGCCCGATTTTCAAGCTTCAGGGTTGTCGTTGGACATTAATTCCATCGCGCTGATTCAGGCCAGAATGGCTCTTGATGTGTTGATTGACGGTAAGCCCGGCTATTCCGGCGGGAATTGGGTGATCCACTACAATCGCACGATACCGGGTAACGAAACGAGCGGACGCTTAAAAACTGCTCGCCCCATGCTAATTCGTTCGCAAAAGGGGTGCGCATGCCACGACTAGGACGTAGGGCAGAACGCGGCTCTATGCTTGAGAACATCCCGTCGCATGTCGAAATCATTTTTGACCGCCATGTGTTTGAGTACATCCTGCACGAACTGCACCGCTACCCGACAAGTGAGGAGGGCGGAAAGTACATTGGCTACATCGATTTGACTAAGCAAAACAGAAGTGGCGATCGCAATTACAGGGTCATCATCACGGATTTTTTGCCCGGCGGTCCGAACGCTAGGCGAACCGCGGTCGAATTTCTTCCCGATGGAGAGTTCCAAGAAAAGTTGTTTCGACAGGCTGAAAGCATGGACAGTAATGTCGAACACGTTGGTACTTGGCATAGCCACCATTGCAATGGCCTAGATCGCTTGAGCGGCGGGGATATCGAAGGCTACTTTAAGACGGTCAATAAAAGGGCCTATCGTCCAGACGTATTTGTCGCGTCTCTGGTGAAGCAACTCCCGCGGCACGCCCATGATTCGGGTTGGATTGATCACTTCTTATTCGTTCGCAACGAAGAGTGTTTCTACAAAATTACTGGCGATATCACGATTGCAGATTTCCCGAGCAGGTTTGCGGACATCACGGGTCATTCACGGCGCAAAGAACACATTGAGGCTGCAACTGCGCTGTGGCACGAAACAGAGGTTGGTAGGAAGACTCTAGCCGAAGACAAGAAATTGTTCACGGATCGGTTCGGCGAGAACTTCCACGCCACACGTAGGGATGGAGTCATCACCATCACATGCGGTACGAGTTCGAAGCGCATCGCCGTTTCTTATCCGTTGGGTCCCCAGGATCGCCAGATGAAGATCAATGTTGGCTCGACATCACGTACAATTTTCACAATTGGGTGCGATTATTCTGACCGCAGTGTTGCGTACGCTGCCTGCTTGAATGCATTAGAACACTTCTGATTTTCCCGCGGATAAGTGCTCTGGAGCGAGAGTGTCGTGGACGTATCGAATTTCAAGCTAGGAATCTATGACTTCCTGGGTTTGGTAGTACCGGGAATGTTCGTGATCTGTGAGGGGTGGATTACGGTGCGCGGGTGGCGCGAGTTCGTCGTCGCGTTAGGCGCGTTGCATCCGGTTTCGTTCACGCTGTTTGTTGCAGCCTCTTTCGTCGTCGGGCACTTCATTCAAGAGCTGGCCGACTGGGCGATCAAAAGAATTCGCGGCGATCGGTTTTTTAAGAAGGGGCGGGATGAGGTTTGGGATCGCGAAGAAGGGGAATCGATCAAGAGCGCCATATGGGCAGAGTCAGGGCTCACATTGGCCAGTGCCGATTCAGCGTTCGACTATTGCCTGACGAGGATCGGCGACGGATTTTCTAAGCGTGATGTGTTCGTTGCGAACTCTGATTGTGCACGTTCGTTCCTGGTTCTGGCGGTCTGTGGCATAGGTCCCGCGCTGCGTCTGGCATCTGATCGAACCTATTCCGCTACTATGTTCCTTTTGCTCGGTGCCTTCTATGTCGGGGTTCTCATAGTCGTCGCACTCCTTGCATGGAGGCGAATGATTCGTTTTCGTTACATGTCTGACCGGGGAGTATTTGGCGCCTATTTAGGGTCGCGTCCTATGAAAAATGCTCCGAAGGATTAGACAACGCCAAAACTATGAACGGGACCCGTAAACGTTGGAGTTAGATTCCAGCCGTGTCCATCTCTCCAAAAGGATAGGTTCCCATTTTTTCGCCCAGCGGTTGAGATCGCGCGTTCTTGCCCACGTCAGTTTAACGTCCCCATTAGGGCTCCGATATCCGACAAACACTCTCGAGTGAGAAGCATGGCAGAGAGCATAGCATTCCCCTAAGTTGAGGAACTCGCGACCTGTTAACTCCAGATTATCTTGTCAAGATTTCATTTGCGTTATAGTTTACTCGCGTCAGAACTGCGTTGCTCTCTTGGGACAAAGATGAAAAGCATTCCCGCGCTCGTTGTCAAGCAGTGGCTATCAGAGTGGGATGAGGCGAAATTTGACCCGGACCCTCCGAGAAGGAAGCCGGAGCCGCAGTTCTATATTTTCTCCATAAGCGCATTCGACCTTAAGAGGTTGACCGGTATCTATCGGTGAGACCCTACAAAGCCGCCTGCGGAAGACATGGGAATTCAGAGAAGACATGATCCTGACCGCTCGGCAGAAATCCTGCGTTATCTGCAAAGTGGATTTCCTCTTTCTCGCATAGATCCAAAGAAGCTTGTCGATCCCAATGAAATCCAGACATTACGAATGCCAGGGTGGCTACCTACCGCAATCGTCGTGAATATCCTCAGGCCTACGGATCAACGTGGGCCAAAACGTCGACAGATTGAGGCGGGGGATTTAGTCAAGGTCATGCACACCAAGAATTCCGTCGCCGAAATTCAGCTGCCTGGAAAACTCGGTGAGCAGGACTGGCAACCCATCATCCACCCGATCGAAGTGGTTGATGGTCAGCACAGGCTATGGGCGCTAGAAGAGCCAGAGGAAGAGGAGGAGAAGTGGTCAGCTGATTTTAGGAACAAGATCCGTGAGCTTGAAATTCCAGTCGTCGCTTTTCACGGATTAGATACATCCTGGCAAGCCTATCTCTTTTACACCATCAATCAGCTGTCCAAAAGGATTACTACGAGTATGGTTTTTGATCTCTATCCATTGCTCCGAACCGAGGAGTGGCTACTGCGGTTCGAGGGACCCGACATATACAGGCAGACTCGAGCCCAAGATCTTGTGATTCTTCTTTGGTCCCACCCTGAAAGTCCTTGGAAAGACCGGATCATAAGGCTCGGTGGTCGCGAAAAAGGCAAGATCACACAAGCTGCGTTTATTAACAGCCTGATGTCTTCATTTATTAGACGCTATACCTCGGGCTCAGGCACTCGCATAGGCGGACTGTTCGGCTCGCGTCAAAGAACCCACGAGATTGAACTGAATTGGGTAAGGGAGCAACAGGCGGCCTTCCTTATCATGTGTTGGAGATTAATTCGCAATGCGGTGATAAAGACCAGGGCCCAGTGGGCAACAGCGCTGCTTCGCAAGTACGAACAGGAACTAAGTAACTACTCGGAACCACAGCGACGGGAGCTTTTATTTTCTGGACCAGACACGCAGTTAGCTGCAGACCAAGGCGTCCGTGGTTATATGAAAGTATTAAATGACCTTCTTTGGGTCGCGAATGAGAACAATGAATTGGATCTGCGTGAATGGGACTGGGTAAGAAAAACTAAGCAGGATGACAACGTAGCTGTAAGCGATGCTCTCAGGCAGTTCGAGAGGCGCTGCGTGAAATCGATAAGATACGTGAGCAGCATAGCCGAGACGCTGGCAGATTTTGACTGGAGACTCCCTTCCGCGCTCAGTCCCACAGATACCAACTACGCAACGCAAGCGATGTATCGTGGGAGCAGTGGTTACCGTGAAATCCGTCGCAGAATGCTTGCGTTCATCAAAGAGAAAGGGGCGAAGCAAATCTCAAATCTTGCTTCAGAGATTCTCGAGAAGCTCGGCTACGACGCCGAAGAGGCTGAAGAGTAGTGCCTCCCCTACCTCCAATCGTCCAGACAGCTATTGCCTCGGCTTCTTCCCAGCCAATCATCCAGGCCGCTGCACAACTTGGAAGCATTCAAACAGCCTGGCCCTTTATACCGACGGGTAGCTCAATACTAGGAGGCCAGGCTCGCGCTTTTGTAGAGTCCCTGTACGGCCAGGTCCCCAGCGCAGTTCAAAAGGATGAGCTTGCGCAGTACTTAGCTCTTTCCTCCGCATCGCATGTGTTAGATGGATGGCGATATGTATCTCAGGCTGCGCTGTCTTTTCTTAGCGGGTCGAGGACTCAAGCCGTACACCTTGCTTACTATGCGGAGCTTCGCGCAGCGCTCGCTGTTTTGGCTTTCTCAGGAATCGGCATTTTGAAGAGGAAGCACTTTGCCCTAACAAGCACTATGGATGTGATCTGGTTTCAAGGCGCAACCCACGATACGACTTGGAAAGCGATCGGGTACTGGTCGAGGCAACCCGGTCACGGAATTGAGGTGTTGCGCTGTTTCTCGTGTCTCGGACTGTCTGGGGAAGAGTGGGCGGAGGCGTGTGGAGCAGCAAGCAGTGGAACAGTTCAGGATATTGCCGAATATTGGGTCAGCGATTGGACTGTTGATCTCAGTACCCTTTCCCAAGATAGCGAGCTTAGAAACGAGGCGAGTTACAGGCCGAATCTCCGCTTGAGCGCTCTAGATTTGCCCTCGGAAGCTGATGTGCAGTTTGTGCGGGATGTGTGTGCGGCATCGATTCCCGTAGACCATGGTCAATTCGACATTGTGGACCGTGCGATTGTGTATGACCTTTGCAAGAAAAGCTATGGACTTCTCCATGTTCCGAGTGGCTCAACATTTTTGGCTTTTCGCGCAGGAATAACAAAATGGATTGTCAATCAGCAGAATAAGCCGGAAAGCGACGCGATTGAAATGATGGAGTCACTTCGAACTGCCTTTCGGGAGCAGGGCGGGGGGCTCTTAAGAAGGGCCAGAAAAGAAAACGTGGACGTGGGGGCAGTATTCAGTCGGGCGTTCTTGCTCCTCCGCCTGGCGAGCGCACTGCTTCGTCTGCAATGGAAAGAGACTAGGCTGCTGAAGTCCCCTCAGGACTGGCAGGAGGAGTTGCTACTGAATTATGTCTCTCATTCGCTTGTCCATGATAAGAAATCTCCAAAGACGAGCTACACTACCTTTGGTGCGGATCAAGAGAAGGCAATCGAGGAAATCGACGACTGGATGACTAATAATCCGACCTTTAATCCCTACACGCTATGGGACGAGCGCCCTCATTCTCTGGTCAATTTGTGCAAGTTCGAAAGAGTAGGAGCTGTTGCCGTGGCCCTATGAAGTATATGGGCTCAAAGCGGGTGATGCTGGGAAATGGACTGGGAGAAATCCTCGTTCAAGAGACATCTGGGGCGAAGCGCTTTGCAGATCTGTTTGCCGGGTCGGGTTCGGTCGCGTGGTACGTGGCCGGAAGCTTTCCTTGCCGTGTCATTGCCAACGATCTACAGGTCTTTTCCTCGGTGCTGTGCAATGCGGTTAGGCGCAGCAGCCATCGCGATAATGCAGTGCGACAGGGAGAAGCATCGCGGAATGGGCCCTTTGTTCGAGATGCCGGGCAATAAACGTGTTGCCCGCGTCGGGAAAACCGTTGCCGCCATACACGACGATCAGCAAGTCATCCCAGGACACATCGGCGGGCAAGGACGAACACGCCTCTGCCCCTATCAGGTCAACCTGTACATGACTAGAGAAGGCGGCGAGCAGGTCTGATGCAATTTTCTGCGCAGTGCCTGCGGTTCCTTCTTCGTAGAGAATTACAACCATAAATCATCAACGCTTCACTTCTGGCGTCTCAGGAAGTCGTCAATCGCTCTTCGAATTAGCCACGATACGGGCCGGTCCACACGTTTCGAAATCTTGCCCAGCCGTTTAACCTGTTCTGCCCTTAGCCTGATTGCTGTAAGTTCCATCTTCACGTAGAGCAGCGTACCCCCTTGTTATACGGAGGTCAATATCGGTTGCACTCAAATAACAATCGTGGTACAGTGTTATACGCAGTATAACTAACAATGGTGCGCGTTCCGCTGAAACCAGGTTAATACGGTGCGGCGACCTTTGACCACCGAGGAGGACAAATGCTCACAGTTAAGCAGTTCGCAGCTTTCACACCGAGGCGCAGAGCCGAGATTCGCCCGGCTCGCATCTACATCCCCCAAAATGAGCACGGTGTCCGCTCGGGTTACTATAGAGATGAGGACATCGCACACCTTCTCAGGAAGCATCGAGGCAGAGCGAAGGTGATTCTCTACATCGCCCGGCAGGTAGCACGATGAAGAAGGCGCTCTACGACGAGTTGATTGCTTACGTGAATCGAAAAAGCTGGTGGCATCTTCCTCCGATGGACTCCAAAGCCTATGCTAAGCGTGGGAAGTTCTTAGCCTCTACCTACGCCGAAGCGCAGTTTTACGGACTCTTTGGAACCGGGAGACCGTTGGAGCAGCGAGTTAAGATTACGAAGCCCTTGGTTGGCGACGAAAAGAAAATAGCTCGTGTCCTCGGCATCCCGCCTCAGTATGACGGCATGTCTATAGAGCAGATGGCTGCTCACGATGCGAAGTGGAGGAATGCTGCACTGAAAAAGGGCTTCGACGCCATCCTGCTGATGTCACCTAAGTGCTATTCGGAATGGAAATCAGTTGGTAAGATACCCCGCAGCCTCGAATTGAACGTCTTGGAAGTCGGCGGGGACCCATCGAGGAGAACAGAATGACCGTGCAAGAACTCTACGACCTGACGCTCAAGAAAGCCGACCCCCGCAAGGTTGAGATTCGGCTCCGTCCAGACGATGACGAAGTTGCCGAAGTCGAGTTTGAGGATGACGATGGTGAAGTCTCTGCAAATCTGATCTTGGAAGGTGTCATTCATCTATAGCAAGAGTAATAGACAGCTATCGGCAATTCAGTTCGCCTTTTTTTTTCGTAACTCCTTGCTGAAATCGCGGTCTCTCTTTCGACGTCGGAGCTTTTCATCTTTGGAATGAAACCTCGAGACAGCGGCCACCGCGCTGTCCAGCGTGTTTACTAGTCCTTTTGTCCTGTGTGAACACTCCATCGTTTCGCGCTTCTCAGCTTCAAGCAACAAGGCACAAGCGAGTCTTCTAGCCGTGCGGGGGCTCAGCTTTGCGATCCTTCCTCTTGTGCCACGCCCAATCTTGATTCGGATTAAATAATTACCGCCCAAAAAAACGGGGTCTCCCGGGTCGTCCATAATCATGGTCATGGAAGCCTCCACAATGTTGCCCTGACTCATATGAACTTCAGTCTCTCGACGCGCCTGCCTACGCACTCGCTTGCCCGCCCGACGGGTCACTGAGGGTAAACAGACTCCTAGTAAGACCAACGCTGTACCCGTTGGTTATAACAGCAAGAGCATATACCGAGCGATTGTCAGATGACTATTGGCCACCCGGGCTCCTCCTAATCTCGGGGGCGAAGGATAAATCCTTTCGGGTTGGTATTTTCTTTTGTATGCTCCTCCCAGACGCCAAAGGGTCTTTTCTAAATGTCACCTGAGAAAATGTATGATGATTTTGTCATCAAATTGTCCCTTGCTTCTAATTCACGAGCTGAACTCAGAAAAGTCATAGTCAACGCCTTTCTTGATGAGAAAAAAGGATACTGGAAGGATAAAACTCAAGTTGTTACTCGCTACAAATACTTCGTTGAAAAGATCAAGGAAGGCAATCGCATCTATCTGCTGAGACCAACCTTCTTGAACAAGGGGATTGATTTTCAAGTCTGGGTCGAAAAATTCGACGGCGAAAAGGATAAGCGGCCAAGCCACGGGACAATAGTCGAAGACGTTAAGGAAAAGCTGAAGGAAAGCCCCACCCAAAAGAAAGCTCTGATGGCTGCCATTGAACGTGTGTGGAATTGCGAAGACCCTGATAAAGTGCTTTCTGAGACTCCTTTGAAATTCAAGAGAGGGCTTAGTTCCGAATTGATATTGAAGGCTTTGAAGTGGCTCTTTATAGAGCAGGATGTAACCTATTGGAACTACGATGGCCGCATGATGTTGTGGCGTGGCATCCAAAAGGAATGTGATGACCTCTGACCCGCTGGCTTTAGCATGTTCAGGGAAAGGCTTTCCGAGAAATTCTTGGTAGAATGGCGAAAGGGTGAGCGGGATGGCAAAGGTTGTTTGGAAATCTGAAAATGGTCAATCACGTTTGTACTCTGGCGATTCGCTGGAATGGCTCAACTCTCTACCAGAAGACAGCGTCGACTGTATTTGGACTGACCCACCATATTTGCTTTCCAATGATGGGATCACCTGTGTCGCCGGAAAGATGGTTAAGGTCAACAAAGGTGAATGGGACAGAAGCCGAGGAATTGAGCTTGACCATGAATTTAACCGCTCATGGTTGAAAGCCTGCCGCCGTGTTCTCAAACCTGCCGGCACTATTTGGGTTTCTGGCACGCTGCACGTCTATCTGAGCGTAGGCATGGCGATGCAGCAAGAAGGCTACCGAATTCTCAACGACATTGTGTGGGAAAAGCCAGCACCGCCGCCAAACTTGGGTTGCCGCTGCTTCACACATTCCACCGAAATACTCTTGTGGGCGACCAAGGCGAAGAAGGGCGGTAAGGAACGCTACACCTTCAACTACGAAGCTATGAAAGGCGAAAATGGCGGCAAGCAAATGAAGAACGTATGGAAAATGATGCCGCCAAACTCCGAAGAGAAACGATTTGGCAAACACCCGACACAGAAGCCCATCGCATTGGTTCTCCGTTGCCTACGGGCCAGTACAAACCCCGGTGAATTAGTGGTAGACCCATTTGCTGGTTCTGGAACGACTGGCGTGGCCGTGCTGCAACTGGATCGCAACTTTCTGGGTTGCGAACGGGAAGAAAAATATGTTCGTCTGGCAATGAAAAGGCTCTCACGGTCAAGTGATTCCCAACCGCACGAAATTGAAGAGGACGCTTCGCGGGAGCGAACTCTATTTGATTGTTTGTCTAAGTCTGCCCATGCGGATTGACATATTAAATTTACATTTCGTGAAATCGCCTATCAATCCCAATGGAACGATCTGAGGCGCTCTCAAAACTCAAGAAATTGGTAGGCACAGACCTTTGTGCGCTTGCTCACCAGCTGGAAATACCCATCCATATAAAAGTTAGAATTGATGGGACGCTGGTTCCGCGCATCAGCAAGGGTTGGGCGGGTCACACCATTGAAAGATATTTAGGGTTACCGCTTAATTCTGCCCAGTCTCCGAACTTCGGTTCATGGGAACTGAAGGTCGTACCTGTTCGCACCCGTCCCAGAGTTGGCCTTTGTGTGAAAGAAACGATGGCCATCACAATGATCGACCCTGTTGAGGTAAAAGCCAAAACATTTGAACAGAGTCATCTGTACAGCAAGATGCGCAAAATGATTGTCGTAGCCAGAACCTTTATGGACAGAGTTGAATCTTCTGCAAATGTACACTCAGTTGGGACTTTCGACCTTGAAGACCCGAAGGTCTATGCACAGGTGAAAGCAGACTATGATTTAGTGCGCGAGACGCTTCTCACCAAGGGCTTCCCAGCACTGACAGGAAAGATGGGCAAGCTAGTACAGCCGCGAACAAAGGGTGCCGGGCACGGAACAACTTCGCGGGCTTTCTATGCCAGAACGCAATTTGTTGCGCACATTCTAGGTTTGAAGGCTTGCGAGTTTTAGTTGTCTCAATGCGCTGCCTCGGAGACGCGATGGAGTAGTAGAATCCGGTACGGAGGCAAAAGGGATGCCAGCAATCAGCAACCAAGCCTTAACCATACTCAAGGACGCTTGTGGAGTTCATGATTTCACCGACGAGGAACAGGCACGAATTGAGGTGTTGGCTGAGCAGCTTAGTGAAATCTTGAAAGCCAGTAAGAAACGCCTGAAACAACAGGCGGAACGTCACTGACGAACGTTTAGCAGATCGAAAAGACTTACGCGCATCCGATTCATCAGACCTTCCGTTTCCAGTTGCTTCGGTGAGATGGCTCCAAGTTAGGTCCCAAGCGGGTGTCAAGCCTACGGGTTTTCCCCTGTCAAACCCCCCGCTTTCAGGATTTTTTGCGCGGCACTGAAGATCCTCATTGCGGACTGATTGGGAATTTCCTTCTCCCCGTGCAGCCAGTGTTGAATGTAACCGCGGGCGGCGTCTGCGCCGGGCAACCCGAGAGACTCGCAACAGATGAGCGCGACGGATTCAGCCTCTACTTCCCTGATGTTCCGGTCCATATGTTCCAAGTCCACAAACTTTTGAGAAGTCGTGTGGCCGAGAACGACGTGAGCTATTTCGTGCAGCGTGGTTTTGAGCGGGAGCTCTGCAATCGGGCTAACTGCTATCTCGCGCAGATGCGCGAAACCTTGCACGTTGCCGTTGATTTCATCGAATGGGGTGCGGGTGATGTTGAGCGTTTGCAATGCGGCATCCAAGTCAAAGTCGGGGATTGCCTGCTCGTATGGTGTTTCCCCCTCGGTCTGCGCCAGGACAAACCAATAGTTACGGAAGACGAAGCATTGCCGCATCTCGTCGCGAGGCTCTTCCGTACCTTCCGCTGGTGCATCGGAAGTCAGGCGCTTTTTGTATGTCACGGGCATACACAGACATAGCCCCTTCTCGCCCTTGCGCACTTGCCGTTTGAAGGCCAGCCAACCTTTGTAGCTGTTAAGTGGTCCCGGTTCGATCTTCCGGCTGATGCATTGTTCGAGGGCGAGTAGCGCATTTCCAAACGAGTAGTTGTGGAAAGCAGTGTAGGCAGCGAGAAGCTTTCCAGGCGTGTGGACCGCACTGTGCAACAATTCTCCCCAAGTTGCATGTTCTTGCTTATTCGTCATGGTAGATTCTCCTTTTCCCTTTTTCGAGCGGTTTTGCTGCTCGAAAAAAGAAGCAAATTCCCTTCATAGCGGGCTCATTGCGAACGGGCGCGCGCGCCGTCAAGGGCGGCGAGGTACGCCGTTTATTGGAGAGAAGCGGAAACCCTTGACGGAAGAAGCGCGGGACCGGGCGCAGCCTCTTGCGGAGAAGGGAATTTGCGGTGGAACTCTTCTAATCGCGGAGGTGGATCAATGTCAGTTGTTTATAGATTTTGCGTGGCGTTTGACCTGCTGCACGTATCCGTTGGTGAGTCCGGTTGTAGGAGATCCTGTGTTGTAGTAAGAAAGAGCGGAATCGAGAGCGGCGAAGCCTTCACCGTGGATTCGAGCTGTTGTTGTGTATGTGGCAGAAAGAAGCGCAGCACCTGAACGGAGATTGGTGCAAGGGTCAAACAGTTGTTCAGCAGTGAGATGCAAATGCGCAGCGTGCTCGCTGTTCACCTGGAGCAGCCCGATGCTCACGGTGATGCCTTGCCCGAGGAGCCATTTGGTCCATGCGACTGCCTCTTCGAGTGATGCAGGCTGTCTTTCAAGGGTGATGGTGGCGTGAGTCCATCCCTGGCGTCGGGCGAGCTGGTGAGGATGGTTGATGCTGAGGGCGTAGGGGTAAAGCGCTGACTCAGTGCGGGCGATAGCTTCGAGGGTGCTGACCGGGACGTTCGCCGCACAGGTTTGCGCGAGCCTTTGAAACGATGTCGGCGAAATCTTTGTGTTGGGGTTCGTCGTTCCTGTTTGTGCACACGAAGCCGTGCCGACGAGAGCGAAGTGCGTTGCGAGAATGATTCTTGCAATGTGCATTAGAAGTTCGAAGCCGAAAGCACGGGAAGATGGAATAGTCGCGCCCAGCTCGCAGCGCTTGATTGCTGAATCGCCGGAATATGGGTGTTCTTGGCCCAATAGTCATTCGAGGCGGTCAATAGAACGGTCGGATGTTCGAGAGCGGAAGAAAGAAACGGCCACACGAGGACTTGTTCGTAACAAATAAGTACGGCGGCGTTTTGATTGTGGATGCGGATTGTTCCGCGGCCAAAGAGCTTCAGTGGCACCCCGCCATTACTGAGGGGTCTCCACATTGCAATCGGAACGGGAATGCGCTGTTGATAGAGCGCGGTATTTTCCTCGCCGCGTGCGAGCAGCACATTCAAGTACCGCTTCTGCGCAAAAAGATTTCTCGAAGTGCCTGGTGGGTTAATTCCAGCTCCCATAAGCACTGTCCGGTGCTGCGAAGCAAGCGCGGTTAAAGTGTCTCCCCAAAAGGCATCCGTGGATTCATTCCAGTGCGTGAGCAGATGCTCCGGGAAGAGGAGCACGGTCGCATGCGACTCGACAATCGTTGCCTGCATGGTTTGGGCCGTGTTGTATTCGGTCGTGAAGTCAGGGTCCCCTTGTCCTGTGCCTCCATAGTTTGTGTTGACGCCTTCCCATCCTGCAGGGACCTCCGGTTGCTTGTAGTGCAAATGAAAGACGAGAGCACAGAGCGCCAAACTGACGACACTCAGCGCTGGTTTGAAGCGGAAGGCAATCAGAAAGACGGTGATTAGCGCCAGTCCGAACCATTTGGAGCCAGGAAAAAGAACACCTGCGGAAAGAAGTGGCGAAGCCCATCCGATGATCCCGAGCGGCGGCATCGCGGTGGCCAGAATGCAGAGCTGCACCGAGTATGCAGCTCTCTCCCGCCCGCGCGTGAAGAGCAAACCCCACGGCAACGCCAGTAGTGCAGCGGCGGCCAAGCATAGTAACAATCCAATGATCGGAGTGCCCTGCGCTCCAAAGAAAGCGCGCGCTCCGGGAATGAGCGGCCAGCTTGCCGCCGCGTAGTAGCTGAACATCGAAGCATAGGCGTGCTTTCTAGATTTCGTGCGATAGACAAGTAGCGGAGCAACAAGGGATAACGGAATTGCCGCAAGGTGTCCATTCCACGCAATCGCCGATGTCGAAGCAGCGACGACAGGAAGCACGAGCCTACTGCTGAGGAGCGTCCGTAGCGAATGTCCACAGCGGGCGGAGATGGTGCCGGATCGCGGAAGTCGGAATCGCGCCGTAATAGCGGCTGTCGAAGCTGTAGCTATTGAACGTCGAGACGACCCACACGGTACCCGGTTCGACTTTGTACGTGCCATAGGGCCACGGATCGAGCGGGCGTTGGAGGTGGTCGCTGAATCGTCCTGCGCTGTTGGGAAGCAGTTGTCCATTGACTCGAATTCCATTTGCGCTCACCTCCACTTCGTCGCCGGCAAACGCGACGGCTGGTTTGAGAAGCGGCGCTCCGCCATCGGGGCAAGCCCCTGCGGTGCGGTATTGGCGGATAAGGGAGACGTAGGCCGCTTTTCCTTGCGGGCAGAACTCAACAAGTTTTGCGTTTGACGAACGGCTGGTGATGTAGAACCCAAGCGGTAGCGACGGAGTGAGATTAAGACGTATGCCGAAAACCCAGCCCGCGATAAGCCCAAGAAAGAAGGGAGAAGCGAGCACGCAAGCCCAGAGAACTGCGCGGCGGAGTCGTTGGTGTAGTTCATAAGAGCCAAGTATCTTGAATCTCGGAGGATTCGGGAGACGGAGTGGCATCGGCCATGACCTCGTTCGCTAGTGTGGCGTGCGGTTTGGGCGGAACTGGTGGGTCTTGCGCCGCGCCTCCAACTACGAAGAATTTCTGCACTGTGACCTCATAGACATAGCGCGTGTATTTGTCCTTCCCGACGAAGGGCCGTTGGTCAAAGGTTCCATCGACGTAGAGGTTGGTGCCTTTTTCAAGTTCGGTCGCAAGGATCGCCAAATCCCCGTAGAAGACCAGGCTGAACCAATTGGTGTGCTCAGCGGGAATCTCCTTGCGCGTAAACCGATACGTCTGTCCAAGCCGAGCATTGGCGACCGGCATGGAGGAAGGCAAGTAGCGCAGCGTCGGTTTCGCTGCGAGATAACCGGCGAGTTGAAAGCGGTTCTCCTGCATTGCTCATCGCTCCGAATTCAAATCCAACTTGTCAAACAAACCTGGGGATCGCTGAAGAGCGGAACCCGGAGGTGGTGCCGGTTGGTCGATTGGTGGGTCTGCGCCAGGGCCACCGCCAGAAGAAGCCGGCAGACGGCGGTTTGGGCGTGTTCCCGATGTTGGCTTCGGGCGAGGTGCGAAGTCCGGGAGTGGGTCCTGCGGCGAAAGCCCTCCGTTGTGAATGGAATAAAACTTTGCGGGCGGCGGGATTTCAGCGCGGGAACGCAGGATGGGGTCAAAGAAATAAAGCATCTGCGTGCCGTAAATAGGGTAGTGGCCGGAAACAAAAATGAGCATATCGCCGGGGGCAATGATTTTTTCCTGATTGCCACCGCGCTCTTTTTTCGGGGGCCGCAAGCGCATGATCTCGTCCGGTGTCATCAGCGGACGCTCTATCTCGTCCATGTGCGTGCTGACGCGGTCGAGGACGGGAGACATCCGCGATCCCGAGAAATTGAAAGAGGCTTTCCTAATTGTTTGTGTCCCTGTCATTTTGCTGAGGAGTTCCGCGGTGTCGTATTGGTTGGGCGCAAAAGCAACGCGAACCTGGCAATTACTGACGATGCTCTCGTTGCGCCCGTATTCGTCTACGATCTGGCGAATATCCTGCGTAATCAGGTATGCCTTTAACCCAAACCCGGCCATGTATGAAAGCGCGTCCGCGAAAATCTCCATGCGCTTGAGGGACGGAAATTCGTCAATCAGGAAGAGCAAGCGATGTTTGTTGCGGAGTTGCTCGGAGCCCTGAAAATCAAGTTTTTCGGTAAGCCTGTTGACGATCATCGTAAAGATTAGGCGCATGAGCGGACGAAGCCGAATCTTGTCGCTCGGAGGTACAACGAGGTAGAGCGATACTGGCCGTTCATGGTTCACGAGGTCTTGGATCGTAAAGTCGCTAACGGAAGTGGTGCGGCTAACAAGTGGATCGCTGTAAAGCGTGAGTGCCGTCTTCGCGGTGGACAGGACGCCGGAGAAATCCTTGTCCTCCTTGTCGAGCATTTCCTGGACTTTCTCTTTCACGACGGGATGGGTGCGCGTCGCTTCACCCGTGGGAAGCCGCCAACCGTGCGCGTTTTCCTTGTCGTGTGTGTAGGTGAGTAGCTCTGTGAGGGTTTCGCGGAAGTTGAAACCTGGTCGAGTAAAGACGCCGGCGAGCTGGCTGAGAGAGGCTTGCCTAGCCTCGAGGGCGGCGGCGTAGCACACATGGAGAATCATGCCGGTGGTAATCGACGCGGCGGCGTCCTGCCAGTAGCGTTCCTGCGGACTGTCTTCTCCGGTACGCACGAGCATGTTCGCAATGTTTTGAGCGTCGGAAACATCACGGTCCGTAAAGAGGCGAATCTCCGCCAGTGGATTGAATCGAGAGGAACTCTCAGGCTCTACCGGAGAGAACTTAAAACAGATTTGCCCAGCTTGGCTGCGGAAACCTGCTGTCTTTGCCCAATTCTCCCCCTTAATGTCGTAGACCACGGTGCTCTCCGCCCACGCCAGGAGTGTTGGAATGACGATGCCCACGCCCTTGCCGCTTCGTGTGGGAGCAAACGCAAGGATGTGTTCCGGGCCGTTGTGTCGTAAGTAGTGGAGGTGTTTGATAGACTTTTCGTGCCAGCCTCCGACATACACGCCCTGCTTTGCCTGGATGAGATTGGTTTCCTCGATATCGGCTTTGGTGGCCCATCGCGCGGAACCGTGAAGGTCCTCGGTGTTTTTCGAGAGCGCCTTCGTGTGCGCGAGATTCAGAAGAAAAAAGAGGGCGCCGGAGGCGAACGACCCGCCCACAATGATGCCCGCGCCGATGAGCAGTGGAAGTTTGATTCTAATATCTGCCGTGCCGCCTTCCGTCCATACCCACACGAGCCATTTATAAGGTGCGTACAAAGAGAACGAGCCGATGCGGAGCAAGGCGGGACCGAGTGCGGGCTGATTCTCGAAGCGCCAAGCCACAAACTGAGTGGCAATTACATTTGTCAAGAAGAGGCCGATAAAACCTACGATTGTTGGCGGCCAATAGAACCCACCGACGTAGCCGGGGTCTGTTGGCTTTCGATAAGCAGTTAGTTGATTCACCGTCCCACCTCCTGCGTTTTGCTCCTGTCCTTGACTGGGACGACGCTGGCCCTGTCGTTGCTGTAGGCAATGCGTACGTTTTCGCCCACAGCAGGGAGTGCGTCGAGAAGGTCTTTCGGATGGAGAACCACGATGCGCGAAGTAATTTGTTGAATGAGCTTTTTATCAGTTTCGCCGGTGATCGCACCGCGGTAGATTCCGCTATCGGTTTGTGCATCTTGAACGAGTGCATCTGGGCCCATCTTTTTCAATGCGGACTGGAGACCTGCGGGCAACTCGCCACCGCCAAGCAACTTGCGGACATCGGTACCCGTAATTTTGTCGTGAATCTCGACGGCTCCGCTTCCGGGCTGGTGCGTCGCGACAGATGCAGTGGTCTCGCGTCGTTCGATACCGGGTTTTGTTTCGAGAGCGGGAGTGGTCTGCGCGTTCTGTTTCTCCCACGCCCGGATGTCTAGTTGCTCGATCAGGTGTTTCAGGTCTTGGCTGTCAGTTGGGTCGAAAAGCAGCTCGTAGCCGGTGTTTTCCCCTTCACCGCGTCTGGCTACAATTTGCAGCGTGGAGTCTCCTACGTTTATCGGTCCACGTTCATTGTTCAACTCTTCGAGATAATCCCTGGCGGCTGTTCCGTCGCGGTCAAAGGCCGCTTCGAGAACATCCTGGAGTTGCTCGGGATTTAGGGGGACGCGGCCTGTCGCATCGGAATCGAGATAGGTTTCCAGGTATTGGCGGGGCCACTCGATAAGATCGTGATCGAGTTCCGAGTTGAGAAGCGTTTCCAGTTGTCCAGGCGAAGCCGCGGAGCTTGTGAGAGTGGAGACTTGGTGGTCCACTGAATTCTCGATTAGGTCCTGTCGAATTGCTGCGTTGTTGGTATTCATCGAAAAACCTCCCTTGAGCGGTCAGAAAACCAGGCTTCCTCTGATCTGCTCTTCAATGTAGCTATACATATAGCACCATGAAGGGATGGAATGTCAATATCCTACCTTGAGAGTCCCGGGTCTCCTCGCTTGCGTGTTTCAGCGTGGTGTAACGTGATTTGCAGCTTCGCTTGGTATTGTCCGAGCCATCCGCCCCATACTGGCTGGACATCGTGAACGCCATTTCGAAGTAGGAGATCCGCTTCTTTCTGGAAGTACAAAGAATTCTCCAGGAGCGCGGTCGCATCTCCCAAATCGTCCACACGCAAATAAGGTTTCGTTTTCGCGAATCGTTTCTCAATACGAATGAAATTGTCCACCGCGAGGTTTCCTTGTTTGCGAGCCTCCTCGATGGCGTCGGTGTGATAGATCAAATGAACTTTCCCGTCGGTGCCCTCAACTAGCATGTAGCGTTTTCCTGTTTGTTCATCTTCGGTATGTAGTAGTACGCGGCCTGCGACAACTTGAAGCTGGCGAACCGTGGTGACCTGGAGGGGAAGTCGCTTGTCGGAAACCAGTGCGCCATGCGCCGCGAGCATCTTTTGCCTGTCGTTACTCTGTTGTAGCGTGCGGAGTACCCTTTCGAAGTCCGCTTGCACACGCCACTTGTGCGTCGCAACGAATTGCGCGAGGCCCATTGTTTGAAGGTGCATGAGCCGCGCGGCAACGTGTTTCTGGAGAATCTGTGCCGACTCCGACAGGGCCTCGTCATTCGGATTGGCAATCACTACGAAATGGGACGAGGAGCCGTCATTGGCGCGTTGCAGGATCCGATCGAGAGATGTGTAGCGGTTCTGAGCTATTTCGCGGCGCTGCGCCTCTTCGGCATGTGCGGGGGTGCGATACCCCAGAGCTTCGGTAGCGATTTCTTCGGCCCGTCCGCGCAGGCCCGCACGAATATATTCCCTCGGCAAGCGAAGCGGCCTTCCTTCCTCGTCAACTCCGCGAACCGCGATGTGAACGTGGGGATGCTCAGTGTTGTGGTGGACGGCGGCGACCCATTCAATTTGTGTGCCTAGGTCGCGCTCCATCCGTCGCATCAACTCCCGAGCGTATTGCCGAAGGTTCAAGCGGTCAGCAAACTCAGGAGACACGATGATTTTGAAGAGTCGGTCGTCGCCCGCACTCTGCCAATTGTCGAGCCTGGTTGCGATGCCTAAGTTCTGTTCGGTCGAATTAAACCCTGCCTCGGCCGCCCGTCCTCCCTGCGTCGCACTCTCGCGGGCTAAGTACTTTCCGTGTGCCTTCCACTGACCGGGATTCTTATTTGCGGAGTAGCTGACCCGGATGGCCACGCGCTGATTAAACGTGCGAGGCGCCCGGGCGCTTCCACCTGCCCTATCCTCCCCATATCGGCTCCGTGTTACTTGTCCTCCCCTCGACATCTGCACGAGACGAAGCATCGATCGGAGGACACCCGTGTACTTACGCGGATTATCATTTGAGCTGTGTTTTGACTTTCTCGGTCGCAATCGAACTGGCGGTTCGTCATTCATCGGCTAGCATCTCCCGGAGAGTGTCCCTGTTTTTGTTCGAGATCTCCTTCGCTGCGGCGCGCACCAGCTTTTCATACCGCAGCCTGGCGCGAACGCGCGCCGCTGGGAGAGCATCTTCGGGGGGTTCCACAACACAAGTAATGACGTACTTCAGCAAAACGTCTGTTAGGGCAACCTGCGCTTGCGCAAGCGTGTGAAGACCCTGTCCCTGCTTCGCCAGGTTCGTAAGAGTGGCCGCCACGCGGGCCTCAAACTGCGTTGTTGCTTCCGTGCTATCGCCCTGCCGCAGCTCGTGTTCACAAGCGGCGATGAGGAATGCTTGCTCGGAACGGAAGCCGCGTTCTTTGACAGCAACCCGAACTTTTTCCCGCAGTTCGGCGGAAGGGTATCGAAAGTTGCGCGAAATCGCTCTTTTAACCATGAAAACTGACCTCTCCGCAGTGGTGCCAGAGTGGTGCCAGATTGTGTTCCACATGGCCCCCTGCCAAAAGCCTGAATGATAAGTAGTTAACGTAGAAAAACACCACGAAGTGGCCCCAACCCTTTATGTTCCAATACGTGTGTCGGTCCCCGATAATCCGCCTGCATTCCATGGACGCTGCTCCTATTGCTGTTCAAAATGTGTTGACTTGTGCTGACGACTGTTGACTTTTGTTGACGACTGCTGATTTCTGCTCACTTTTGTTGACTTCTGTCGACTTCTGCTGATTTCTGCTGACTAAGAACTTTTCCATGCTTTACATCCATTCATTATGGTGCTATATGTACAGCAGCACGGGAAGGCGTGTCAATGCAAAAAGACTACCGCCACAGCCTGGACAAACTAGCGGGCACCTCGCCTAAGAGAAAGGCGGCGCTCATTCGATCTCTGCTTCCGGGAATAGAAGCGGCGCTCCAATCAGGACAGAGCCTTAAAGATATTTGGGAAGTGCTGGGGAATGACGGTCTACAGATGAGCTACCGCGTTTTTCACATTACTGTCTCCCGCGCGAGAAAATTAAAAAAACAAACCGCTGCCAGCAACTGGGGGAAACAGGATAAGCCTTCTGAGGCGCAAGGACTGGCGGAAACAAAAGTGGAAGCAGTTGAAGAGCGGGACCCGTTTGCGAATTTAAAACGACTTGAAGAAAACAGGCCTGGGTTTCATTGGCGGGGTACACGGGATATGAAAACGCCGGTGGACAAGGCGGAGGACTCGAATGACAAACACAATCGGTAATGCCAACGGTGGAGCATCGATTCACATCTTGCTGCAAGGCAAGGGCGGGGTTGGGAAGAGCCTGATCTCCGCGATCCTGTCGCAATATTTATTGTCGAAAGGGCAGGATGTGCGTGGCATTGATGCGGACCCCGTGAATCAGACGCTGTCCGAATACCGGGGTTTGGCGGTGAGCTGCCTGAATCTCTTGAAAGAGGGAAGCGTCGACCAACGTGAATTCGATCTGCTCATGGAGCGGTTTCTTACAGAGAGCGGCACGTTCGTTGTGGACACGGGTGCGTCCACTTTTATCCCTCTCTGGCACTATATCTTAGAAAACCACGCGCTCGATTATTTGCGGGAGAGAGGCAAACGGGTGTTCGTTCATTCGGTTATTACTGGAGGCCAGTCGCTAAACGACACGCTAGCTGGGTTCGAGCAACTTGCCGAAACTACACGGGAGAAGAATATAGTCGTCTGGTTGAATGAATATTTTGGCGCGGTGCTGCCGGCCGGAACGCTTTTCAGGGACATGGCTGTATGTAGGAAGCATGCGGGTAAAGTGCATGGCACTGTGGCGGTCGTGCGGCGCACAGCGGACACCTTTGGCCGGGATGTCGAAGAGATGATTTGCCACAAGATGACTTTCGATGAAGCATTGAATGGAAGTGGTTTTACGATCATGGCGAAGCAGAGGTTGCGGGTTGTGCAGCGCGACCTCTTCGAACAGTTGGACGCAATTCCATTTGTTTAAGGAAAGGTGTGTCAGTTAGAGGGGAAGTTCAATGACTCCAGTAGTCGCGCTCGACTTAAAACGGATAACCGCAGAAGTGGCAGCGCGGCATGGGATGCTGCTCAGGCCGGATGACCCTGCGATGCTCTTGGTGACGATGAACGAGGTGGTGTTGCAGCAGGTGATTGGGAGTATCGAAGCCCGCGCAGAAGAAATGGTCGCCGGTATAGAAGCGGGGGTTCGCTCAGCACAACGCGAAGCGTTTGGAAGTGTTGAAAGAGAGGCGCGGAAGGCCGGAATCGCCGTGCGTGAGGAGATTCAGAAGGATATTGACGCTGGGCGATTGCACGCGCGAGAATTAATTGTAGAGTTGAACCGCGCATACACCCGTTCCGCGGTCCGTCGTTGGGTTGCAATGGGCGTGGTTTTGGCGAGCGGGCTTTTTGCTGTGGGTGTTGGTTTAGGGGTGCTGCTTGCGAGGGTGTTGAAATGAGATCTTTCCTTGCACTGCTGTTTTATATCGACCATAAGTGCGCCACGCAACCTGCATTTCGGAAAACGTTTTTGGTGTTTACGCTGATCTTCGTGCTCCTCTTGTGGTCACCCTGGCGACCTTTACTTTGCCCTGTGTTCGGCGTTTGCCCGGCTCCAGGCGTGCGGGCTGATTCAGCCCCACAGCCCAAGCCCGTACCT
>Ga0207095_10112_pt1 | contig 24668 bp, 28 predicted proteins | sample Alteio_BWMinHeat_88_FD_153529 | JGI IMG/M metagenome (GOLD analysis project Ga0207095, IMG submission 153529) | Enriched cells from forest soil in Barre Woods Harvard Forest LTER site, Petersham, Massachusetts, United States -... | ecosystem: Environmental > Terrestrial > Soil > Temperate forest >... | reverse complement strand
ATACCTCCAGCCAAACGGCTAATATCTGACGTTCGGATCCGCGGGACGGTTACACATCCGGCATCGGGCACCCTTTTGTAACCAAAACGCCCTCAATGTTTCTAACAAGGCGAACGGTCTTCTCGCTATTCATAGGCGAGGCTAACGTTACGAGGAAAAGCAATGGCTCACATGTTTCGCCTTTACCGGCGGATGACATCGGCGCTTTCACCCCTTCAATCCGCGATGCTGCTGGCGGTGCGCCTCTACTGGGGGTTTCAATTTGCCCAGACGGGATGGGGAAAACTTCACAACTTGGCTAAAATTACGGGGTTCTTCGCGAGCCTCAATATCCCAATTCCCAGCTTTACCGCACCCTTCGTCTCCGCACTGGAGTTGGTTGGCGGTATTCTTCTTATGCTCGGCCTGTTTACACGCCCGGTCGCGCTCTTGCTGACGTGCAACATGTTGGTTGCGTACTGGACCGCGGATCGCGAGGCGCTGTCCGCGATCTTTTCCGACCCTGGAAAGTTCTACGCGGCAGATCCTTATACCTTTTTGTTTGCGTCACTGATGGTTCTGATCTTCGGGGCAGGGTTCGTTGCAGTCGATACTTCCGTCGCCATGCGACTGAAAGCTGTTCAGTAGTGAAGGTGTCTGAAATCTCAAATCGAACAGAGGCCGAGATGATCGCCGCCATTCTCGGGGGCGAGATTCAGCTGTATCATGAGCTGATCCGTCCCTACGAGCGAAGTATCTACCTCATGGCTCTGTCGTATATGAAGAACGAAACCGATGCAGAGGATGTTGCGCAAGACGCATTCATCAGGGCGTTTCGAAAGCTCTCTTCGTTTCGCGCCGAATCCAGATTCAGCACATGGCTTATGAGCATCACAATCAACGAGGCGAGGACCCGTCTTCGCAGGCAGGCTGTAGTTCGGATGGAACCTCTCGAGCAAGTACCGGAGGAGACTAAGGGCATTTCACCAGCGCTGCTGCGCGACTGGCGGGAGATACCATCAGCGGCCTTGGAGCGCGCAGAAATCAGGAATCTCATTCAACAAGCTGTCGAACAGTTACCGGACATTTATCGACAGGTTTTTCTCCTGCGAGATGTTGAAGAACTGACGATTAGCGAGGCAGCAGAGGCGTTGGATATCAGTATCCCCAGCGTTAAGGTGCGTTTGCATCGTGCGCGTATGATGCTTCAAAAGCAACTGGCCCCTCAACTTAAGGCAGCAAAGCAAAGCACGAAGAGGAGGTGGCTCTCATGGTTATAGATTGCAAGCACGTTTGGAACTACATTTCAGAATATCTGGACAGAACGCTGCCTGACGAAACGCGGGATACCGTGCAAAAGCATTTGGATCATTGCGAGATATGCTCCGCCATTCTGGACTCTACGCGCAATGTGATCATCCTGACTGCCGATGATCGGGTCTTTGAACTTCCTGTTGGTTTCAGCGAACGACTACATGCGCGCATCGATCTGGAGTTCATGCGCACGGCACCGTGAAGAGCAAATGGGATACCCAATCTCATGTCATCGAGGTTGTGACGTGTGCGAGTGGATTAATAGTCGCGGACGGCATGTTCATCGGGCTTCTAGGGGAAGCCTCACCGGTGCATTCATTCGGTGAGCAGGAAAGCGAGACGCTCCTCCAGCCGCAGGTTCAAACCACTTGGTGGTTAGCAATGCAATCTGATCAATCCCCTGGAAGACGGATGCGTTGTTCAGGAGCGCAACTCCGCCGCTGCCAAACGTCGTATCCAGGCTGCCATTGCCGTTATATCGCGCAATCGCGACCAGCTCTGGAATGTCGTCGAGATTGGTCGACTTCTCGCCGTTCCCAGCCTCCAGGCCAGCCAAGACAATCTACCCGTTCGGTTGCAGCAGGAACGAGCCTGGACTGGCAGTCCGCGGGCCGATCGGGGAGTTCACAAGGCCGTCGGTGCCAAAGGTTGAATCCAGCACACCGTTGGCTGCGAACCGCACAAGGCCAAATCCTTGGTCTGCCCCAGTTAGGGGCGCTGGAAATTACCACTAAATCGAAGCCCTGCCTCGATTGCTCGACTCAAACGGAGATCTGTCGGCTCGAGACACGTAGCCTACTGAGAGAGCCCAATTCGGTGCAAAAGGTCCTGGAAACGCGGGTCGGACCGCAGCGCATCAAAGGAGGGCCGCTCGAGGACGCCTGGGTTAAACCGTGCTTCATAGCCTTTCTCAAGCCATGAAATGGCTTGATCCTTCTCGCCCAGAGCTGTGTAGATCATGGCGATTTCGGCGATGAGCGGCGAACCAGGATCGGAACGCTTCTTCAGATCGTTCAGTAGCGCCGTTGCTTCTGCCTTGCGGTTTGATCCAGCATAGGCGCGCGCCAGATTGGCCAAAAATATCGGACTATTTCCCGCCAACCGAATAGCCTGTTGCAATTCCGCGCTCGCTTCGCCGAACATCTGCTTTTCAATGTACGCCTGGGCCAATTGATTGTGCGCAAAGGCAAAGCCGGGGTTCATCTCGATGGTCTTGCGGCTTTGCTGGATAGATTCGTCCGGAAGGTGCGCGATGAGAAGAAGCTCTGCTAGATCGGCATTAACCACCGGGGAGACCGGATCCAGATTTACGGCCTTCTGCATTTCCGCAATAGCTTCCTTGTTACGCCCCATCAGGCTCAGGTGCCATGCATACCAATGATGGGCAGTAGCATAACCCGGGCTAAGCTCTACCGCCCGCTGGAATTCCCGGTCGGCATCCGCAAAATCCCAGTCGAATCCCTCCAGGCAAAAGGCGAGCGAAGCGTGCGCCTCGCCCAGGCTGTCGTCTAGTTCCAGCGCCTTTCTGGCCGCCGAGAGAGCTTTGGGCATAGCTTCTTTGGCGGGTATCACCGCATATTGCCAATCTCCCAAAAGTGCGTATGCGTCGGCCAGTCCGCTGTAGGCGACTGCATAGTTCGGATCCTTTGCGATTGCTTCGTTGAAGTACTCGACAGACTTCTTCAAGCCATCCGCTGTCCTTAGGTTCCACGAGTACCGCCCTTTAAGATACGCCTCGTATGCTTCTGGGTTGATTATCTTGGCGGTCTTGAGAGCCGCCTGCTCGCGCGGAGTGACTTCGATGCGGATCTCGTCTGCAATGGCGCGTGCCACCCGATTTTGGACATTCAGTGCGTCACGCTCATTTCCCTCGTAACTCTCCGCCCAAAGGTGCTTGTCGGCCGGCACCTGGATCAGCTGCGCGGTAATCCGCACCTCGTCGCCCGTGCGAAAGACCGAGCCTTCCACGACCGCATCCACGTTCAACTCTCGCGCGATCTGCGGGAGAGGCTTGCGGGTTCCTTTGTACATCATCACCGAGGTTCGGGAGACCACCCGCAGGGCCCGGATTTGTGCGAGATCCGTAATCAACTCGTCTGTCATGCCGTCTGCAAAATAGTCCTGCGAAGCGTCACCGGAAAAGTTGTCAAGAGGGAGTACGGCCAGTGATCGGATACCGATCGGCCGGCGGACCCAGTAGAGAATCAGCAAGATGGCAACAATCGACAACGCTAGGCCCAGGGTGGCAGCAAATGTGGTTCGTCGCGCAGTCCACCGTCGTCGTTTAGGAGCAGGTAGCTCGGTTGCGGCGGGCAGCGGCGAGTCTTGGTGCCCCGCGTTCGGATCCCCAGATGTAACGGCTAGAACCGGATGTTCCGGGTTTAGGGGTGCCGGCCCACTTCCGCGACCGTCCAAATCAACAACTGACACCTCGGCGATAAACCGGTAACCACGTTTTGGAAGGGTCTCGATATAGCGGGGATCATCGGGGGAGTCTCCCAACGCGCTTCGGAGCTTGCCGATCGCGATATTGACAGCTTGGTCAAAGTCGCCGAAGGTTTCGTTGGTCCACAGCCGGTTGCGCAGTTCCTCCCGGCTGACAACTTCTCCAGGACGTTCGAGCAGAATCTGCAGAAGCTTCAGGGGTTGTTGCTGCACTCGGATTCTCAGGCCGGCTTTGCGCACTTCACCCGATTCGAATGAAACCTCAAAGGTTCCAAACCTTACGACGGAGGTGCGCCGCAATGGCTCCATTTTGAATCCGGGAATCCCCTGCGCAGTTTAGCACTTCGCCGCGCCTAGTCGTGCAACCGATACAGCGCCCGGTAAACACCTGAATTTGGGGATGTTATCAGGATAGGAAGCGGATAGACGAAAGACAGTCCCTGTAGATTGACCCCGGGCAGGCATGCCCCCAGATTGGAGATCACATAGGCGCCACCCTGTTTCGGGAGATGGAAAATGAAACGCTTCGGATCGGGCTTTATACGGATGATGCCGATGGGTGGACCGATCGCACAAGGGAAACGAGAAGCTGCAGGGTTCGAGGAGTTGGCAATGCCTGTTATGGATTCGGCCTACAACCTGGCGCGCTGGCTGGCGCGGAATGATCACGATGCCGAGGATCTCGTGCAGGAAACGTATCTGAAGGCCTTTCGAAATTTCCGGTCGTTTCAAGCCGGCACCAACTTTCGCGCGTGGGTGTATTGCATATTACGTAACACGTTCTTGAATTCCCGAACCGGCCCAAGAGCGACCCCTTGTATTTCGCTTGATTCGGAGGTGGAACGGCCTGAATTGGCAGTTGAGACCAATACTCCCGAATCGATTCTCATGAAGCGTTTAGATTCTGAACTGGTGCAAAGCGCCATTGACGACCTGCCCCTTCATTACCGGGAGGCCCTCCTCCTTTGCGACGTGGAAGAGATGTCGTATCGGGAAACCGCAGAGATATTGTCAATTCCGATCGGAACCGTCATGTCACGGCTGGCGAGGGCTCGAAAGCTGATTCGTCAATTCCTGCGTAGTACCCCTGCTACATCGCAAACGACCAGCTCGTCCCAGCGAATTGCGGGCCTCGAGGCGGGTAGCCAGGATCAAGCCTTGGGGAACCCACTAGTCGTCGGACCAGAGTTGTGATTGCTGCGCCGGGGACCGAGCGCCCGTATTCAACATCAGGAAGAGGAGTGACCGAAACAGACACAAAAGGACCGCTTTGAGCTGGTTATTTAGACAAAGGGCACAGAATTCTACGATGCAGAGCGCTGCAGATGGGAGGGTCTCAATGCTGGTGGAACCTGTAAGTAGGGAACAGCGACTGGCGGCTACGTCTTTGCGGAACATACCAGGAGGTTTTCCGATTTCGGAGCCGCTTAGCACCGCAAGCCGGCTGATCGCCTACGTCTGCCACGATCTCCGCCTTCCCTTGAGCGCCATCCTGGCAAATGCTGAATTTCTCACTAGGTCGGGCATGAGCGAGATGGAACGGGCCGAAATCTACGGCGAAATTCAGGGATCGATCGACCGGATGAACGAATTGATCTCCTCATTGTTGGAGTACTCCAAGAGCCCTGACTCCCTTCGGCCCGCCGTCCGCAACATCGTTGACGTCGTCATGCGTGCAATCCGGATGACGAATGTGAAACCAGAATTCCGGCGCATCACCATCGAACATCATCACAATGGCCTGGCCTCAGGCTGGTTCGATTCGAGCCTCCTTGAACGAGCGGTCGCTAATCTCGTCCAGAATGCCTGCGAAGCGGTTTCTCCAGACTCGGGGCAGATCGTGATTACCACAACCGGAGATCCCTCCCGCCTGCAGATTGGCGTCAGGGATAACGGCCCCGGAATCCCGACTATGATTCAGGAATTTGTCTTTCAACCATTTGTGAGCTACGGAAAAAGTGAAGGGAGCGGACTTGGCCTCGCAATAGCGAAGAAGATTGTCGAAGATCACGGTGGAGAGATCCGCCTCGATGGGAGCGGTGGGCCCGGAACTCTATTCCGGATCACGATCCCTTATGCCATTCCCGACGAGAACAGGCCGCACATGCCCGCAGGTCCAATCCGATCTAGGCGCATCTCAACAAACACCATCCTTCCGGCGACCTCACCTTAGTTTCAAAATGCGGATCGAAAACTGAACTGAATGCGTTTTATTCCGGTCGGCTGAGATTCATGCGGCCACAATAACAGTTCCCGTGACCCGGCTAACGCACGGCAGCACATATCCAGCCTTTTTTTGCTCACTCGTCAACCCGGTCTCAACCTCCATTTGGACAGCGCCGCTCAACACTCGTGTAGCGCAGGATCCGCATATGCCCATACGGCATCCATAGGGCATCTGGACCCCGTTTTCCTCTGCCGTTTCCAGTAAAGTGCTCCCGGCGGAAGCCGCACAGACCTTCTCAGATTGCATGAACACGACCCGGTCTGCTGTAGAGCAAGTTTCCTCGCCACGAGGCGCCGTGGAGCATTGGCTCTCCCCGAAGCTCTCCTGAAGAATCCGGTCCGGGGATATGCCGAGATTCGACAGAATCCGGTAAGCGCTCTCCATGAAGCCCTTCGGACCACAAAGAAAGAAAGTGGGCGAGTCCAGATTATTCACGTGATGAGAAACAAATTCCTCGGTAAGGCGCCCACTACGCCGGGCCCAAGCAAGGTCCGGTCGCGACGAACATACCTCATAATCGAAATTGGGCAGAGACTCTCGAAGCCGTGCCAACTCTTTTCGAAAAATGATGTCCTCAGGAGTACACACACAATAAAGGAGCCTGACGGGGTTAGTTAATATCAGATCAGAGATATAAGACAGCATCGCCATCATAGGTGTGATGCCGCTGCCGGCTGCGATCAGAACAATGGCTCTGTGCTGTGCTTCATCAAAGTAAAACCGCCCGTAGGGTCCGCTGGCTTCCACTTCAAGACCTGGCTTGGCACGATCATTGAGAAAAACCGAGACACGGCCATTTTCTTTGCGCTTGGCCGTGATCTCGACGTAATCCTCGCGGATCGGCGACGAGGAAATGCTATAGGACCTAGACACCCGTTGCCCATCAATGGTCCAGTGGAATGTCAGAAATTGACCTGGCCTCGCGACAAACTGGCTTCCCTTAAGGACCTTGAACCGCAGCGTCTTCGTATCGTGGGTTTGCTTTTCAACTTGTGTCAACAGGAGGGTCATCGGGCTGTCCACATTCTTGTTCCCGGTCAACAGTGAGTCCGGCGAGCTAGAAGCATTCGAAATACAGAAAGAGTCCTTCGAGACCCGCGACCTGACTACCTTGCTTAGGATAAGCGCACATTGGGCCAGACACGCCGCGACAGCCAGACCGGTAGCCAGTCCTGACCACAAACTTCCCGGGCTCACGGCACGAAGAGTCTCGGACAATGCGGGAATGGCCACAAGCACAAAGGAAACCACAAAAATCGATATTCCGAGTGCTGTAAGCAAAGATTGTCTCTGCCTGTGCCGACGAGCTATTAGGACCTTCAAAAGAATCAGAGGCACAAGTACAAGTACAAGCACAATGTGAAAGACAAGGTAGGTTGGCAGATGACCTGTCATTCCCACACCTGCAAGTTTCTCGCCCATGCTGTAAACGATGATGCAAAACAGACTCACGAACAGATAGCCGCCCAGTCTGTGGATAGCCATCAAGCGCTCTTTTGTTAATGCTTTTCGCGAGGTCCTGTCTCTCTCAAGTATGACAATCACGTTCAGGGCGGCCAGCGCGACAAATACAAGGCTTGAAAACATCTCTGAGATAACCGACATATCTACATATTCCTTTTGCGTGCCTCGAAGCGGCTGACTGCACACCTATTATTGCCGTTGGGCGAGGATGGTTGGCGCTCGACAGAGAACGAGCAGCTGTACGCCAAGCCCTCACCCATTTCCATGCTCCTACCTTACACATTCGCGGATACGGTTGCAGGCTCGATTGATGGACCTGCAACCATCCATCTGCCCGCCCCGTTGTAGGACATCCCGCGGCAGACCTTACCGAAAGCAAGTTGGAAGCGATGAAAGGTAGTGGCCGCCGGACTACTCGTTTCCGGAAGCCCCTGAGGCGGCACCATTGTTGTGTAACTTCGCTGCGGCTTCGATGACACCCGAATGCGACACTGCGATGTAATATGTCTCCAATGGGGTCTGAATTGTGTTAAGGAAGTGCTCTTCACCGACTTGCTCGAAAGTTAGACGGGGCTTTTCTGCCGAAAAGCCTTCACTCGCCATTGGAAGCAGAAACACACTGATGTTATTGTCGTCGTTTGTAAGTAGCAAAGGGCCGGTAGGGTTATCCGAGAGCCGGCTTACCTTGTATGTGCCTGCGGGGAGCGTCTTTTCTCCGGCGACAAATTGGAAAGGCATCTTCGCAATGACAACGTCGTGCGTTTGCGCGTTTGCAGCTATACCGCATCCAGCCAGAAAAGTGATTGTGGCTAGGATCTTTGAATACTTCTTCATTGTTCTCCTTTTAACGGTTGAGGTCTCGTTCCTGATCCGTGGCGCTCGAGCATGAATCTCATAAGAGCGATGCTTAGCAGACGTTTCAACAATCATCCTCAGATCGTTGCGTTCCACTCATGAGAACTAAGCTGGTGTGTATTTATTCCAGGCTGAACCTCCAGGGCTAAAGGATGACTCGCTCCGATCGTCCGCCTCGGCTCGCGGTTCAGTGTAGTTACAGCTACTCCATGTCGAACAACTCAAGAATCGGCATCATTTCATTTAAGTCTGCGGCCAGAAGGAGTGCATTTCGAAACCGCATAGGGCTCTCCGCTCTAATCTTCGGTCCATCGCTGCTGATGGGAAGGGATTTTAGTTCTGGTACAAGCGGAAAGTACGGAATGGCTGGCCAGGACATCTAAAGCTCACGGAGACTCTCCTCCTTTCACTGCGCCATCATTTCTGGATTGTGGAGTTACCGAAGCGGCATGTGCGCCGGATGCTAGAGCATAGAAATAGCGATTAGTCGGGAATATTCTTTGCCGAAACCAGTTCCCTACAGTAGCCCCGATGCGCAGCCAATCATCAGTTCGGGATTGGAGCGTAACGCGCATAAGAGAAGTGAATCGTTATCGAGGTTGGAGGCAATTTCACCGGAACCATCTACAACGGGCCAAGCGGTCAGCCCCGTTCGCAAGGTATCGTCAAGCGACATTCGTTCTCGAGAGGAATTGACATGAGTATCGATGACAACACGTGGGTCCCAGTAACGCTCGCTTCGCCCCTAACGAATTGCCGGAATCGCTAAAGGAAGAAAAATGAAGCTTACACAGCAACCGTGTCCGAACTGTCATCACCTCACTGAGAACGACAAACTGACCTGCCCGACATGCGGAGTCACCAAGAAACTGACGGCCGACCAAGTCTGGTCGCTAGGCGTCGCTACCATCGCGAGAACATTTCCGACCGGCACAGTTCAGAAGCGCTTTTAAGCTGACGCGTGAAATCACCCGCGGAGAACTTGTGTCGGCTTTGGCTGGGTCGACACTATATCCAGGCGTGGCGCCACCATACGGAACGTCTTGCAAGGGTTCACGTTAAAAGCGCGGTTTCATAGGGAACTGGGCCACGGTTCAACACATAGTCGCCGCGGCCTTTGAAGATGTGAGGAAACACTCAGCCCAAATCAAACAGACCGGGAGTCCGAATCCCTGTCCAACTTCCCATGCTGACCCTCAGACGTGTGGACCGTATCAACTGCTCAGTGCGTGGTCGAGCGAATGGCCGCGCCGGACCGGCAACTGGAAGAGTACTGACATTCCCTTCGGAAGTCGCCGATTCATCGGCCGATGCCGGGAACAACCGCGATTTAATTTTCAGCCCGTTTCAGCTCCGCTGGAATAAGAGGGCCGGTGCGCAGTTTGCATTAATACATGGGAAAGCGCGCTTGTGAAGAGAGGGAGCTATTGTGACTGAAAACGATGGGAAGTGGAATGATGCGAGGGACATGATTGTGGGAACAGAACACCAGGCGGTCGGCCCCGACGGAGTAGATCGTCGTGGCTTTTTGAAGTGCATGGCCTGGGCCGGTACCGGACTGGTCTGGAGCTTCGTTGGAGGCATTCCCGTGTCACGGGCCTTCGGCAGTGATCAGCGACAATTGAAATTCCCGGCGGGCGACAATTATTTCTCCCTATCTGGAGTGAATTGAGACGATTCGGAAGGTGTTCCAGGAGAGCGCTTTCCGGATGGTGACAGACCAGCAGATAAGGAGGCTTTTTAAATTGTCGATGACCGAAACCCAAGAGATTGCAGCGTCGAAGGCGGGGATGGACGTAAAGACGGCGCGGAAATACCTCAAGGCAAGGCGACTGCCGAGTGAGGTGAAAGCGGCCCGCCATTGGCGGACGCGGCCGGATGGCTTCGCCGAGGTATGGCCGGATATCAGCGAGCAGTTGCGCACTAATCCAGCCCTGGAAGCGAAGACGATCTTTGAAGCGCTGAAGAGGCAGTACCCTGACCGGTTTGCGGATGGACAGTTACGCACCCTGCAACGCCGGATCAAAACGTGGCGTGCCACAGAAGGACCGGGCCAGGAAGTGTACTTCGTGCAGGAGCATCGGGCCGGGGAGTTGTGCGAGTCCGATTTCACGCATTTAACGGAACTCGGAATCACGATCGCCGGCGAACCGTTTGCCCACATGTTGTACCACTTCGTGCTGACGTATTCGAACTGGGAAATGGGAACAATCTGCCAGTCCGAAAGCTTTGCCAGCTTGAGCGAAGGTTTGCAGAACGCGCTGTGGGAGCTCGGTGGAGTGCCGCACATGCACCGCACCGATCGCATGACCTCGGCCGTGAACAACCTGACGGAGCAGGCGGAGTTCCAAAAGAACTACCAGGCGCTGCTCCGTCATTACGGCCTCGAAGGGCGGAAGATCCAGACTGGCCAGCCAAACGAAAATGGCGACATCGAGCAGCGCCACTATCGGCTGCAGCGGGCGCTGGAACAGGCGCTGCTGCTGCGTGGCAGCCGGGATTTCGCCAGCGTGGACGAATACCGCTCGTTCCTGGGCAGGTTGTTTGCCCAGCTCAACAACGGGCGCCGGGGACGGTTGGCGGAAGAAATGGAGCTTCTACGGCCACTACCGGATCGACGCCTTGAGAGCGCGAAACGTGTGCGCGTGCGGGTGAACTCTGGCAGCCTGATCGTGGTGGAGCGGAACAGTTACTCGGTGAACAGCCGTCTAATCGGTGAAATCGTCGAGGCGCGAGTCTATTCCAACCACGTTGAGGTCTGGTATGGCGGGCAAAAGGTGGATCAGTTCCCGCGTCAGCGAGGTCGCACCAATTACCGAATCGACTATCGGCACATCATCGACTGGCTGGTTCGCAAGCCGGGCGCGTTCGCCAACTATCGCTATCGCGATCACCTGTTTCCGAGCAGCCGGTTCCGGATGGCCTACGACCTTTTGAAAGAGCTTATGCCGAACCGCTGTGATCGGCGTTATCTCCAGATCCTGGAGATGGCGGCCAAGGAAGGCGAAGCACGGGTCGAGGATGCGCTACGGCTTCTCCTAGGCAGCGAACGGGGCAAACAGATCATTACCGACAAGGACGCGTTCGAGCAGTTCCTGGCGCGTTGCGAGCAGGCGCCGACGATTAGTGACGTCCCGATCCCCGAGGTGTCGCTGACCAGCTTCGATCAGCTGTTGAGCGCAGGCGGTGTGCAATGAGCCGCGCCGTGGATGTAAAAGCTGAGCTGACGCAGAGCCTGAAGTATCTGCACCTGCCCACGATCCGGCAATGCTATGAAGAAGTCGCCAGGCAGGCGGAGCGAGAATCGCTCAGTTACGAGCGGTATCTTCACGAACTGGTCCAAAGGGAGTGCGAGGACCGGCAGGAAAACCGGATCACCAAGATGCTGCGAGAGTCACAGTTGCCGCTGGAGAAATCGCTGGAAGCGTTCGATAGCAAGCGGCTTCCGCCGAAAGCCGCGAGGCAGATGCGCTCCTTGCTCGATGGCAGCTTCCTCCAAAGGACGGATAATATTTTGGTTTTCGGGAATCCCGGCAGCGGCAAGACCCACCTGCTGCAAGCCATCGGCCAGGAACTGGTACGCCGCGGCCATCGCATGCTCTTCATCACCTGCGAAATGCTGGTGCAGGAACTGCTGATCGCCAAGCGTGATCTGAAGCTCAGTCGCCTGATCAAAAAGTACTCCCGCTACGAGGGCATGATCATCGACGATCTGGGCTACATCCGGCAGACCAGGGAGGAGATGGAAGTCGTCTTCACGTTGCTGGCTGAACGCTATGAGCGGGGCAGCGTCCTTCTGACCAGCAATCTGCCCTTCTCGAAATGGGAAGGCATCTTCAAAGATCCGATGACCACCGCTGCGGCGATCGATCGACTCGTTCACCACAGCATGATCGTGGAACTGAACATCCCCAGCTACCGGCTGGAACAGGCTCGGAACAACGTCCAGGCACTCGGCGAGGAACTGCCCCTACCGCCGGGCGCCGCTGAAGCAGCTTCCGGCTCCGGGCTACGCCCTCCGCCTCCAGCCGCTTCAGCGAAGGAACAAGTAAATGTCGTTAGCAGTTAAGCCAGCAGTTGTCGTTCATAGGGAGAAATAGTTGCCGTCCGCCGGAATGAATAGTTGACGCCGAACAGGCAGCATGAAACACGGTGAGCGCCCGGTAGACTTCAACTTTGTGCAGATCAGCGACAGTCATATCGGCTTCAACAAGCCTGTGAATACCGATGTCACCGCAACACTGCAGGTCGCATTGGACAAAATCAGCGCCGATCAAATTGCCCCCGATTTCCTCATTCATACCGGCGACCTGACCCACAGCTCGAAAGCTGCTGAGTTCGACACTCTCGATCTGGTACTGGTGGGGACCAAGAGGCAGGTATTCTACGTACCCGGCGAACATGACACCTCAGTCGATGAAGGAAAAACGTACCTGGACCGTTACGGCAAAGGAACAAAAGGAAACGGCTGGTACAGTTTCGATCACAAAGGCGTTCACTTCGTTGGACTGGTGAACGTCGTTCAACTCGAGGGCATGGGAAAGCTCGGCCAGCCTCAATTAGACTGGCTTAAGCAGGATCTCGCCGGACTCAAGAGCAGCACACCGATCGTGGTCTTCGCGCATATTCCGCTCTGGGCGATCTACCCGACTTGGGGATGGGGTACGTCGGACAGCGAGCAGGCGCTGGCGATGTTACGCCGCTTCGGTTCGGTTTCGGTACTCAACGGCCACATTCACCAGATCATGCAGAAGGTGGAAGGGAACCTCAGCTTCCACACCGCGATGTCGACGGCTTTCCCGCAGCCTGCGCCCGGGACTACTCCTTCGCCGGGGCCGATGAAGGTTCCTGCTGACAAACTGCGCAATGTCCTGGGGATCACGCACGCCAATTTCGTTGCGCAGAAGCACGATCTTGCGGTAGTTGATTCTTCGCTTTCGGGCGCACCGATCGAGACGCACGAGGCTCAGCTGTTGCTATGAACGTGCAAAGAATCGGCTTCGTTTGTGGAGCCTTGTTCGTTGGGAGCGTCGCACTTTCGGCGATTCATCCCTGGGGAAACCCGCGCTCCGGAGTTGAACCCAGGGCTCAACTCCTTCAAGGCAGCAATGTTCCGGAAGACGTGCGCCGCGTTCTCGAAAAGAAGTGCGGGGACTGCCATTCGGAGAACGCACATTACCGGCATACACCAGACTAGCGCCGGTTTCGTGGATGATTGAACGCGATGTGCACGAGGGTCGTACTGTACTCGATCTGTCGCGGTGGCAATTCTACACCGCAGACAGCCAGGCCGATCTGCTTACTCGAATCGCATCGGAAGCGCGCAGTGGAGGGATGCCGCTCAAACAATACCTGCTTCTTCATCCGGACAACCGTCTCACAGCATACGAACAGCAACAGATCTATGACTGGGCCAAGGCCGAACGAAGGCGCATCCGGCAGCAACTGAGCGAGAATTTGAATAAGCCTGCAGTCAATTCAAGGACAGAGAGACCATGAACCACAAAACTGGAATGCGCACGGGTATTGAGCCGGGGCGAAGGGCCTTCGGAACGGGCTGTGAAGGAGGCGGGGTCTGCACTCGGATACCGTCAGCCGGCGGCCTTCGTCGAAATGTTTCGCGGCATCATGGGCACGACACCTCGCGCACGGATTCATGCGCTCAAGGTGCCGAAATAAAACTTAGACTAATTTACTTTGCGATCTGATCTCGCCTGCGAGGCCGGTCATATTCATATCGATAATCATTTCCAGAGGCCAATCCTTATACGTGGCACGGACCCTTTGTTGAATAGCAACCCGGCTGGCATCGGATAACTCCGAGTCTTTCTTCGTGGCTCTAGCAACCATCTCCCTCACTGCGTTGATGTAAGCGGCTTGTTCGCTGATGATCGATGGTGAACCTGCTGGACCATGCCCCGCGTATAGCACCTTCGCTGATGCAAACGAACGACTTGCTTTAGCCAAAGCCTTGAGCCAAGGATCTGACCGGCCTTCCGCAAGCCAAGGATGCACACGATTGTAGACAAGATCGGAAATGATCACGGCGTCGATCTGAGGCAACTCGATCGCCGTATTATCGGAACATTCCCCTGGTCCGAAATCGTCGACTACGAGCTCAATACCGTCGATGGTCAGACGCTCCCCATCATGAACAGTGATATCGGGAATCGCGAATCGTTGTGGATAGTTGGCATCAATAATCGGAGTCCAATATGCGCGCTTGGGTTCGGCAGTTTCTCGGATTCCGTCTATGGTCCCGGTGGTTGCATAGACTTGCGTTCCCGCGTGTATTTCCAGGATGGAGGCTAAACCATTGTAGTGATCGGGATGCGGATGGGTGATTAGAATCGCCGCCAAGGGCTTTCGGAGTTCTGCAATCCTGTCCGCCAGCAGGATGGCTTCAGAAAGTACAAATTGCGTGTCGACTAAAACGAGACTTCGCACGCCTTCAACGATGAATGAATTGACAAAGAAGGCGTCGGGTGACGACGTATGAATGTGGACTTTCGGGAATGTATCTGTCATGCGTTCCCTCTGGCAGTTTCATTTCATCCGAGAACCTGTTTGAAATCAAAATAAGCGAGGTTCATGTTCCCGTTCGTTCCTATGTGCACGGTAAGGACATTCTTTTCCTTGCCCAGGCGAACCTTGAAGAATTGTGTGACCAGATTCCAGTGGTGCCATTGACGCCAAGCTAACGAATCCGCAGGATCATAGGTCGACGCGACCTGTAGAGGCCCTGTGGCGTCGCCTCCATTCACGTCGACGGATATCGTCCCGCCGCGATTCGATGTGTAAAGAAAATCAGCGGCGTAGGTTCCTGTGTGCGCGACGTCGACTGTAATGTTGAACCACTCTCCTGGCTCGGTCCAGCCAACGTAAACCAAGTCTCGAGGAGGAACAACCCTGTCGAAGGGGTTGTCGTCAATCTGATCCGGCTTCCGATCAAACTTCGTGTATGAAGTATCGACACCCTCATAGATACGAAATTCATTGAGGTAGGTTCCATCGGCCGGATTCAACTCCCCACTGCCGTGATTCTGCGGGTCTTTATCGTGATACGCCACTCCTTCGCCGCCCAGATCGTAGTAGGCGCACAACACCCGGCCCGGTATCTTCTGAGGACCGCCTTGGTAGCGGCTGTCGTGATAGGGCAAGCCCTTGTATTGGCTCAAAAATGATTGGGAAAAGGCAATCGCCATTGCCCCGCCGAGAAAGCATAAGGGAAAGAGCTTCCGTGTCATTCTGCAACTCCGCTCAGCACCGATCAGCTTACCTGGAACAGTTCGATCCCATTCGCTTTTCCGAGATTGCCAGAGTACTTCTTGTCCGATCCATTGTTCCAATGTTCGTGAACGCCAAGGCTGCGGCATCGGATGCCGTCGCGTTCGGGATCGTAGAACGTCTTGGACGGCGGATCGTGCGCCAGCGCGGCTTCGCGCAGATAGTTATCGGCATTCGCAATATCCGGAAGATCGGGCCATTCCGAAGTCAGAAAATCGAAGCCCACAGAATCGATCGCCACGCCGTCAAGCGACATAAAAATGCTGTTAGGCCAGGCATCGTTGAAGGGCGCCATCTTCCATTTGCGGTGAGGCGGGCCATCCACATTATCGTTGCCATAGAGCCCGTCGATGATAAAGAGAACGGTTTTCTCGCCGAGATCCTTATGACCCAGGAAATCTGCAAATACCGAGTAGCTTGCTGAGCCGTCACGGCTGTGCTGGAATCCGTCGTGCGCGTTCTTGTGCCAGTCGGTGTAGATACTTGTGCAACCGAAGAGATTCTTTGCGCAAAGGGTCACTCCTGAGCTGACGTGCGCTCTCAGCACCGCGGTATCGATGAGGTATGCGGCGCCTACCACTACGGTATCGAGCCCTTTGGCGTTGCGACTCGTCACCGAGAAGGGAATCGCGTCAGGTTTGAATTCGGCCTTCAGGCGCCCGTCGCCGCCGATATGGTCGACGAACACCACGCCGGGGAACTCGTGGTGAATCTTGTCGTAGAGATAGGCCGGGACCCAGCGGCTTGAATCGAAGACGGTGACCGATGATTGCGGAACTTTCCCGGGCCCGGTCAACTGTCGGACGAGCGAGAGGATCAAATGAGGCGACGAGTTCAACCGCTCAATTGTGCCATGATCCACAGTGTTGTTCAGGTTCGCCTTGATGGCGATCTTTTCGCCGGCTTTGTATCCGGCGTTGCCGCGGCCATGCGTGCGATTGAATTCGTGAAAGATAGCGCTCCATGCCTGGGCGTCGCTCTTTTGATTGGTGAGAGCACGGATAGAGTCGGAGACCATGCGGTCAATCACGGACTGGTTATTGTTGGCGTCTGTCCACCAGGACCCCGTCCCATTCCAGGTGACAGCTGCTGGATTGTGCACCCAGGTGACCCGGCCGGGAATCACGCCACGCGGAACACCGAAGGGGGAAAGCGGAGAGGCGAACAGTGAGGAAGGCAAGGTCCCTGCGGCTGCCACCGACAGGGCGAATTGCCGGCGAGTCATTTCCATTTTTTCTTACTCCTCGGCGCAGATCTCACGTAACTACACATGTCAGGTTTACCCCGGGGGCCATTGGACGCGGTTTCGATTCTCGGCAGAGCATAGCGAGTTCACTGTGGACTACAGCCCGTGCATGCGGCCGGATGCCTGCAAGAGGCCGCATTTCCATTCAAGCGTGGACAAAGCGGGGACGCCGCGTTGGGGCGTCCCCGGAGGAGCTTATTCGGTTAGTAAACCGTGCCACTACCTGAAGTGAACCGGTTTACAAGTTCCTACAGATTCAACCGCAACTGACAGCGTTTGTCAACACCAAAGAAGGGGATCGTGATACGCTGGCCTCCAATGTAACCGGAGCCTATGAAATCCAGTGCGTCCAAACGCGTGTCGCAAGCCGATGTAGGCCATCGGATCACATTGAGAAAATTGGCTGAGCACCTCGGACTGTCGCGAACGACGATCTCGATGATTCTCAACGACGTCCCCGAAGCGGCTCGTTTCCCGGAGAGCACTCGAAAGCGCGTGGTGGAATCCGCCAAGAAACTTGGATATCGCCCCAACTATTTCGCCCGTTCGCTGGGCAGAAAGCGCAGCTACCTGATCGGAGTAATCGCGCCCGATTTCGGCAACGGCTTCGAAGCCGCGGTGCTCAGCGGTTTCGAACGCCGTCTGTTGAACACGGGATACACATCCTTCATTTCCACCCACCTCTGGTCACCGGAACTTCTCCAGCGGCATGTTGAAACTCTCTGCGTCCGGGGGGCAGAGGGCCTGCTGCTGATCAATTCCACCCCTGGCGAATCGCCTGGAATTCCTGCCGTGACAATCTGTACGGACCGTTCGCCCATATGGAGCACGCGGGTTTCCATCGATAACGCCCTAGGCATCAGGAAGGCCATGAGCCACCTCGTTAGCCTTGGCCATAGAGAGATCGCGTTCATCAAAGGACCTGAATGGAGTGGCGACACGGAAGAGCGCTGGAACGCAGTCCTTTCAACATGCAAGACTCTTCGGGTTCGAGTCGACCCTCGCCGTACGGTTCAGTTGGAGCGGCTCGAGCCTGCCGGCACACGCCATGCCGAAGAGGGTCTAATCGCCACGCAGCAGTTACTCCGTCGGGGCAAGGGCTTCACCGCGCTCGTCGCCTTCAATGACATCTCAGCCTTGGGCGCCATGACTGCGTTACGAGAAGCCGGTCACAAAGTTCCGGAAGACGTTTCGGTCATGGGTTTCGACGACATCGAGTTCGCAAGCATCGCATACCCGCCGCTGACGACCGTTCGCCAGCCGCTGCACGAAATGGGTGCGACGGCCGCAGAGCTTCTTCTCCGCAAACTAGCGAAGGATGAGGTTATTGAAAACATTCGTGTTCGTCCTGAACTGATCGTACGATCGTCCACCGGGCCGCCTTCGTTAGCTTCCTCAAAAGGCAAGAAGAATACGTTCAAGAGCCCTCGTTGAGCGAGGGCTCTTAAACGACTCTCGTTGCTCATGGCACGAGCTGACCATGGGATTGTTGTTTTCTCAGTCGCTTGCAGATGAACTGGAGAGAGTTCGGTTGCCAACCGAGTTCACCACTTGTTCCATTCGCATTGCCATCGACAGTGATTCGATAATGCGTTGGAAGCGGGGCCGCAGTACCATTGCGCTATCACAGTACAGGACCTGAATAAAATCGTCATATTCGCTGGAATGCACCGGAGAGAGACCGGAAACCACCTTCAGGCCAAGATGTGTAAGCGTCAGATATTGCCTGTCGCGAGTCCCGGCAGCGAAGATCGCTATACCCTTCCCAGATTCGATTTGGCTCGCAAGCGCAACTGCAAGTGCGCCCGCACCGGCGGCTAGTTCCAGCCCGATTCCAGGAGCAAGACTACGTCCGTTTCGAAAGGCTGGATCGACGACCCATCGTCCGATTTCGATCACATGCTCGCGTTTCTTCCCAAAGCTGCCGAGCATTCTGGCGAACTGCTCTGGGCCAAGAAGCGATTCAGTCAGACAAGGGGGCCCGCCCTCCGTGAGCGGATGCACACGAACACACCCGGCGAGTAAGGATCCGTGGTAGGCAAGCACGTGCCAGGCGTAAAGGTCTATCGGGTCTGGATCGTGACAACCGCCGGCAGGACGCTGGAAGCGGGGTCGTCTTCCGTTGTCAAAGAAAACTGCTCCTCGCAACGATCTCGACTCTTCGAGCCACATAGGAATCGATTCCGAGCTTTCCGGAGCCGAGATTGCAAGGGGAGGTTGAAGTCGCCACGACAGGAACTGGGACGGACGATTGAAAGAATTCGTAATCGCGCTGTAGTGACGCTGAGCAAGCGTAACGCAGTCGTTCAAGAACTCCGCATACGCGTCGAGTGCAGCGGTGCCGGCTGCCACCAAGGCCGCGAGGCTCTCTGGGGTCGAATCGATCAGCTTCGCCAACTCGCGTTCATTGAAATGGGTATGGCCAACATCCAAATCAATATGAGCGGAAACGAAGCTCAGGCTCGGCAGGATTTCCGGCCCGAGGACTTCAAAACAGCGGGCCAGGAACAGGCTGCCGTACCGCAAAGGCAGCTGTTCGATCTCATATTCGATTGCAACTTGTGCATAGGAAGTATCGCCGGCGATGTTCCGCTCGTGGACTTCACAATAACTCCGCGCTCCATTGCTCGGTACTTGATTGAGTAAGTCATCTGCATTGATCGATCGCGAGTGCCGCGAATTCCAGTGTTTTACGAGCGAGTGAACGTCAGCAATCATCATCAGATGATGACCAGATTCAGCCTGGGCGTGCTGCTTCAGGGCCTTCGCCAACTCTTCAAAGCCAAGCTCAGCACACCGCGATGCAGCGCGACAAATCCAGCCTTCCACCGGCTGAGTCATCTGTGCGCCAATCGCGCAGAAGTACAGAAGAAACAATTCCAACTGCCGCGGATCGTTAGCCGATCGCAGGGCATTGAGGGCAGGGTTTGCATCAAATCTCTCACGCACTGCTGCGAGAGCACGGTTGTACCTTTCGAGTGATAGGGTGTCCATGCTTTTGATTCCATTCGTTGGTGGAGAATTATTCCCGGCGAGAGCCGTCATGGTGTTCTCAAGAAATGACCCGTTTTCTATTGAAATGCGATTGAGTCACTCACAAGGCGTTCGGCGGGGAAAAGCTTTTGGTCTCGGCGGCGATGACCGCCCGGGCTTTGCTCGCCGAATGCCTTATGAGTAAAAGGGTCGGATGCCTCGTGTGCGTCTACCGCGGAAGCAGCATCGTGTCGATGACGGATTCCGCTACTTGCTGTCCGAGGAGTTTTCCGGCGTTGTGATCGGTACGGAAATGTTGTCCTGCGTAGATGCGGCTCAGTCCCGCTTCTTCCGCTGCCGCGGTGAAGGAAGTGAAGTGACGAGTTACGCCCGCCAACGACTCGGAGGTAACGTCAAATGTGAACCGATCGCCGAAGTGTGCTCGCAAAACTTCCGCTCCTGCAAAGCTGATGGCGCTGTGAGCACCGGGGTAGGACGGATCGGGCGCGGTTTTGGTTGTCAACGGAAGCCAGTTCGGATCCGCTTGCGTTCTGGGGTCATTGTCCTCGCCGGCGAGGCGAATTGCCGTGACCGGCCGCCAGAAATTGTATGTATATTTCGCATCGAAGAAACTGATTGCTGTATCCGCGAGGCTGATGTTCAGCTGCGCGAATAGCCTGGCGCTGTGGACGAGGCCGAGGTGGTGCGCCGCTACGGCGGTCTGAGCGATCTCGTTCCAGAAGTCCTGAATGTTGCCGTTCCAGAACTTGCCGATTACGGTCTGGTCAGCAGTGCGCGTTGTGCTTGCGGCGATCCCGAGGCTCTTCACCTCGTTGAAGACGCTCACGTACTCATCGCTCGTCAAGGTGGGCGGCGGAGCTGGGCGGAATTCATCGGCACGCGCCAGTGCAAAGAGGGCCACGCCCGACCACTGTCTGAAATCTGCCGGCGCGAAATTGGGCGGAGTCAGCTGGTAGTCTCCGGGAGCAGTCCCAGCTTTGAACGAAGGAGGGGTGACATCCGATCCGTCCTTAGTGCGAAATGCCACGATTTCCGAGGCGGAGGCAGCGCCGACCGCGATCCCACTGGTTTTTTCCGGCCCGTCTGCAATTTGTCCAAGATCCTCCTGGAGCTGGGCATCGAGCATCGACTGAAAATCGGGATAGAGAGCGACCAGCACGTCGTGGGCGGCCTGGTCTGCCGCCGCAACCGGGGAGGCCGATCGCGGTTCATTTGAGTGGCGCACAAGGTAGGGACTGAAACTCGCTGCGATATCGTTCACGGCATCAAACATCGCCACGTGGAGCATGGCGAAGTTACGAGTTGAATGGATGGTGGGAGGCTGTGCGCCGGGGGTGCGCACAATGGTGAGAAGGGTCTTGTTCCATTCAATGACCGGGTTTTCCGAATCCGCGACCTGCGCCTGCAGGCCGCCACAGAATACAGTAAGGGCCAGAAGAATCGTTCTCTTAGTCATATTATCCTCGACCTTCCTTTCGTATTTTGGATTTGAGGGTCTCCCTTCAGATCAGTGAGACGATGGGTGTGGGTATTGCGATGGAACGCGCTCAAACGGGGATTTAGCACGATTGGGCGTCATGGGACAGGTATGGCACCGAGCGCGGGAGCCAGCGGAACCAGGATTCCTCGAAGTGACAGGAACCGGGCTTTGAATCAACAGGGTGGAAGCTACTTTTCCGGAGCGTGCACATCTGCGCTCGGCGGTGTCTCATCAACTTTCAGCGCAGACTTGAACCCCCGGATTCCCTCGCCAATGCCTTTGGCGAGTTCGGGAATCTTCCTGGGTCCAAGCACGAGCAAAGCGATTCCCAGGATGATCAATAGATGCGTCGGTTGAAACAATCCTTCAAACATCGATTTCCTCAACGATTAGGGATGTCGATCACGAATTCACGGTCACGCACTGCGGACGCTTTGAACATGAACCAGCGAAGCGTCCGCCAATGCGCGCCAGAGAGAACCTTGGCAATTAGAACCCGCGCACAACCGAGTCGGCGGCCACCGCGAGTCTCATAGAGAGATCAAAGAATTCTTCCGGCTGTCCGATAAACATGCCGTCAGCGAAGAAGGCCCTGACCGTGGCCACCGCACCGCCGAACTGGGTAGACGTCGGGCGAATGACGGAACACCGCGGCAACTCCTTGTTAATGAAGTTGCACGGTTCAGGGAGGATTTTGTTGGTTTGTGTGAGCTCAGTGGCGGGATTGTTCAGGTCGGGGAAGGTCAACCCAGTCACGGGGTCGACGACACCGGCCAACGGCTGCGAGACTGCATTTGCGCCCTTATCGTGCCAAAGCCCGAAGTGGTCGATCTCAACACCGCCGATGCTCACCAGGATCCGCAACACTGTGGGATCGGTCGCTTTGAATGCGAGCGTCGGATATAGGCTCGCGCCGCCCTGTTCGATAAATGCAAAGTGGAATCCCGCTGTGTTGGCGATCGCCTGAATTCGCTGGGCATCCCGCCCCGTGATCGGAATGCTCGGAATCGTGGTCGGTGGTGTATCTGTATCGTTCAGTGGGATTGCCGGCTGATTCTTGATGACGAACGGCCCCTGGAATGCGGCGCCCAAGTCCGGGTTCTGTCCGCTGCGATAGCGGGTATACCAACTGAGGTCTACGCTGAGGTTCATCAGGTTGGTGATTCGCTTGATCTGCCTTGCCCCGGTCGCCTGGCTGCTGGGCAGGGTCTGAAAGGGCGTCAGATCGAGCGGAACTTCCCCTTTGGACCGAAGAAAAGCGGCCAGAAAGGCTGCATGGCTGAGTTCGTCGTCGGTGTTGTCGGTAATATACTGCGGCATGTCCCCGTCAAGGTTCTGGAGGGCCAGGTTGTATGCCGGGTTTCCCCCGATGAACCCCTGAAATTCTTCATCCTCCTGGGCGTCTCCTCCGCCCGAAGGGCCGACTCCGCCAAGCTCTGCATATTGCGTCCATAAATCGCTTTCGACAAGTTCAGCCCACAACGCGAACTGCAGCAGGGCTACATCGCCGGCAGAAAGCCTGCCGCTGCTCGATCTCGATTGCGCTTTGCTTTCGGTAGGCAGCAACGCCCCGGCAGAGAGTCCTGCCGCAGTCATGCCGATTCCGCTTAAAAACGAACGCCGCTTGACGACACCCTGCCAGTGACGCTGAACTTCGTCGCTCGTTGAAGATGTTGCATGTGAATTCGTCTCTAAAGCTGATCCAGAAGGAAGCCTCTCGTCGCTCATGCGCTACGCTCCAATCCATCTCCGATAATTGCCGCTCGATCCGGCTACTCTCGTGAACTGGCTGGGACGGGAAATATTCCCGGCGGACAAAAACATTTCTGATTCGCCCACACTCGAATGGGGAGCGATTCAGCGTACGGGGATCGCCGAGTACCGGATGATGCATAGCTTATTGCCGCGACGACTTACCAGTAGCGATCGAGAGTTGATCCTGCTGAATGCTGTGTTTCATTTCCTTGGAATATTTCCCCTCCGCAGCAGTTAGATACAGTGCATCGACAACGATGCCCAAATTGAACGGGAGGAAAGAAATGGATTTGAAAGCAATTGGCAACTTGCGCGCACTGATTGCTACCGCAATTGTCGTGTGCGTGGGAGGCAAGTCCGCCATGGCGCAGGCCTACCAGCAAACGAATCTCGTCTCCGACATTCAGGGACTCGCTCAGAATCCGCCCAGTGGGCAGGCAGACACCCAACTCCTGAATCCGTGGGGACTTGTTGCGAGCTCGACGAGCCCCTGGTGGATATCGGACAACAACGCCGGTGTATCTACTCTTTACAACGCTCAGGGAGTCAAGCAAGGGCTCGTCGTGAATATACCTTCCCCAGTGAGTGGAGTCGCCGGCACGCCGACAGGCGTTGTATTTACGGGAGCGTCAGGGTTTTCCTTCCAGGCGGACGGCAAGACGACGGGAGCAGTCTTCACATTTGTGACCGAAGATGGAACGATTGTCGCCTGGGGTCCGGGAATCAATCCTCAGGATCTTCCCAACGATGCATTCGTCGTCGTGCCTAACTCCAACGATCCGACGGCTGCCACCGGAGCCGTGTATAAAGGCGCAACCATTGCGCAATGGGCGGCAGGTGGACCCTCTTACCTTTACGTAACGAATATTCGTTCGGGCCGTGTCGAGGTCTATGACACAAAGTTCACTCCCGTCCATCTCCCCGACATCGATGGCCGTCCGGCTCTCGTAGATAGAGAGATTCCCGAGGGTTTTGCTCCGTTTAATGTACAGGCGATCGACGGCAACCTCTATGTTACTTACGCGCGGCAGAACGCGGTCAAACATGATGATCTCGACTTTCCGGGTTTCGGATTTGTCGACAAGTTCTCGCCGTCCGGCAAACTCCTCCAGCGGCTGGAGAGCGGACCGTGGCTAAATGCGCCCTGGGGTGTCGCACTGGCGCCGGCGAATTTCGGCTTCTATAGCAACCACCTCCTCATCGGAAATGCCGGCAGTGGACAGATCGCTGTCTACGACGTTGCTAGTGGCCGCTTCGACAGTCTCCTGCGCGATGCCAATGGGCATGCGCTCCAAAATGATCGGTTGTGGGCACTGAAGTTCGGCAATGATCATGCGGCCGGACCGAGTAACTGGTTGTTCTTCACCGCGGGCGTCGGAGACGAAGCCCACGGGCTATTTGGATTCTTCACGCCCGCTGATAACAGTGCTCCGGAAGGCAAATAGGTCGTATTAGTGATGGGGAATCTTGCGCCCGATTTGTCGCGCTAGCGGCCTATCGGGCGCGGTCTCTTTTGAAGTAATGGGATCATGGCAACATTCAACGCGGAGTATCCGCATCAGGGGGAGTGCGTGATGAAATTGCTGAAGGTCAGTTTGCTGCTGTGCGTTCTGATGTCTGCG
>Ga0207095_10072_pt1 | contig 24828 bp, 27 predicted proteins | sample Alteio_BWMinHeat_88_FD_153529 | JGI IMG/M metagenome (GOLD analysis project Ga0207095, IMG submission 153529) | Enriched cells from forest soil in Barre Woods Harvard Forest LTER site, Petersham, Massachusetts, United States -... | ecosystem: Environmental > Terrestrial > Soil > Temperate forest >... | reverse complement strand
TCAGGAAGCCGTTCCTTCCCCCTGCTCTCTCGGCAGCCAAACGTCAAATCGTGTCCCTTCGCCGGGACGGCTGAGCGAGGAGGTGAAGGCGCGTATCTTCGACCCATTCTTCACCACGAAGGAATTCGGCTCCGGATTGGGTCTGGCGGTGGTGCAACAGATCGTAACGAACCACGGCGGCAAGATCGACGTGCTCAGCCGTCCCGGCGAAGGGACACGATTTGACGTTTGGCTGCCGAGAGAGCAGGGGGAAGGAACGGCTTCCTGATTGTAGACGCAGAGTCCACGTTCGATTTGTGAGCGGGCGAACGCCGCGAGCGGCGATTTCCATTGCACAGTGGAACGACCGAGCTAATTTGCCAGGCGAGCATCGAGGCGTAAACCCGACGTGTCTGGGTTCCACGTCGGGCTTACGCCTCGACGCTCGCCATCGGATGGCAATTCAAGCCGCTCGCGATCGGCGGGCGTCAAGTTTTCTATTTCTTCCCTGGCTCCGGCTTCGGTTTTTCCACTTCGATGGCGCGAGTGATCACGAGACTGCGAGCGATGGCGTCGACTTCCTTCTTTAACGCCGCCAGGTCGCTCGTGGGCAGGCGAGCGGCCAGGGTCGCGCCGCCCTTGCCCTGGCGGGCGACGTAATAGACCATGGTCACTCGATCCTTGGCGATTTCCACATCTATCAAGAATTGGTCGAGTTCACGCGGGGCGTCCTGGAGTCGGCGTGGGGCGTCGAGTCCGAGGATTTTCGCCTTCTGGCTCTGGAGGAAATCGCGCGATTCGGCCAGGTATTGCTTGGCCGTGGGAATCGTCTCCGGGGCTTCCAGGGTAATGCGGAGTCCGCTGCCATCGGAGCCGTCGAGGTCCACCTGGCGGCCGAGTCCTCCGGCCACCTTCCAGCGGCGCGGGTAAAGGAAGCGTACGCCCAGATCCGGATTGTCGTAGAGAAGCAGCGTGTTTTCAGCGGTTGGGTCGAGGGACCACGATTTGAGCGCCTCGTCGCTCAGGTCCTTGCTTCGCTGGTTGGCCTGCCGGGTTAACGTAAACCTTCCCTCGACGCGTCCAACTTCCTTTCCGTCTTTGTCGATCAGGCTGTTAACGCCTTTCAAGGAAAGATAGCTGAGATGGTTTGACTCCAAGTCGAAGTAGTAGTAGCCGGTCAACTGTTGTTTGGTCGGCCCGTCCTCATTGACGCCGCAGACCGTGCCGGAGAAGGCGACACGGGCGTGACGACGTTTTTCCAAGGTCGTGAATTGCTCGAGCCGGCACTCGACGTCGCCGTCGTCGATCTTTTCCAGGTCGGTGAGTTCCTTGATGGCCATTTCGGTTGCCTTCCAGCGGTCGTCAACCTGGACGGCCTTATCCGGCAGTAATCCGGCCAACGTGGGGGTGAAGACGTCGGTGCGGATCAGATCGATCTCTCCCCAGGTCAACGGTCCTTCGGGCGAGAATGGCCCTTTGCGGTTCTTGGCGAGCAGCAGGACCACTTTGCGCACTTCAGGCCGGAGCGACGCCTGCTGCGGTTTATCGCCAACCTTGCGCTGGAAGTCCATCTTGCGGTAGACACGGGCGGTTTTTTGTACGCGTCCGTCGTTATCCACGGTCAGGACGCGCTCGTCGTATTCGATGGCACTGTCGCCGCTGATGGTAATAGGCTTTGGTGCGTCTTTCCCTTTCTCGGCGGGAAGGGTCACGTTGCCGGTGAGGTCGACCCGGACGTTGACATGGTATTGGTAGCTTGCCGGAAATTTCTCTTCGAGACGGACCGGTTCCTCCGCACGCGCCGCCCGTGTATTTGCCGCACACGCCGCCAACAATGCGAGAAAGGCAAACCGGCAGCTACTGATGAATCGAACCATGGTTCCGCGTCCTCTGCCAGAGTAGTGAAGCGAGCAAGGAAATGTGCCGAAGCGCTGACTGATGGATTTTACCCCGCGCGGGCGCCAGTCAGGATGGCAACTAGGTTACTCGGTTCTGCCATTGCGGCATGAGGCGGTAAAAACTCGCGGATGTGCCGTTTGTAGGATTTACGTCCACTTGAGTGCGCGCGGTCAAAATCCATGCTGCCAATCTTGCAATTTTGAACAGAGATAATGTAAATTTGAATAGATTAATGTGCAGGTGAATGATTCCCGCCGGATCCTCAAAAAAATGGCTCAGTCGTGCCATTTACGACGCAAAGCATGTTATGAGTGATAATTACAGTGAGGAATCGGAGTTGGGAATTGATATTGCATCGAGAAATTGCGCCAATGGCCTGTGGTTTGCAATGCTCTTTGGCCGTCGTGATGAAAACCCAAGGAAGGGTGCCGGACATCCCGGAATGAAACGCCGCGCCCGGCGGTTTCATCTTACGGGAGGTTTCGGCGGTGCGGGTTTTTCCCGAACCCCGGATTGGGAGCGGGTCTCCCTTCTGATGCACCGTTGAGATTGTCGGTAAGGCACGGCGGAAACTTGAACGAATCTAATAACATTCGGCCTCCTGAAACGTAATAACAAGTGGGGGCCCTTCGAAGCGAGAAGGCAACAGCATCACGGAGCGAGATCGAGGGTCCACGGTAATTCGGGGGCCCGCGACACGGAAGGAGCAATGCGATGAGAACCTTCAAGAACCCCGCCCTGAAACAGTTGACGGATCAGCAGGTCCGGTTCGCCCCTCCCGCGCGCCGGCTGGAACAGTTGCAGCGCGCGGAGAGGTTGTTGGCGGAGTTTGATCCGTCGAGGCAATATCCTTACCAGTTCGTATGCTTCCGCATCACGGATTACCGGCCCACGCTGTATCCCGATTTGCTCATTGACGGGGCCGATTTGCAGCATGACCTGTACCTGTTCGTTTCGGAGTTGGCCAAGTCGATGCCCGCCGTACCCGTGGAGACGGTGGACGAGCCGGTGCTGACGCTTGAGCAGATGAGCGACCGGCTGAAGGTTTCGACGAAGACGATCAACCGTTGGCGGCGTCGCGGCTTGATCGGCCTGCCCGTGGTCCTGAAGGGCCGACGGCAGGTGGGATTCTTACCGTCGTTGTTTGAGCCGTTCCTGGCGACGAATCAGGAGCGCGTTGAACGCGGAGGCCGCTTCACGCAATTGTCCGAGGATGAGCGAGAAGACATTTTGCGCCGGGCCAAGCGGCTGTCTTGCGTGAGCGGGGGTACGTTGACGGAAGTGAGCCGGCGCATCGCCCGCCGCCTGGGCCGTTCGCCCGAGACGGTCCGCTACACCATCAAGAACTTCGACCATGCCCATCCGGGCCAGGCTTTGTTCCCGGCTGTAACCGGGAGCCTCGACCTGGATACGAAGCAGACCATCTATACCTCCTACCGACGAGGTATTTCCGTGGATACACTTGCCAAGCGCTTTCGGCGCACCCGTACATCGATGTATCGCGTCATCAACGAGGTCCGGGCCAAGCACCTGCTGGCGCAACCTCTCGACTATATTTATCACCCGTCGTTCGACGATCCGAGCCTGGAGCAGGAAATCCTGGCGCCCATGCCGGATCTCGACGCGTACGAGGCGAAGCAGCGCGACATGCACGCCCCCAAGGACGTGCCGCCGGAACTGGCTTCGCTATACGAAGTCCCGCTGCTCAACAAAGAGCAAGAGCAGCACATGTTCCGCAAGATGAATTACCTGAAGCACAAGGCCAGTCAATTGCGCCGCAAGCTCCACAAGGACGGCGACGAAAGCGGACCGCTCGATTCGACGCGGGTTCGCAACCAAGAACTCGACCGCATCGAGGGATTGCAAGCGCAGGCCGGCGACGTTAAGGAAAAGCTCATCAACGCCAATATGCGGCTGGTGGCGTCGATCGCCAAGCGACACTCCGGTTCGGGCGAGAACATCTTCGAGTTGATCTCGGACGGGAACATGTCGCTGATCCGGGCGGTGGAAAAGTTTGACTTCGGCCGGGGCTTCAAGTTCAGCACCTACGCGAGTTGGGCGATCATGAAGAACTTCGCCCGCAGCATTCCGGAGGAGAAGCACCGCCGCGAGCGCTACGTGACCGGGCATGAGGATTTGTTCGACGTGGCGCCGGACCAGCGAACGGACGAGCAGGACCTGGTCGCGTCGGCCGAGCAGGCCAGCCACCGAGTCAACCGGTTGCTGGAGTACCTCGACCCGCGCGAACAGCAGATCATCCGCATGCGGGCGGGGCTGGACGGCACCGACGGCATGACGCTGGAGGAGATCGGCAAACAGATGGGCATCACCAAGGAGCGCGTGCGGCAATTGAACGTAAGGATCATGAGCAAGCTACGCACGATCGCCCGCGATCAACACCTGGATTTGCCGTAATCACGCTGAAAAACAGAAGAGGCAGGCGAAAGCCCGCTCGTGGCATCGTGCCGGTTGAGTCTTGCGAGGCTTGACCTGCCCGACGCCGCGAGTGGGCTTTCCGAGTTTTCTGCAACTTGATTTACAGCAATCCCATTTCTTGCAAAACCGCCTTCAGTTTCTGTTGTTTGTCGGGCGACAACGGGGCAATGGGGCCGCGGCTGGGGCCGATGGATTTACCCAGTAGGTCGAGGGCGGCCTTGACGGCGCCGGGCTGGGTGCCGAGGGTGAACGCAAGCCGGAGCGGATTAAGCAGGATCTGCGCCGCCTTGGCCTCGTTCACGTTGCCGCGCTGGAATTGCTCGTAAATCTTGACGCATAGGGCGGGGGCGACGTTTGCTGATGCGGGGACCGCGCCCTTCGCGCCGAAGAGAAGGCCCTGCCAGATCAGCGTGTCGCGACCGACGAGAATGGAGAAGCGGTCGGGAACGGCGCGGACCAGTTCGTTGGTATTTTGCTGATCGCCGCTTGAATCCTTGATCGCGAGGATGTTGGGTATGTCTGCGAGGCTCACCACCGTGTCAACATCAATCTTGACGCCGCCGCAGGGGCCGGGATTGCTGTAGAGGATTACCGGCAAGCGAGTGCACTCGGCGATGCGCCGGTAGTGGTCGTAAACCTCGGATTGGTTCGGTTGGATGAAATAGGGCGTGATGACCGAGACCCCGTCGGCCCCCTCGCGTTCGGCCATTTTGGTGAGGCGAACGGCCTCGCGCGTCGTTTCCGCACCGGTGCCGGCGTATACCGGCACTCGCCTATGGACATGCGCGACGGCCGTGGCGATCACTTCTTGTTTTTCGCGTTCGTCGAGGGCGTAGAACTCACTGTTGGTGCCCAGCACGAAGATGCCGTGAACGCCGGCGGCAAGAAGTTCATCTATGTGCGTGCGCAGGCGCGGGAGGTCGAGATCCTCGTTGGTCCGCATCGGCGTGGCGACGGGGGGGATAATGCCGTGGATGTGCATGGGGGCCCTCTTATCGATTAACCGTGGTTTGCCGAACCGCGCGGTTCTGCGAACCGCGGTTGAATGGGTACTATCAATCAGAAATCACTGCGTCGGCCTCGATCTCCACGAGTATTTCAGGGGAGATAAGTTTGCTCACCTCGACCATGCTGGTAGCTGGCCGAATCGCGCCAAAGACCGCGCCGTGGGCTTTGCCGATCTTTTCCCAATCGGCGATGTTCGTGACGTACATGCGCGTGCGAACCACATCTTTCAGACCGGCGCGGGTGCGTTGCAAGGCCGACTCGATGTTCTTCAATACTTGCACGGTTTGGGCGTAGGGGTCGCCGACGCCGACGATTTTGCCGTCCGCGTCGGTGGCGGTTGTGCCGGAGACGTAGACGAAGGCACCGACGCGGACTGCGCGCGAGTAACCGACGATCGGTTCCCAGGGTGTGCCGGTGGCGAGGTTTTGGCGTTGCATATTATTCATGATCGTGAAGGCGGAAAGTTGGGGATGTCGCCGCTGTAGCTCGCCCAAAGGGCGTCGATGGGGTGGGCGACCCACAGATCGGGCCGGTGCGGGCGCAGATGGCGGGCGATTTGAAGGAGACAGCCGACGTTGCCGGTGAAGACGGCTTGGGCGTTCGTGGCGAGGACGTTGCGGGCTTTGCGCCGGCCGATGTCATTGGCCATATCCGGTTCGGTGACGGTGTAGCTGCCGGCGGCGCCGCAGCACATTTCACTTTCCATGAGCGGGACGAGTTCGAGGCCGGGGATCATTTCCAACAATTGGCGCGGCGGCTTGCGAATCTGCTGGGCGTGGCTGAGGCCACAGGCGTCGTGGTAGGTGGCGCGGATCGGCAATGGATATTCGGGTTTGATTGGGCCTAGTTCGATGAGGAATTCGTGGATGTCGCGTACCTTTTTGGCGAAAGCTTCGGCGTCCGTGCTTCCCAACAAATGGCCGTAGTCCTTGAGCATGGGGCCGCAGCCGCCGGCGTTGACGATGATCGCGTCGACGGATTGCGCGTGGAATGCGTCGACGTTTGCGTGCGCGAAACGGCAAGCCGCGGTTCTTTGCGCGGCGTGGTAGTGGAGGGCGCCGCAGCAAACTTGCTTGCGCGGGATCCAAACTTCGCAGCCGTTGCGTTGCAGAATGCGGGCAGTGGCATGGTTGGTTTTCGGGAAGAAGGCGTCGGCGGCGCACCCGGTGAACAGTGCGACGCGGGCGCGGCGCTTGCCTTCGGCGGGTAGTAACTCGGGCAGTCGCCGCGGATGCGGTTGGAGGCGCGGGAGGATGGCATGCATTTCACGCAATGAGCGTGGCATAAGGCGGGCTAACGCGCTGACGAGGCCGTCAAGTCGCAAACGTTGAAGCAGGCGGATCGGGGCGAGTGCCAGACGGGTTCGTCCGGCATAGGGGGTGACATGAAACAACATTTGCCTCTGCATCCACGAGAGTCTCGCGGTCAGGCGGCCCTGGTTGTGGAGGAACTTGAAGCCCTCGATGAGCTTGTGATATTGCACGCCGGAAGGACAGGCTGACTCGCAGGCGAGGCACTGGAGGCAGAGATCGAGGTGGTGGTTAACTTCCTCGTTGAGGTCGATTTTGCCGTCGGTGACGTTGCGCATCAGGTAAATACGGCCGCGCGGGCTGTCATTCTCGTTGCCGTTCTCAACATAGGTGGGGCAGGCGCTGAGGCAGAGGCCGCAATGCACGCAATCCATGAAGAGTTGATAATTCACGGCCGCCCGCGCGCCGTCGGCGACGACGGGCAGGGTGGTACGCGGCGGGTCGGCGGTGGTGGCCATGCGGTCTCGCGTCAGATGCCGGCGACAAAGCGGCCTGGATTGAAGAGGCCCCTGGGGTCCAGTTTATCTTTCACGGCCTTCATGAGCCAGTTGTCGGGACGCGGGTTGCCCCAGACGGGGAGGTGATTCTTCCAGGCAGGGGGGCAGCGGAGGAGCGTGAGGTTGCCTTGCTGCGCGGTTGCGGCATCAAGAAGTTGGCGGATCAGGGGAGCAGCCTCTTCGAGCGCCATGGAAGGATTGAGGTGGCCGATGATGATACCGTTGCCGGCGTGGGCGTGGAACGCGATGCGCTTGTCCAATGAAGCCAGGCGTTCACAAGAGGCTGCCGTACCGCTCGGCAGTAGGTTTGCCTTGAAGGTGATGCTCGCCGGCACGGACAAAGGAAAATCGGTGAGGGCGTTCCAGGCATGGCGACCCAGCTCATCGGGCCAATGGCTGGATGTTGGTATTCCAAACTCACCCGCCTCGCGCTGAAGCTGATTTACCTGCCACTCCAAGGTTTCATCGTTCCCCTCGAATCCCACAACGACAAGCCATCCTTCGCTGGAAGTCCCACCCGAACCGTCTCCGGTCGGGAAAACCGCGTTGACGCCATGGGGACTGACAACGGTGAGCACAACGGGCCGGGTGCGTGTTCCATGCAATCGATCAAGAAGCGTGGCCAGGTTTTCTTCGCACCGGACGTCGATCAGTGTTTGGTGCTCGGGCAGCGGTTTCAGCTTAAGCGTTACCTGGCTGATGACGCCGAGAGTACCCAGCGCGCCGACGTGAAGTTTGCAAAGGTCGTAGCCGGCGACGTTCTTGACGACGCGACCGCCGGCTTTTGTTTCCTGGCCCTCGTCATTAATGACGCTGATGCCGATGACGTAATCGCGGAGGGTGCCAAAGCCGTAGCGGCGCGGGCCACTGATGTTCGTGGCGATGGCGCCGCCGAGGGTGGCGCGATCGGCGAGCGGTACGTCGATGGGCAGGCGGAGATTCTCGGCGGCGGTGATTTCTTGTAGGCGGCGGATGGTGATGCCGGCCTGCACCGTGATCGTCATGTCGCGGGCGGGGAAGTCGAGGACTTGGTCGAGGTGCGTTAGATCAACGGCGATGCCGGGTTTGGTGGGAGGGAGGCCGAAGTTCAGCATTGTGCGGCCGCCGAGGGGATAGATGGCGGATCCGCGCGCTGCGGCTTGTCGGACCTCTTCACACAGGTCTCGAACATAGCTTGGTTGGACAAGAGTTACGGGGCCGAAGTCATCGATCCCGAAAAAAGGTGTTTCCGACATTGTCTTGCAAGCGCTTTCGAGTAAAGCAAATTCTTTGTCGGCTCTACTGCCGTAGACCTTCGTCATCAGGTGGCCGGATGCGATCTTCTTTCCTCCCGCCATCTGGAAGCGATGAACTGGCTATGCCTTTCTCATCGAAATAGGGTTGGTCGGGCGGCAACTTCCGCTTCTTCACGGGCTGCGCCTTCACGATTGCGATCCCAAGCGCGAGAAAAATGGGAATCCAGATTGATGCGATCGTGACGAGATCGCCAATCCCCAGTTCACCTCTTACCTCGGGTGCTCCTAAGATTAGCTCCCATAAGAACCTTGTAAGAAAATGCAGAGGCAGGGGAAGCATGAGAAGCAGGCCGATGACCCGAGCCGGCGTGCGGCCCACGACCCGGTTGCGGGTCAGGTAGAACTGCCCTTTCACCAAGGCCGCCACTCCGAAGATGAAGACGATTATGCCCCACATGCACCGCCGCCTTTCACGCGCAGGGTACTACCACTCAAGGGAGGCGAGGTCGATGGTGAGGCCGGGGAACAGGCGGGGGGAAAAGGGCTTGTCAAAGGAGACGATCCTTCGATTACCATAGGCATCGCCCACTAGTTCGAACTCCTCCAAGACGCGTTTTTCGAGATCGACGATCCAATACCAAGGGATGCCGAACTCAGCATACGCGGCAAACTTGGTGACGCGGTCGGCTTGCTCATCCGATGGAGAAAGGACTTCCACGGCTAAATCCACGGGTCCGACAATCCGCTTTCTCTTAACGCGCTTGAGGTGCTTGGTCTTCAAGAAGGAAAGGTCGGGCGCCGGAGTCCAAGTTCCGTTCAATTTCATGAGCGTGTCCAGCAGGATTCGGCCCAGTCTGCGGGGTTTGATCCATCCTTGCAGGACCACTCCGAGTTGGAAAATGAAATGCCGATGATTGGGAATGGGGCGGGCTGCCACGACGACCTCCCCGTCTAGTAATTCCAGCTTGAACGAGTCGCTGGGCGGTAGATCACAAAACTGGTCGCTGGTCATGCGAAACAGGACCGCGCGCCCGGCTAATTCAGCGGTAGCCATCGTTGTACGTCCTTCCCTTCGTCCACCATTCTATCAAGTCTAGAGTGCCGCCCGCCGTCCCACCTTGCTCTGCTCAATACACGCCCCGCTGGTCGGCAGCATCTTATCGGGGCTGCAACGGCCGTCCGGATTGAACGCGGACCGCAGCCTCAACATCATACCCAAGTCTTCGGGCGTGAACAGCTTCGGCATGAAGTCGATTTTCTCGACGCCGATGCCGTGTTCGCCGGTGACGCTGCCGCCGCAGTGGATACACTCGTCCAGGATTTCGTGGCTGGCTTTGAGGACGCGTTGCACCTGGTCGGCGTCGCGTTCGTCGAAGAGGAGAATGGGGTGAATGTTGCCGTCGCCTGCGTGGAAGACGTTGGCGATGCGAATCTGGTACTTCTCGCCGATGCGCTGGATGACGCGGAGAATGTGCGGGAGTCTGGTGCGCGGGACAACGCCGTCTTGGGTGCAGTAGCTGGGGGCAAGCCGGCCCACCGCGCCGAACGCTTGCTTCCGCGATTTCCAGAGGAGCAGGCGCTCGGCCTCCGTGCCGGCGCGGCGGACATCGCGGGCCTTGTTTTCGAGAGCGATGGCTTTGATGCGCTCGGCTTCGGAGTCCAGGCCGGCTTCGAGGCCGTCCACTTCCATGATGAGGACCGCGCCGGCGTCGAGGGGGAAGCCGAAATGGAACGCGGCTTCGACCGCCTGAAGGATGAGACTATCGAGCATTTCGAGCGCGCCGGGGATGATGCCGGCGCCGATAATGTCGCTGATCGTGTTGGTGGCGTCGTCCACGGTCTCGAAGACGCCGAGGAGTGTCCGATACGCCTCGGGGTTGCGCGTGATTCGCACCCAGAGCTTGGTGACGATGCCGAACGTGCCCTCGGAGCCGACGATGACGCCGGTCAGGTCGTAGCCGGGGTTGTCCTCGGCCGGGCCGCCGGTTGACACGACGCGGCCGTCGGGCAGGACAAGTTCAACGCCGAGGACGTGGTTGACGGTGACGCCGTATTTAAGCGTGTGCGGCCCGCCGGAGTTGGTCGCGGCGTTGCCGCCGATAGTGCAGGCGCCCTGGCTCGACGGGTCGGGCGCGAAGTGGTAGCCGTGTGGTTTGAGCTGGTTGGTCAGCGCCAGGTTAACGACGCCGGGCTCGACCACGGCGTAGCGGTCTCGGTAATTGATTTCGAGGACTCGCTTCATGCGCGTGAGCGCGAGGACCACGCCGCCGCCGACAGCAAGACACCCGCCGGCCAGGCTGGTGCCGGAGCCGCGTGGGAGGAATGGGACGTTGAGTTCGTTGCAGAGTTGGACGATATGGACAACCTGTTCGGTTGAGGTGGGGAAGACGACGACCTGCGGTTTGTTTTTCTCGATGGTGTATCCATCGCACTCGTAGACGAGGAGTTCACTGGGGGAGGAGAGGACGGCGGACGGGCCGACGATATCGCGGAGGCGGTTGGGGAGAGTCATGAAGGGGTTTTCCCGTTCGACCGCAGTGTGGAGTCTTCGGAGCGGAGCGCGGGCCGCATCCCCGCGCTCCGCTCCGAAGACTCCGCGTCGCGGCTAAACGCTTCGAGGTTTACCGCTCTCGGAATCGCTGCTCGGCCCACGGGTCGCCGCGCATGTGATAGCCGCCGTGTTCCCAACTTTCCCAGAAGCCGGCGCGATCCTCGGCCATGAGTTCGATGCCGCGCACCCATTTGGCGCTTTTCCATGCATAAAGTAGAGGCACGACCAGACGGAGAGGGTATCCGTGGTCCGGTTCGAGGTTGTGGCCGTCGTGTTTCGAGGCGAACAGGCAGTCTTCGCCGAGGAAGTCGGCGAGCGGCAGATTCGTGGTGAAGCCATGTTCGCAGTGGACCAAGACGAACTTGGATTCGGGCAGCGGCTTCACTTTGCTGATTACTTCGCGGGAGGAGACACCTTCCCAGAGGTTGTCAAGGCGGCTCCAGCGGGTGACGCAGTGCATGTCGGCTATTACCTGCACCTGCGGCAGCGCCAGGAATTCATCGTAGGTGCATTGCCAGGGATTCTCCACCAAACCGAAAATGTGGATGGTCCAGCGGGATCGGTCGAAGGTCGGCGTCGAGCCGGCGTGCAGGATCGGCCATTTGCGCGTCTGGGCCTGGCGCGGCGGGATGCGGTTGGCGCGTTGAGTGTCGGAACTGATGATCAGCGGCGGTTGCGGGTCGCTCATGAAAAGAAGACCTCGGTGATTCATCAATAGTGCATTCCGCTCTTGCGAACGTGAACCATTGGGTGTCCATCCGAGAGCATCCGGCCCGCGAGAACGCGGGCGATGAGCACATCATGGTCGCCGCCGGGATGGCGGGCGACGACTTGGCATTCCAGATAGGCCAGCGCCTCGTCCAGCACGACGGGGCCGCTCGGCAAGCGGGTGATTTCCAGGCCGTTGAATGCAGGTTGAGCCAGGTCATAGCCGCGGCCGAAGTGGCCGATCATGTCGGTTTGTCCATCGTCGAGAACGTTGAGGGCGAAGAACGCGTCCGTCGTGAGCCAGGCAGCGATGGGCCGATCGGCGCGGAGCGCGAGGCTCACCTGGGGCGGGTTGAAGGAACATTGCTGCACCCAGCTTGCCAGCATCCCTGTCTCGGCGTCGCCTTGGCGTGCGGTAACGATAAACAAACCGCTGGGCACGCGGCCCAGCGCGGCGGCCAGTTGTTTCTGCGCGTCGACGTCGGCCATGGAAGGTTACTTCTTCTTCAACAGATCCACGACGAACTTTTCGATTTCGTCCTCGTACTTTTCCCCGGAATCGAACTTCTTGGCGATCTTGCCGTCGCGGTCGAAGACGAATACGCAAGGCGGCCCATCGAACTTGAGTTTTTTCTGCCAAACGTCCGGTGGCTCGTCGAGGATTAGGTTCGTGAAGGTTGCCTTCTGGTTGACCAGGTATTTCTTGATCTTTTCCTTGACGCCCTCCAAGTTGGGATCGTCTAGATTGACCGAAACGGCGACGACGCCGTCCTTGGCGTATTTCTCTTGCATCTCGACCAGATGCGGGAATTCCTCCTTGCAGATCAGTCAGGTATCTTGCCAGAAATCGACGACGACGATTTTGCCTTTGAAGTCGCGAACGACTTTTCCCATCTCGTCATATTTGGCGACGCGGAGTTCGATCTTGGGGTCGTCGGCCTTGTCCGCGCCCAGGAGCGGGAAACCGAGCGCGGCAAACGCCAACACTCGCCAACGAATCGGAATTCGCAATAAATGCATGTCGGATTCCTCTCGCGTATTGAATCGTCCAGGGGCGAATGAGCGCGTCCAGCCGCGCTCGTCTCTATCGTAATGCAGTCTCACCTTGCTGGGAAAGCCCGCTTTACGGCTGGTGCGTAATGCGGTACAGGCTGCCACGGAGTCGCCGACCGCCGGGTTCGCCGGCGTGCATTACTTTCACCGTAAACGCCAGGCCATTTTCCGTAAGGGAATCGCGCAATAAATGAGTCGGAATCCTGTCTTGGTCGGCCAGAAGGCAGACGCCCTCGGGCGCGAGGACATGCCGGACCAGCTTGACAAGGGGCTCCACATTTCGTGCCTCGTAAACGAGGTCCGAGCCGAGCACGACGGGAACGCGCAGGTCGGCGGGCGGACGACGCCAATCGAGCTGCAACAGTTTGAAATCGTTGAAGCCGTTGGCGCGGGCATTGTCAGCGGCAAACTTGAGGGCGGTTGCATCGTAGTCGCTGAACGTAACGCGCATGCCTTGGGCAAGCGCGACGATGCCGGGTAAACCAAGTCCGCAGCCGATTTCGAGCGCTTCCAGCCCCGGCAGCCAGGTTTCACGCATCAGCGCCTTGGCAAGCATGCGGGCTGCCGGCCAGAGGTCGGTCCAATACGGCATGTACTCGTCGACGGCGAAGGCGGCGCGCACCGCGGGATCGTCGAGCAAGCGATCCGAATCGGCGGGGCGAGCGATTTTGAAGGATCGGCCCTCGACGATGACGTTCTCTTGGATTCTCTCGCGGACGGCGTCCAGCGGTGTTTCGGGGAATTGAGGAATCGAAGTTGGGTTGTTAATACGCATGGCGGATTTCTTAGCGACGGGCCGCAACATGTGACCATTCCGACGGATTCAAAAGGTTCGTATGCAATCGACGAGTTCCGCATGTGTCAGGGGCCGGACGCAGGGGAACAAGCAAAAGCCAGCGGGCGAACCCATCGCGTCAAGGATGATCTGGCGATCATTCGGCACGGCAAATCCGCCCTCGCTAGGAATGTGGCCGGTAATCAGCAAATCCGCATCGACGTGCCGCAAAAATGCGACCGCCGTTGCCGCGCGCAGATCGCGGTCCCAAACAATCGAGTGAATACAACCGCCCGGCAGCCAATCGGCTTCTCCGACTTCCTCTTTCTCCAGGCCGGCCAAGAACGAGGGCGTCAAACTCATCGGGGACGGCAAACTATGGCTAATGAAGACGCGGTTTGGAGTACGCACGGCCACTGGCGCGGCGGCGAACAACTCTAGGTACGCCGAATATACCGCGCCGGCCTGCGCGCCATACGCCGTGCCGACGCCCTGGCGAAACAAGTCGTTGAGGTCCTCATCGTCGTTTTTGGCGATGCGCCGATGCGTCCATTGCGATAATTCGTGATTGCCCAGCAAGAAATGGACTTGGCGCGGGTGCTGACATTTTAGGGCCGCGATCAAATCGAGAAGTTGGTGCGATTTGTCCCCGCCTGCGGGATAACGGAATGAACCATGAATGGCCTCCTGCAAAACCAAATGGCGATCGGGATGCGTGCCGAGTTCGGCCCGTTGCATCGCTACGCGGAAGTTCTCCACGTGCCCGTGCAGGTCGCCGACAACCAGCACATCCTCGGCCGGGTCGAGGACGACAACGCGGCCGCGCCGTCCGGGAGTGGCGCGGAAATGCGCGACCGCCTGATGGAGCGTGCGAAGGAGTTTATCGGGGTCGGGCATTCCGTATTACCTGTGCTGCCATCATGGTCTTCCGAATTACCTAGCTAACCTGCGCCTGTGACAGTCGTGCCGAACACTCGGTTATTGCGGATGTTGTCGTATAATGAATATGTCCGGACTAGCAGCCTTGCGGGCTTGAGCTTGCCCCTGTCGAATGGTCCGACCGGATGGGTTCAGAATTTCAGGCCAGGGCAAGCATCGGGTGCTATCTTAGAAAGAGGGAGGGGTTAGCGCCAATGTGACGGCCCCTCGTCCTTGATCGTTGCCGTAAGATTGGAGCGGAGGGCATGAGGAGACGCCCGCCCCTCATACCATAGAATTCAAGGTATGGAGCTAGCCAAGAACCTACGTATTGACAGTGTTTCCCGTCTGAATCCGACGCCGCCTCGCCAGGTCAGTCCGTCGTGTTCAGTGGCGGAGGCGGTAGAATTGATGCGCCACGAGAAGGTGGGCTGCGTTTTGGTTTGCGTGGCGGAAGCGGTAGTCGGCATTTTCACCGAGCGCGACCTGATGAAACGGGTCATCGCGGCCAACAAGCCTCTAAGCTTGCCGGTCTCGGAATTCATGACCAGCAATCCTATCGTCGTTCACCCCAAGGACCCGATCCGGGTCGCCGTGCGTCGCATGGAGGAAGGCGGCTACCGCCACCTTCCCGTGGTGAACGACCGGGGCCGGCCGCTTGGCGTTCTCTCGGTCAAGCGAATTGTCCACTACCTCGTTGAGCATTTTCCCGCGACGGTGTACAACCTGCCACCTGATCCCGGCGTCATACCGCAAGAAAGAGAAGGGGCCTGAGAGGATTTCGATGTTTGATTTTTGACACCCGACACAACGTGCCGGGACGCCAACCAAGAATCAGTCGAATTGAGCAAACCAAGGTGAGGTTTTCATGAGCGTTTCCACTCCCGCGGCGGAACCCGTTTCACACCCCCACCACGAGGTCGAGGAACGGGACTCCGTCACGATCCGCTTTGTCGGCGATTCCGGCGACGGCATGCAGCTGGCCGGGACCCAGTTCACGAACGCTTCGGCCATTCTGGGCAATGACATCGCCACGTTTCCCGACTTTCCGGCCGAGATTCGCGCTCCAGCGGGAACGCTCGCTGGAGTCTCGGGGTTCCAGGTTCACTTCAGCAGCCACGAAATCCACACGCCGGGGGATAAGCTCAACACCCTGGTCGCCATGAATCCCGCGGCGCTAAAGGCCAATCTCAAAGACCTGGAGACGGGCGGCATTCTTATCGTCAACTCCGACGCCTTCGCCGGCGGCGATCTGCAAAAGGCCGGTTACAAGAGCAACCCGTTGGAAGACGGGACACTCAAAGGCTATCGCCTCTTCCGTATCCCGATCAACAAACTCAATCGCGAGGCCGTGGCCGAGGTCAAGCTCAGCCCGCGCGAGGCCGACCGCTGCAAGAACTTCTTCGCCCTGGGACTGGTCTACTGGCTCTACGAGCGATCGCTCGACTCCACGCTCAAGTGGATCAAGGACAAGTTCTCGAAGAACGCGGCCGTGATGGAAGCGAATACGCGCACGCTCAAGGCCGGCTACAACTTCGGCGAGACCACCGAAACTATGCCGGTCCACTACCGCGTGGCCAAGGCGACCATCAAGCCGGGCGTTTATCGGAAGATCACCGGCAACGAGGGCATTGCCCTGGGATTGGTGGCGGCGACGACGCTGGCGAACGTGCCGCTGGTTTATGCGACGTATCCAATCACGCCGGCCAGCGACATCTTGCATTATCTCGCGGAGATGAAGCGCTACGGCGTCCGTACCATGCAGGCGGAGGACGAGATCGCCGCGATTGGTGCTGCCATTGGCGCCGCGTTCGGCGGGGCTCTGGGCGTGACGGCGACATCCGGCCCAGGAATCTGCCTCAAGTCAGAATCTATCGGTTTGGCGGTAATGACGGAATTGCCGCTGGTCATCATCGACGTACAGCGCGGCGGCCCCAGCACCGGTTTGCCGACGAAGACCGAGCAGGCCGACCTGCTGCAGGCGTTTTACGGCCGCAACGGCGAATGCCCCGTGGCCATCGTCGCGCCGTGCTCGCCGTCCGACTGCTTCAACATGATTTTCGAGGCCGTGCGCCTCGCCATCGGCTTCATGACGCCGGTCATACTTCTGTCGGACGGCTACCTGGCCAATGGGGCCGAGCCGTGGTCGATCCCGAAAATTGAAGACTTGCCCAGGATCACGGTCCGCCATCCCACGCGGGGCAACGGCAACGGCAACGGCGAAGCCCATTTCCTGCCGTACAAGCGCGACGACCGGCTTGTGCGCGAATGGGCCATTCCGGGCACCGCGGGCCTGGAACACCGCATCGGCGGTCTGGAGAAGGAAGACATCACCGGCAACGTTAGCTACGACCCGGCCAACCATGAACACATGGTCCGCGTCCGCGCCAAGAAAATCGCCAACATCGCCGCCGACATCCCGGAACTGGCGGTCACAGGTCCGGCGGAAGGCGATCTTCTCGTGATCGGCTGGGGCGGCACCTACGGCTCAACGCTGACCGCCGTGCAGCGCGTCCAGCGCAAGGGTCACAAGGTGGCTCACGCGCACCTGCGCTACCTGAACCCGATGCCGCGAAATACCGGTGCGGTTCTGAAGCGGTACAAGAAGGTGCTGGTCCCGGAGCTGAACGCCGGCCAGTTGCTCCTTCTTTTGCGGGCACAGTTTCTGGTTGACGCCCAGGGGCTGAACAAGATCCAGGGCCGGCCGTTCCTGGTCAGCGAGATTGAACAAAGGATCGAGGAGATGCTGAAGTAGATAGAGGCTTGAAAACAATCGAAGTCTTGGAGACTTCGGTAGATTGCGGAACAGATGCAACCGACGCCCCGGAGCGGATTCCGAGGCGACCTTTGCCCCTTGCTGAGGTTTCCCAATGTCAACGGCGACGACATCCTTACCCACCCTGACTGCCAAAGACCTCGCGAGCGATCAGGAAGTTCGCTGGTGTCCGGGTTGCGGCGATTACTCGATCCTGGCGCAGATGAAGAAGGCCCTTGCCAGCATTGGCGTGGTGCGAGAGAAATTGGTGTTCATTTCCGGCATCGGCTGCTCGAGCCGGTTTCCGTATTACATGAACACGTACGGCTTCCACACGATTCACGGGCGGGCTCCGACGCTGGCGACCGGTCTGAAGATCAGCCGGCCGGACCTCCAGGTCTGGGTCATCACCGGCGACGGCGACGGCCTGTCCATCGGCGGCAATCATCTCATCCACGCGATCCGCCGCAATGTGGACATGAAGATCATTCTGTTCAATAACGAGATTTACGGGCTCACTAAGGGGCAGTACTCGCCTACCTCGCGGCTGGGCACGCGCACCAAGTCGAGCCCGATGGGGTCGATCGACAACCCACTGCGGCCGTTGTCGCTGGCCATCGGCGCCGAGGCGACGTTCGTGGCCCGCACCGTGGATGTCGACATCCACCACCTGACCGAAACGTTGAAACGCGCGGCCGCGCACAAGGGGACGGCATTCATCGAGATCTACCAGAACTGCAAGATTTTCAACGACGCCGTCTTTGAATATGCCACCGACAAAAGCACCAAAGCCGACAATACGCTCCACCTGGAACATGGCAAGCCGCTCATCTTCGGCAAGGACCGCAACCGGGGCATCCGCCTGCACGGGCTCGACCCCGAGATCGTGACGCTGGGCAGCGGCGTAACTGTGGACGACCTCCTCATTCACGATGAGAAGGCGGAGGAGCCGAGCCTCGCCTATCTGCTCAGCCGCATGGTGTATCCCGAGTTCCCGGAATGCATCGGCGTTTTCCGCGCCGTCGAACGACCGACCTTTGACGACGTGCTGAACAAACAAATCGAGGATGCCATCCGCGCCAAAGGCCGCGGAAAGCTCGAGGACTTGTTCCGTAACGATGACACGTGGGAAGTGAAATAGCAAAGGAGTCAGGAATCAGGGATGATTGGCACAAAGCGGCGTTCTATGTATTCTGACTTCTGACCTCTGAGTTCTGACTCGCGGCTCCCCATGATCTGTCCCAATTGCGGCCACGACAACCTGCCCGGCGACGAGGAATGCAGTCGTTGCCTACAGGATTTGACGCAACTCGACCGGCCGGCGGCTCAAGACCGGGTCGAGCTCAGTCTCATGGAGGATTCGGTCGGCTCTCTTCATCCGCCAGAACCCATTGTCGCCGATCCCACCACGAGCATCGGCAGCGCCATTCAGATGATGCTCAAGAACGACGTTGGAGCGCTCTTGGTGGTCGATGCCGCGGGCAAGTTGTTGGGCATTTTCAGCGAACGCGATCTGATGGGCAAGGTCGCAAGCCCCGACGCCGACTACACGGAATTGACGGTCGGCGAGTTCATGACCGCCAATCCGGAATGCGTGAACTGCGACGACACGCTGGCCTTCGCGCTGCACAAAATGGACGTGGGCGGCTACCGGCATTTGCCGGTTCTTAACGATGGTAAGCCGGCCGCGGTTATTTCGGTCCGCGACCTGCTGCGGCACATCACACGGCTGTGCAAGGACCGCTAATCGGCCCGCACTTCTCCTTCAACCAACTCAGATACTTCTGCCCTTAAACAGCTGCCGGTTGAGCACCGGATTACGGTCCGTGAAGGCGCCTTCGGCGTGGTCGCGCGTGAGACAGCGCACATACATTTCCAGTTTGGCGTCCAGGTCGTCGGCGTGATGGAGAATGAGCGATTCGGGAATGAGCGGCAATCGCGGCGAGCCCCATTCCGGTAAATTGAGATGGGAGATGAGGAGATGTTCGAGCAGTTGCACCAGTTCCGGATTCACATCGCCGAGTTCCCGGGCCGTGTCGCGGATCAGATCGCGTCCCAAGAACAAGTGTCCGAAGAGCCGACCGGGGACGGTCGGATGCGGCGACAAAAGATCGGGCGTGAATTCGACAACGCGGCCGATGTCGTGCAAAATCGCCCCGGACACAATCAAGTCGCGATTGAGCGGCGGCTGTAGGTTTGGGTAATCGGCCCGGTACTTATCCGCCAGTAGAAGGCAGGATCGCGTCACTGAGAGAGTGTGTTCGAGCAGACCGGCGGCGAAAGGGTGGAACTTGTTCAACGTCGCCGGCACGCTTTTGAACGGCTCGGCGTGTCGCTCCAGCAGCGTGAGGACCAGCTTTTTCAATCCTACATCCGCTATCTCCTTTCCGGCCAGATCGACGAGCGCGGCGAACATCGCGCCGGCGTCGTGCCGGGAGTGATCGACCAGGTCGCCGAGGTTGAATCCGTCCGCATGGTCGCCTTCAATGATCGGGCGGATGTTTTGAATGTCCAGCTGCGGCCCGTAACGCTCACTTTCGCCGTAGGTTCCGCGCAGCTTATATACCTGACCCGCCTGCCAGGCGCGCTCGCAGATCTCGAACCACGGGCCGTCCACCCAGACCATGAGCGCGGCGGTTCGCTTGGAATCCCGGAATCGGCAGGTAAAGTACGGTTTGCCTTCGCGCGTCGCGCCGCGGGTCTTCTCGGATAGAATTGCGAAGAAGTCGGCGAACTGGCCGGGCGTTAATTCATGAAGGCGGACCAATTCTGGTTTCTGCCGAGGCATGGCACAATTAGAGAAGGGATTACGGCAAAAGTAAAAGGGAAAAAGGAAGAAGGAGAGCGAAGACGGCTCTTCGCTCTCCTTCTTCCTTTTGCTTTCTTCGCTTTCGGGCTTACGCGCTCTTCTTGTCGGGCGTCGGCTGCTTGTCGAACAGCGGAATCTCGCCGCGGACGACGGCGTCGGTCACGAGGTACTTGCCCTTTGTCTCCAGGTCGGGGAGCTCGAACATAATGTCGGTCATGATCTCCTCGACAATGCTGCGCAGGCCGCGCGCCCCGGTGTCGCGTCCCTTGGCCTTGAGGGCGATTTCCCGGAGCGCCAGCGTGTGGAATTCCAGTTCGGCCCCTTCCATCTCAAACAGCTTCTGGTACTGGCGGACCAGTGCGTTGCGCGGCTCGGTGAGGATGCGCACCAGGGCGTCTTCGTCGAGCGGGTCAAGCGGCGCGATGACCGGCAACCGGCCGATGAACTCGGGGATCATGCCGAATTCGATGAGATCGTCGCTGGTCACCTGGCTCAGCAACTGGCCGAGTTCCTGCTCGCGATGCTCCGGGTCGCTTCCGAAGCCGATGGTCTTGCGGCCGGTGCGGCGGGCGATGATGTTATCGAGGCCGACGAATGTGCCGCCGCAGATGAAGAGTATGTTCGACGTGTCCACCTGGATGTACTGCTGCTCCGGGTGTTTGCGGCCTCCTTGCGGCGGAACGTTGCTCACCGTGCCCTCGAGCATTTTCAGCAACGCCTGTTGCACGCCTTCGCCGCTGACGTCGCGCGTGATGCTGACGTTCTGGTGGGTCTTGGCGATCTTATCGACTTCGTCGATGTAGACGATGCCGCGCTGGGCCGCCTCGATGTCAAAATCGGCGGCATGAAGCAGCTTGAGCAGCAAGTTCTCCACGTCCTCGCCGACGTACCCGGCCTCGGTCAACGTGGTGGCGTCGCCGATGGCGAAGGGAACGTCGAGGACCTTGGCCAGCGTTCGCGCGAGCAGGGTCTTGCCGCTGCCGGTGGGCCCGATCAGGAGGATGTTGCTCTTGTCTACCTCGACGTCGCCGTGGCTCCCCTGGTCGCCAAGGCTAAGGCGCTTGTAGTGGTTATGGACGGCGACCGACAAGACCTTCTTGGCCCGCTGCTGGCCGATCACGTATTGATCGAGCTTCTCCTTGAGGGAACGAGGCGCGGGAACGTGCGTGAAAAGCGCCTTGGAGCCGCCCCGGCGGCGTTTCTCCTGGTCGATGATCGACTGGCACAGTTCGATGCACTCACCGCATATGTACACATCGCCCGGACCTTCCACGAGTGGGCCGACGTCGCGGTAGCTCTTGCGACAAAACGAGCAATAGGCGTTGCGGTTCCGCCCCGTGCTGCCCGTCGGCTTTCTCCCCCCTGCCCCGGTCCCGGTGTCTTTGGTCGGCATGCACTCTCCTTCGCTTGTTCTTCACCCAAGGCCCGCGGTTCGGGGGCCGCGTGCTGATTGCATGGCAAATCTGATAAGTGGAATGAACCGATCGGGTCGGACTGACCGCTACGGCCGGAACTTCGTGGCCTATACAACCTCGGTTGATCCGTTGGAGTCCCGGCTCAAGCCAGTCCAAGCCGGCTGTAGCCGGCACTCCAACCGATCCGCTTAACTCCGACGACCGCGCGCCACGGGGCTACGTTCGTCGCTTCAGAATTCTACGTCGGGCGGCAATAGCACGCAAGCAGTTCCCGCCGATCAACCGGCCTGAATGTCCGTCACGGGTGGTTCCGGAGGTTTCTCCTCCGCGGAATTCGGTTCCTTGGGAGCAACGGGTTGCGGCAAATTCAATTCCTTCCGCAACCGTCCGCCCAACAAAAGCTTGAGGCGGTCGAATTCTTCCGGGCTTAGTTCGCCTCGTTCATACAATACCCGGTAGTGAGTAAGTTCATCCTCGGCGGGCGATTGCGTGCGGTCGGCTTTCTTTCTCCAACGGTCCACAAAGTAGATCACGCCGGCGCCGACCAACAATGCGCCGATCAAAGGCAACGCGGCCCACAGGACTTCGGAGTCATTCCATTTGATAGGCGTAACGGCCGGCAACGACACCCAGCTCGGGCCTTGGACGCTCACAACGCCCACCGGGGCGCAAGTCACACCTTCCGGCATGCTCCACCAGGGTTCCCGTTGCCCTACTTCCGGCGGCTCACTTGCCCCCAGCGTGCTCTATTATAGCGCTTTTGTGAATGGCAAGCGTAAAAATCGTACATCTTAACACCAGGTTCCGCGCCCTGCCCTTCGACAAAGGGCGCACAACATGATCGACGGGTTTTGCGGTCCTCTTCGTCAGGGCGTGTACGGCCCGTCGACGGCCGCGCGACCAACATCCGGCCTTCACCGATCCACCAGACCTTTGGTCCCGTTGAACTGAATATGACACGCATCTTTCTTGGACTCGCGCTGCTCGACAGCTTGACTTTGATCGCCGCGTTCGCGGGCGGCATCCTCTCCTGGTTTGGGAGTGGCTCGTCGTCGGACACGACCGTCTACCTGACGCACTTGATCCTCGGGTTGACCGGCGGCATCCTCACGCTTCTCGTGCACTGCCTCATCTTCACCTACTTCCTCGGCACGGGCCGCTGGGTCAAGGAAGTGGGCCTTGCTTACCAGCTGCCGGACGAACCGTGGCCCAAACTGACGCGCGAGCTAAAGCGCTGGACCTTTCCACCCGCCCTGATCGCGATGCTGGTGACGATCGCGGCAGCGGCGGCCGGCATGGGTGTGCAGGTGCGCGCCTGGCCTTGGTATGTTCACGGTTTGCTCGCACTAACCACGCTCGCCGTGAACCTCGCGGCCTTCGTGGTCGAATACCGCAGCGTTCGCACCAACGGGGAAATCATCGACCATGTCCTGGTCGAGGTGGATCGCATTCGCGCGGCACATGGGTTGCCGTCGAATCTCGAAGCGTTGGCGCAAGAAGAAGGGGAGCGCGGGGTGCCGAGCGGCCGATGACACTTGGCAAGCACCGCCGCGCGAGGATTTGCCCAAAAACTGAAATTCGAAATCTGAAGCACGAAATCCGAAACAAAACCCAAATTCGAAATCCAAAACTTCAGCAGCACCAAGGCATTGTTTCGAGTTTTCTTTTTCGTGCTTTGAATTTGTTTCGAATTTCGTGCTTCGAATTTCGGATCTTCTGGTCAAGGCCCCCGCGAGCTTTGATTACTGATTGCGGGTGGCGTTCGCCCTGCGTTACAATATCAGCGGGGAAGAACACACCGAACGGGCCATGCCTTCCCGTCTCGGCGAAGAAACGAGTTTGCCATGACCGCCACCCTTCTTGCTCTTCTCTTGGCCGGCGCGCCGCCGAGTGATTCCAAATCCGACACCGAGCGCAAGCAAAGCGCGATTGCACCCAGCCTCCATGAACTGACGGACGAAGAAGAGGATGCCCTCGATCAGCTCATCAACCGCTTCATCGATGTTGACATTGGCAAGAAGCGCGACGACGAGGCCAAGAAGACCAAGAAGGAATTCGAGAAGCTGGGAACCGACGCCATCCCCGCGCTGATCCGCGGCCTGAACCGGGCGGCGAAGATCGAGGGCAGCTGCCCCGCCGTCCTTATCGCCGAGAAACTGTCCAAATTGCTCGCTGGCTCCGAGGACCCGGAACTGCTCGAATTCGCGCACGAGAACATCGGTCTCGAAGTCGGTAATTCCCGGCATGCAGGCGTGCTGCAAAAGCTACGGGTGAGCTGCACACTACGCAAGGGCGAACTGGCCCGGCGCGGCGTTGCCGCGGGCACGCCGGCAAAAGAGCCGTCCGGAGAGAAATCGCTGCGTTCGTTGAGCGTCGGCGAGCTCGCCGAGGCGGCCGGCAAGGAACGAGGACCCCAATTGAAGAAGGTCCTCACCGAACTCAGCCAGCGCAAGGGATCGGAAGCCGTGTCGGTCCTGGGCACCGCCGTCGCGTCCGCCTACGACAGCGACGATCGCAAAACCGCCCGGGAACTGCTCGACCGCAGCCTCTCCCGCCAATCGGCGGAGATCGTCAAGGAAAGCTTCAGGAACGACCGCGCCGAGGTTCGCGCGGCCGCGGCGCGCTCCGTCGGGGAAAAAGGACTCAAGTTCGGCAAGGAACTTATTGACCTGCTCGCCGATGACGACGTGGGGGTGCGCCAGGCGGCGCACCAGGCATTGGTCAAGCTAAACGGCGGCAAGGACCTTGGGCCGGACGCCAAGGCGGACGCCGCGGAACGAAAGGAAGCGATCGCACGCTGGCGGGAGTGGTGGAATGCCCAGGAGTCACGCTGACAACGGATCTCCGGGCCTACCAAAAAAAGCATCTGCAAAAGAATACCACGTCTCCAAGGGAAATGACTCTATATGAATACTACCGGAACATCGGCGCTCGCTGCTGACGTGTTGGCGGACATGCAGGCCGTGGCTGACGCTGCCGCGGTCGGCACACCCGTCGATCCAGAGGTAGTCCGAAGAATCCGCGAGCGGTCCGAGAGGGTGCAGCAGGAGTTGGTAAGGCGATACGGTATACGTGAGATCGCCGTCGATCTTATCCGCCACGGCCGCGACGAAGAATGAAATACGTTCTGGACTCAAACGTCGCGCTCAAGTGGGTCCTGGCGGAGCCCGTTCCATGACCCTACCTCCGGGGCAACCGTTTGATCGTGACCTCGCCCCGCGCGCGAACCTGCATTCTGTAATCGTAGCCTTGCAACAGTGCCATTCCGATCAAAGGGTTCGCATCAAATTCATCCACGAAAACAGGCCGGACACGGCCATCCCACACGACTTTGGCTTGATAGACGTCGAAAGCACTCACGCTTCCATCCGCCAAGATACCGCGCCCGACCGTTCGCCAGCGAAGGTTGAGCGCAGCGATTGCTGTCGGAGGCAGCGTGAGCCAACCAGTGTAACCCGAATCGACCACCGCTTCGATCTC
>Ga0207095_10093_pt2 | contig 25261 bp, 28 predicted proteins | sample Alteio_BWMinHeat_88_FD_153529 | JGI IMG/M metagenome (GOLD analysis project Ga0207095, IMG submission 153529) | Enriched cells from forest soil in Barre Woods Harvard Forest LTER site, Petersham, Massachusetts, United States -... | ecosystem: Environmental > Terrestrial > Soil > Temperate forest >... | reverse complement strand
AGGAAATGAAGAAAACCATTAAGCCCGAATACAAAAAACATAAGACCCAACAAGATTCGTGCAATCGACGCTATAATATTCATGAAACCTCCTTTAAAAGATCATCCCAGAGTTGAATCGGTTGTTTCTTGAAACGAACCTTCGTTACCTTTTCAATTCCTCAAGAGGAATCCATACAAAGTTAGTGAAATTGGCGATAAATTAAACCAGGTAATGGAGTTTACCTTTAACCGCCCCAACGGCTGATAACTCCTACAGCGTTTCTTTAAGAAAGGAGAAGTCTATGTTGAGGCTCGTTTTGATTATCATCGGTGGTGGAGTCGGTTCTGTCTTCCGATATCTGGTGTCTGGGCTCGCGTACAAGCATCTAGACAACGCTTTTCCCTGGGGCACCTTAGCCGTTAATCTTATTGGTTCATTTCTCGTGGGTTTTCTCTGGGAGATTTTCAACCGATTCACCTTCTCCCCAAATACAAAAATGTTTGTTTTTATTGGTGTGATTGGTGGGTTTACCACTTTCTCTAGCTATGCCCTGGAAAGTGTGAATTTGATTCGGGAAGGAGAAATTGGCCTTAGCCTAACCAACATGATCATCAGCAACATTTTGGGAGTCTTCCTCGTTTTGATTGGTCTTGTCAGTTGCAGATACTTATTGACTGTCTTAAAATAGAAAGTGATCGGTGAAGAATTTATTCGGCGCTGGCCACGAAAGCTTGGAAAGCCGCAAGCCATTCCGGATCATGTTCCCCTATGGTTCGGGCGGCCCCACTTGGATCCTTGTAATAAAACAACTCAAAAGTAGGCCCAAACAGTTCGGTTTCCTTGCTTCTCAAGATCTGTTCTCTTTGTCCTGGAAAAATTGAGAATAATTGAGTTTCATTGGCACGATCACAGGCTTTTACACTTTCCTCCGTGATGAAATTAAAAGCAGGCCGATTCAGCTCGGCCATCGCTGCCCGGAAAGCATGGCCCAATTCGTGAACCAGATTGCTCTCAAATGAAAAATCTTCAAGCCGTGTGCGCTTGTCGCGTAGAACCCCCGCATTGATCTCCGGGTTATAGAATCCTCCCTTCTTCGGATGATCTTCAATCACTCTCCCCCACTGCTCGGAGCGTGTGAGCCATTCGTCTAAAATATAAAGTTTTTCTCCTTGATCCGGTTCTGCTGAGTGAAGATTTCGACTCACTCGATGATAACTTGGAATCACCACACACGAGCCCTTTAAACTGGAGAATTTTGTGCTGGCGATTGTGGAAAGACGCCTGTGTTCAAAGTGGTTGGAGTTAAATAAGCGAATCTGAGTCAGAAATTGTTTAGCATGAGAATCATCCCGAGACCCCATGTGCTTTTCCACCACATCTCCAAGAGTTAGATTCCTCTTTTCAACGTCGGGTAAGCGCACTAAAAAGCCGGAAGGATTTTTCCCCAAGGTCAAAATTCCAAATTCATTATTGCCTTCTTCCCCTAATACTTTGAAAATTTCTCTCCTTTTTTCCTCTGCATCGGCCCCCTTCGGACTGACGCCAAATTTTTTATTAAAATCTGTCAAATGGTGTTTGATAATGTCAGCGATATCCACAAAACCTGGATGATGGAACCGGAGATCGAAGTCTGGAGCGAAGTCAGGGGCGATACCTGTGCTGATAAGGCTTTCTTTTCGACGAACAACGTACACCTTCGTACCGAAATCATGAAGCGCTTGCAGAATGCCGTTAGGAAAGTAGTCTAACTCTCCTTTGAGCCGCCTTATCGCTCGCCAATTAGGGCGATTCTGTCGTGGTGCCCGCTTGAAAAGATCCCGAATGAATCTTTCACGCTTAGGAGAAGGGGGGATTGAAGGGGGACGCGGCGGAAGGGGGCCTCGAGAGCCCACCGGTCCGGTTTCTTCGATTTGCATATGAAAAACAGCACTTCCTCATTGTCTTCTAAATGAGAATGAGCCCTGTTTTTCAGTTAACAAGGCTCATTCTTTACTAGTAAACATTCTTTATTCCTGCGCTCCTTGACGCTCCTTTTGGCCTCCCTAGTGCCGGGGTACGGGACCGTGTTTCGATTTCTTGTTCCTACACCTATATTATACCCACTAACACCACAGTTCAACCATCAAAACAGCCCTTTTCTCGTGCAATTTGGGGGTCGCAAGACCTCATCCCATGTTCATTCAAGAAACTACACCGGAGATCTTCCACTGATCACTCGAAAGAGAACGACCACAATGGCAACAACCAACAAGATGTGTATAAACCCACCCATGGTGTACGAGGTGACCATGCCAAGCGCCCACAGAACCAAAAGAATGACACAAATTGTCCAAAGCATATTAGACCCCTTTCGAGGGAGCCGCGACAGCGCTTACGCTTTCGATCGCTTCCTCTCGTTTTTCAAACACTTTAACAAGTTTCGTGAAATTAGTGATTTCCAAAAGTTTGAGAATCTTTGGGTTTGAACAAATAACGTTCATGTCTCCATGATGCTCTTGTACTAGTCTGTATGCCCCTATCAATACCCCCAAGCCACTTGTATCCATGAATTTAACATTCTCCAAACTTACAACAAGATGGCGACACCCACTCCTAACCAATGTTATCATCGGTTCTTGAAAACTGGGCGAGGTTGATAGATTGACTTCCCCCTCGACATCTACAAGCACTGCCTTCGGTCCAAGCTTTTGCACTGACATTTTAAGATCCAATCGCTTCACCTTCTTTCGAAATAATCAAAAGAGACAATAAGCTGCAGCTCCCACTCAGGAGAGCCGCAGCTTATACTTTTTACTCGTTTGTTATTCCCTGATTACTGACGTGCATACTCTGTTCGAAGCTCGTTTGAAGAACCTCCCGATGTGTTCGACGCGCTGAGAGTCACCACGATGTGATCCCCCGATGCTAGTTTGCTGGAATCGACATGAAACGTATAGTTGCCGACTGAATCAGCCATCGTTGTGGTGTCTAAGACATTGACACTTGTCGGACCAGACATCCCAAAAAAGCCATGTCTTGGCATATCAGAAATTACGCTTATTCTCACCGTCGCATTAGGCTGGGTTGTTCCCGAGATATCAAAGATCGGGGCAACAGCTGAAGCTGGAGCCGGCCCAGTTAGGAGGAGCTTAAAAGCTCCACTGGTTTGCGTAGGTTGCTGTGCTGGCGAATTTTGCACAGGTTGCAGGATTGGCGCATACGGAAGATCCGCGCCCCCCGTCCGGCTCATAATACTTACGGTTTGGTTATAGGCCTGCCACTTCACATCGGCACCCAGTGCTTCGCTTACAAACCGCAGTGGAACCAGAATTCGTGACCCCGACATAAGAGGCGGAACATCCAAGGTACCCGGAGTTCCGTTTACTATGGTTCGAGTTGAGTTCATGAAGAGTGTAATGAGCGTTGCTCCACGAGCAGCCGTCACCGATTGCTTTAGCGAATCGTAATTCACGGTAGCGCCCAACTTTTCAAAAATCCCTCGCAAAGGCACCATGACCCTGCCTTGAGACATGATGGCGGGTTGATCAAGTGCGATTGTTTGACCATCTACTAGAACAGCAATTGGAGTGTTCGCAGCCGCTGTCGGCGTCCAGGGAAGGACCGACAAGAAAAAGAAGGCAAGAATTCCAACCATAGACTTCATTATCGTAATTCGTTTCATTTTATATCTCCTTTCCTTAATCTGTATTATCAAGAGCAAATTGGGGCAGCTTGAATCAAGTGGAAGGAAGCACGCTAGCCGTGCTCATGCCGTAGATGTTTTGGATGCATAATCGATCTGAGAAGACGTGAAAGAAGAGGATGGGAAAAACGACTGTGGGTGTTCATAATGGCCTCCTCCTTTTTTGGACAGACTTGCAATGAGCAAAGTCTCGAGGAAGGGAGACGAGGTTGTCTCGGTGCCGCGATCTTTCTACTTATGTTATACCCTTCCCGGAGATCCCTAAAACAATAATGAGATCGTTATAATGAGGGTAAAAGCAGAATAGAGGGATAAGTTCGACCCTCCAGAATAATTTAAGTTACCACAAAGGCGGTACCCATGAAACGTGAAGAACGTGCCTCAGGGAACCAAAATCGTCAAGCTCTACAGCGAACAAAACCAGCAAAATCAAAGCCCAAACAAGGCAAGGTTGGAGAAAATCCCCACAATCGGTTGATTGAGCTTTCGACAGATATTCTTTCAATTACGGGATCTGATGGTTATGTTGTCGATTTGAATCCAGCCTCAGAAAACATTTTCGGGTTTACCGCAAAAGAACTGAAATCCAAACCTGCTCTTGAGTTTGTCCATCCGGACGACAGAAAAAGAGTCCTCAGTGCATGGCAAAAAGTAAGCTTACGTGAAGAGAGCGTTAATTTTGAGAGTCGAGGATTGTGCAAGGATGGCTCATACAAATGGATCTCGTGGACCGCGCACCCTTCCCTAGACAAAAAGTTAATCTATAGTGTTGGCCGTGATATTACAGAACACCGGATGACCGATCAAAAAATTTCGCAACACGCGAATCAAATTAAAGAGATCAACGCCAATGTCACCGATACCGCGCGAATAAAAAACGAATTCATGGCCAATGTATCCCATGAACTTCGCACGCCATTAACCCTCCTTCTTGTACCCCTTGAGTCGTCCTTAGACGGTGAGTACGGCATCTTGAATAAAAGCCAGGAGGGGGCTCTTCGAACGGTTCATAATCACTCGCTTCGGCTTCTTCAAATCGTGAATGGAATTCTCGATTTTTCTGGTTATGCAACCGGAACAAAAGAAGTGAAGCGTGAGCCGATCGATATCGCTGCTATCACCCTGGGGATGTTGGGGGACTTTCAACCGATGATCAAGCTGCAGGGACTGGAGTACACCTTTGTCGCTGTTCCACCTAAGGCTTTCGCGATGATGGATCGCTATATCTATGAACGAATTTTGTTTAATTTGCTTTCCAATGCCATCAAGTTCACGGAAAAGGGTGGGCACGTTTCCGTAGCGATAAAACTTGATAAAAATCGTCTGCAAGTGTCCGTTGCAGACACCGGCATAGGCATTGAAGAGGCGGATCTTAAAAATCTTTTCCAGAAATTCACCCAGCTTGAAAGTTCTTCCACTCGGCGATTTGAAGGGCTCGGGCTTGGATTGGCTCTCGCTAAAGAATTTGCTAGTCTCCTCGATGGAACGATCTCCATACAAAGTAAAAGGGGGAAAGGGAGCACGTTCACCCTCGAATGTTCCGCCCCTCACTCGACTGAAAGTCCTACAAAATTTTTATCTCTGAAAGGAACTGGGGGATCGGCACAAAAGGAAAGCTCTCCTCAATCAAAAGAACGATCTTCGCCTGAATATAAGTCAGAGGAAGGCTTGCCCAAAATTCTTGTGGCTGAAGACAATCTCGAGCTGGCTACTTATATTAGAACGATACTCCGTGGACTTTATCAAATCAAACTTGCCCCCAATGGACAAGAAGCTTTGGAAATCGCCCGTGAGTGGCTCCCGGATCTGATTCTTTCTAACATCATGATGCCCAAAATGGACGGTTTGGAGTTTTGCGTGGCCGTTAAATCGGATGCAGAACTAGCCACGATTCCTTTTGTTCTTCTCACGGCTTTGACCCATCGAGATGCCTTGTTGAAGGGCTGGGAGGCTGGCGCGGACGAGTATCTGTTCAAACCCTTTCACTCAACAGAACTACTCACAAGAATCAAGTCGATGATTTTAGCACGACAAGAGCATCAAATGATTAACCAAATGAAAACCGATTTCGTCGCCTTTGCTGCCCATCAATTGAAAACACCCGAAGCTGAAATAAAGGCCTACGTTGATAACCTTCTGGATGGCTTGGCGGGCCATTTGACGGAAGAGCAAAAACACTATCTCGTCAAGATAAAGGAAATTAATACCGGCAATATTCGCCTCATTGCAGACTTACTGAGTGTTTCAAAAATTGACCGAGAAAAAAACCCATGTAACATCACATCCACGCCGCTGAAAAAGATCATTCAAAGAGCCGCCCAGGACTATCTCGATCTGGCAAAGGAAAAAGGATTGAACTTCCAAGTCAAAGATGATGATGGACGAAAAATCATTGTTTTGGCTGATCTTCAGAAAGCCGTTGAAGCCGTAAAAAATGTCATCGACAACGCAATCCGATTTACCGACCAAGGCACCATTGCAATTGAAATCATGAACGAGGACCATGTCGGAGTTATTAAGGTCAAAGACACGGGAACCGGGATCCCTGAACATATTCTGTCGAAGCTTTTCAAGAAGGAACTGGTTTTTGATAATCCGCGGCCTCGAGGAGGATCGGGCTTGGGTCTTTACATCGCAAAGAGTTTTATGAAACTCCAAGGTGGTGACCTGACGGTGACATCCACCGTTGGAGAAGGCAGCACGTTTACCTTTACATTTCCGAGATCGAATGGACAAGAAGTTTCGGAACACTCGCTAACAAAACAAAGCGCCTTCACGGCGTAAATAAAAATGAAAGGTGGGAGGCATATGGTAATAACTCAGCAAGGCACAATATTGATTGTGGAGGATAATCCTGGTTTTCGGTTTTGTTACAGGACCGTTTTGGAAGCAGAGGGGTATACGGTCTTGGAAGCCGAAGATGGGGCAGAAGGATGGGAAATGGCCCAGACAAAAACTCCGGATTTAATCCTGTTGGATTTGATGCTCCCGAAGCTCCATGGCTTTGAGGTCTTGGAGAGAATTCGAGCCAATCCATTGACCAGCAGTATCCCCGTTGTCATCCTCACGGTGAACGAGGATCCAAAGGACAGGCAAAAAGGTTTGAAGCTCGGAGCCAACGACTATTTTGTCAAGGGTTCGGATTCGCCAAAACACATCGTCAAAATGGCTGTTGGGGTCTTGGCCAGAGCTTAGGTCTCGGACAAATCCATCCCCTTCGGGGACGTCACGGATACTTGTCCATGGGTCCTCGACACAGTGACATCCGTGTCACTAGAAAACTCTTTCAAAGTCAAGAGGTGGTGTGAATTGAAAAGGATGAAGTGGCTTTTTGCGGTGTTTGTATTAGGCGCCATGTTGTGTCTTCGCCTGATTTATACTCCTGCTAACGGAAGTGAAAAATTACCGGAAACGTCTTTGCGGACTAACATCAGCAGCCAAGAACTTTCCAACCGAATAGCCACCGCGTACAACAAGATTAATAACCTCTCAGCAAACGTGAGTATCCACTTCAAGCTCATCAATGCGGGCATTGGGTTCGATAGCACCGGAGCCTTTTATTACAAGGAACCCGATAAAACGAGTCTGCAGCTCAACGGTATCCCGAAGTTTCTTCTCGACCAGGAGAATGCGGGGGTGCTAAGAAGCGTTGATATTCTGGCCGGCCTACGGCGAGAAATCACCTTGGAGTATGATGCCGGGGTCGTAGACCAAATCAAACTCGATGGAAAGTTATGCTACACGGTGAAGCTAATTCCCAAAACCAAAGAAGATGTGGCTAGGATTCTCGTTTGGGTTGACGCAGAACAATACACGATGCCACTGGCCATTCTGATTTACAACGATGGTTCGACGCTGACGCAGAAGAAGCGCTACTTGCCTTGTGGCGGCGTCTACGTAGCAAAGGAGATAAGAACCTTTTACGATTCGCCGAAGACTCAAGCTGAAATCGACGCATCGATTCAGAATTGTGAGGTGAACAAGCCGATCCCTGACAGCTTCTTTAAAAATCGAAAGGCCTCAAATCTAGTAAGCCCCTTCTAACTGATTGTCAATGCGTAATCCGCATAATATCGCCCGCATGTTTGTCATTGTGAACTAGAGGAAGCCTCCCAAAGTGGAGACCTCTTCATCGCGTGTACAAAACATCTCTAGGTTATCTGATGTTGTGAGAATTAAGGTTAGTGCCCTGATATTTCGATAAAATTTGCCGGATCGTTACTTGAGTGACTTCTCCTGTCGGCAAAGCAATTGCGATCATCGCGCCCCCTCCAGAGATTTCCTGATTGTATTTAAACGCTGCTTCCTCGGGCATGCCTTGGTCTTTCAAGAAGCCAACCATTCCTCCAGCAACAGCACCGGCAGCGGTCGTTCCGGCAGCAGCTACAATCGCGGTTGCGAGCGCACCCGCTCCTGTCACTAAGCCTACGCCTGGGATGAAAAGAGAGGCAAGCAATGCGACCGTCCCTACCCCAAGACCTACCCCAGCTCCCTTAGCCGCACCTACACCTGCATCAGCGGCGGTTGTTGTGGTAATACCCCCTTTGGCGTTCTCGACCACGTCTTTCCCTTCGAGGGTCACCGAAGCACCGGTTCTGGTTTTCCCGTAGGCTTCATTAAAAATCAGACTAATATCTTCCGGTTTTACACCATTGTCAAGAAGGGCGCCCACAGCTTTTTCCGCCATCTCGCCATTAGGAAATGATGCATAAAGAACTTCTTTCATTTGCGCACATCCCTTTAATTGATTTAATTGTCAGAACTCTGATTACTCTCAAGAGAGGTTGTCAAGTATTCGCCCGTGCAGTGAAAAGATGCGCGAATAAGGAAATTACCGCGACAATTAAAAGAAGATGAATTAAACCACCAAAAATATGTTGTGTAAAGAATCCAAAAAGCCACAACACTAGGAAAAGTCCAAACAATCCCAAGAACATATCGCACCTCCTTTTTGAAAAAGTCCAGTCCTTACTTTAAGGCTAATGGTGCGGTAAGCTGTTCAAGCAAGAGTTCTTTGCGCTCTTGCATCTTTACACCGATGGCTTCAAGACGCTCCGAAGAAAGATACTTCTTGGCTTCCGGAAACATCTCGCCTTCTTCTTCCTTCACGTGATGCTCCACTTCCTCAATTAATACGGTAACCTTGGCGTCATACTTCTCGTCAGTTGGGGACATTTTGGAAAGTTGCGATAAGAGGTTTTTTACAATGGCGTGTGCTTCTATCGCCTCTAACACGTCCTCCTTAAGCTCTTCTTTTTTTGCATTTTTCACCGCCGGATAGAAAAATTCTTCTTCTATCTTGGAGTGAATCTCGAGTTCTCGAGTAATTTCCTTAACAATCTCTTGCTTTTTCTTGGCAGAGTTGGTTTTACTCTTTTGAATCTCTTCAAACTCTCTGAAGAGTTCCTTTACTTTAACGTGGTCCTCTTTGAGTAACTGTATTGCAGTCTCGTTTTTCATTTTCTCTCCCTTTAACTCGCAATGGTTTGCTCTGAATGCCTTATGTTTATAGTATACCCCCTTGACCAACCCGTTGAAACATGTCCGGAGCTCGTTTGCTGTTATCCAATGCGGAATAACCCAGATACCCGACAACCTTTACATCCCTAGAAGACTGCTCTGCGATAACCTTAAGCCTTAACCAGACTATCAAGCTTATCTTTCAATAATTTGGCGATTGGGGGGTGAGAAAATTTTTGTTCCATGTCTCGACGAGCGCGAAGGCCCACTTCTTTGGCTTTCGTCGGATTGGCGAAAACGTGGCGCATGAATTGGCGTAGCTGTTGCTTGTCTGGGTTTGCCCAACGATGCCCCTCGAAAGCCGGGAGCTCTTTTGCAATCTCACTGTCAACGGGAACAACCTCGTAATCTAACAGGAAACTGTTCTCCCTGTTCATGAATTCAGTATTTCCACTCCATCCGGTTCCAATGGTGGGCAACCCGCAAGACATCGCTTCCATGTACGGCCTCCCCCACCCCTCTCCATGACTCGGGAGAACAAAGCAATCCATGGCACGGTAAAGCATCGGCATCAATTTTCCAAGACACGCGGCATCAAAAAGAACAATCGGTGGATCGTTTCTTCCGAGAGAATCAAGTTTCTCTTGAAGCTCTGCCTTGTAATCAATGCCAAGCGTTGTCCAAGTCTTGATGATCAAGAGGACTGGCTCACCGGGTGAGAACTCTTCCAAGAAAGCTTCGATGAGAATGTCCCATCCTTTTCTCAAACTCCACTCAAACAAAGAGAAAAACTTAAATCGCTTCGCATCAACAATTTCAGTGGCAGGTCCTTCGGGAGAGTAAAAATCGGTATCAATGGAACCAGGGAGTTTGAATAATTTTTTTTCTGGAATTCCTGATTGGCTAAAAGAAACCCAATTAAAATCGGATGGAACCCAAACTCCATCCAATTGCATGCAGTTAGATACCCAGTCTGCAGGGAACCGATCGGTTTCATACATGCAACGCACCACATTCATGGAAGCTTTTGGATCATGCAGAACAAGCGAAGGGATGCTATGCGAGACTGACACATACGAGTCCATCGCCACTTCAGCTCGTCCCCCCGGCAAAGCACTGAAGAACTCCTCGGTAAGCGCTGCGGCTCTCCCGTCGTCCTTTTCCACATTCTCTCCGTGAAACTCGATGATTCGTGGGATGACAGGAATCTTGCTTTTTCTTAAAGCCAAAACAAACTGCCTGGCTTCCTCCCCGTAGCCGATCGGTCGATCGAAATGTCCATGCCAAACATAGCCTGTATTCATAGAATGTACCATTCCTCTATAGCCAGTCTTGTTCGAGAGAAGTTTGGGCAAGTCCCTTCTCCCACTTTTGTCATCCTTTTGAAGAAACCGTGATATCCTGAGTCTAACGGTCATCGAACGATGGCCATCAGAAAAAAGGAGGCAAGTTCATGAACATTAGTCCAATCGGCACTGCATTGAACGGCGAAATATCCCAGGTTCAATCGGAGCTGGCAACGTTCGAACAAGGCGATCCTGGGATAATGACTTCACAAACAGGAAACAGCCCTCAAGACATTGTGGAGTTAGGGGAAGCATCTTTGGCACAAGGAGCAATGAGTCCAACGTCTCTTGGAAGCGAGTTTTTGGGCATCGACTCCACCGCTCCGATTCTCGACAATTTACTCGAAGGTGTCGAAGGTGAGCTTCAGCAAGAAGTCAATCAGTACAATAATTTGCCAGCTCCCCAAAGTGATTCTTCATTCTTGGGGGGGGATCACCGGAGCCTTAGGTGGCCTCCTAAGCTTCCTCTAAAGACACACTCCCAGGCTTGCGCTATCCCTGCGGGCTCCCACGCGGGATAGCTTTTTTGTCAAGAACCGCTGAGAAGCCACCCAAGTTCGCCGAAAATTTCAAATCGATCCGTGCCAACGTTCGAGACTTCGTTTGTCCCATAAGGATGTGCCTTGTATGGCCCCGCTCCCGGTTTCTTATCCAACGGACTCCAACCCCATGTTCCGGCACAAATGGTTTTGAGATAAATCTCAATTTGCTTTTGGAATTCCTGATCCATCGCTGCTTGAAGCTCGGGATGTGATTGCAAGAACAAGATGATTTTTGGATGTTTCCAAAGGTCTTGCGCCGTCTTCGGATTCTTGGCTAACTTTCGAAGCTCGGGATCTTCATCGCAAAACTCCTCCAAGGCTTGATCAAGCTTTTTTGCTTGTTGGCTTTCTTCGGAAAACGGCGAGATAAAGCCATCCGGAAAAACCCCCATGAATCTCAAAGCCTGGACATGGCTTGCCTCAAGATGCTCGACCTCTTCATCTCCAAAACTCCTGATGACGGCTGGAACTTTAGAGTATTCCGATGGATTGGTCTTAAGCTGACGAAGCGTCCTCATGTAAACCTTGCAGCGAGAAACTTCTTCTTCGAGGATTGTTGACTGATCGACCTGGGGAAGAGCCTTCATGGCTTGCAGCGCTTGAACCATATCAAGATTCAAACTGGCCAAAGTCTTCTCATCCAGCGTTTTCAAAACTGCTGGTATCTTGTCATGCTCTTGTGGATCCGTATTCCTCAGGTTCTGCAGGATCTTGATGTAGATTTTCCACACGCCGAGGATCGCCACATGGATCTCTTTTTCTCGATCTCTCGCTTGCTTGCCACTTGCTGGATGACCTTTGCTGACTTCCCCCCTTTTCATGGGAGGTCGTTTTTCGAAATGAGGCTCATCCGCTGGTTCCCGCGCTTTGTGAGAAAGCACCGGATTATGCTCACTGCTGGAACGGGATGATAAGAGCGGTTTCTTGATTTCGAACATGGTATCTCAATTCACATGACGCCGAGCCAGCGTGATTCAGCTCGGCGTCATATAGAATCGTAATTGATTAATGTCCTCCTGCTTTTCGAAAAACATTTCCCATCTCATTGTTGGCCGCGTAAGCAGCCCCATACAATCCCGCTGCTCCGCTTGCGTAAGCTTGACCGATCCCAGTTTGCGCATCCATGATTGTCTTTTGTTGTGAGGCCATGTTTGTGAGCTGAGCGGTATACATGCTTGTAAAGATGCTGCTCAGTTGCAATATAGTTCCTTGAATCGCTTGGGCCTTCCCCGCTGCGATGATCGCAGCTAGTCCTGCTGCCATGTCAACACCTTCCTTCTAAGAAATTTTCTTGCTTTGTTTAGAATGCTCCATTCCCACTCAGAACTTGGCTCCACTGACTGGCAAGCCTAAGATTGGTTTCCGCTGTGGTTATTCGAGCACTCTGTGCCAGAGAGTAGTTGGCTGCGGCCGCTTGTTTAGTCATCGCGGCCTCCGAATTCTCCTGTACATTTTGGCCAAGCTTTTTCTGAACATCCATGTTCTGGTTTAACATTTGCGCTGCTTGCTTCTGTTGAGCCTGGCCAGCCGTTTGAACAGCATGCAATTGAGCTGCCTGACCGCCGATTCCAAGCAAGGTACTGATTCCACCAAGAATCGCTAGTGCCATGGGTCATCACCTCCTTAATTGACTTCTACTCATGAGTTTAACCGAGGGGAAACAAATAGAAGACAAATGACTTCACCGAGGAGTGGAATACGGATTGGTTTTAGACGTTCTGACTTTGCAGAGATTCCTCGTCGCTGCGCAGGTGAAAAGGCAAGTGGCAGCTCCTCGGAATGACAGGGATACTACTGGTAGCGCAAGGCTTCAATCGGATCAAGCTGACTGGCTTTCTTCGCTGGATAGAATCCGAAGAACACTCCGATGAAGGCTGAAAAACCAAAGGCAAGAAGTATGGAACCAAGCGAAATAGCGACACGCCATTTCATGACACTGGAAAAAACAATGGCCGTAACCACACCGAAGCCGACTCCAATGAGTCCTCCTCCGAAGTTCAACACCAGAGCTTCGATCAAGAACTGACTTAGAATATCCGCGCGTGTAGCCCCAATCGCACGCCGGATTCCGATTTCGCGTGTTCGTTCCGTCACACTCACGAGCATGATGTTCATAACACCGATTCCCCCGACAACAAGAGAAATTCCCGCCACGCTTCCAAGGAGCAAGATCATCACCTGGCTCGTTCCTTGAGCGGCTTGTTGAAACTCGTCCTGACTACGAATCATGAAATCGTTGGACTGCCAAGGGGCGAGATGATGACTCTCCCGGAGAGCATCGGTGATTTCTTGCTGAGCTTTCGCAATCAAGTCTGATGAGGCGGCTGACATCATGAACTGGTTAAAATACGTGGTTCCCACAATGCGTCGCATGCACGTGGTGTAAGGGAGGATGACCGCATCATCTTGATCCCCGCCAAAGCCCCCTGAACCTTTGGCTTGCAACACACCAATCACGCGAAATGGAACATTCTTGATCTGCACAAAGGTCCCCATCGGGTCACTGTCGCCATAAAGATTTTGTTTGACGATTTGCCCGAGGACAGCCACGGCAGCCCCTGAGGTCACCTCATCGTCAGAGAAAGTTCTTCCCGACGAAACAGGCCAGTTCCGTATGTCAAAAAAGTCAGCTGAAACGCCGAAAATGGCAGTAGACCAGTTTTGCCCATTGGCGATGACTTGGGCCACCGTTCTCACCTGGGGAGAAATCAACGCAACGGAGGGGGCGTTTTTCTTGATGGCTTGAATATCCCGATCGGAAAAATTCGTGACAGCACCGTATTGCCGGATTCCACCCTGGGTGACCTGGCCTGGGAGGACCATCAAGAGATTGGTTCCCAGGCTATTGATCTGGGCTGCCACTTGTTCTTGGGCCCCTCGGCCAACGGCCACCATGGCAATCACCGCTCCCACTCCGATCACAATTCCCAAGGTGGTAAGAAAAGCCCGAAGGCGATTTCGAGAAAGAGAAAGAAGCGCGATGGCAAGATAACTGCCAAAAGTCATTTCTTTTCCTCCCGCAAGATCTTTCCGTCCTGAACAATGAGGATTCGCCGCGCTCTTTCTCCGACTGTCGGATCGTGAGTCACCAAGATGACGGTAAGCCCCTCGTCAGTGTTGAACTTTTCAATCATGGCTAGAATCTCTTTGCTTTGCACGGAATCGAGATCACCCGTTGGTTCATCGGCCAGGAGAATCTGCGGCTTGTTCGCTAACGCGCGAGCAATGGCCACGCGCTGCTGCTGGCCTCCGGAAAGCTGAGTTGGAAAATGTTCCATGCGATCTCCCAGTCCAACTTTCTCCAAAAGAACCCGAGCGATCTTCGATCGCTCTTCTTTCGGAGCTCCAGCGTAAAGGAGCGGAAGTTCAACATTTTCAGCGGCGGTAGCGCTGTTTAGCAGATTGAAACTTTGAAAAATAAACCCGATTTTTTTGTTGCGTGTTTTGGACAATCGATCATCATCGAAACCTGAAACATCTTCTCCATCCAAGAGATACTGTCCGCGGGTTGGACGATCGAGGCAGCCGATGAGATTCATGAGGGTCGATTTCCCTGAACCACTGGCCCCCATGATGGAAATGAATTCCCCTTTTTCAATGTTGAGCGATACCCCTCGAAGTGCAAGGACCACCACTTCTCCCAAAAGATAATCTTTCTCGACATTTTCGATCGAAATGAGGCTCATGTTGTTACGCTACGGACCGCGTCGACCGCCGCCGCCAGCCAAAGGATTGGTCGTAGCCGTCGGCGTCCTGGTTTTTGTCTGTACGCCGGTAACCACCGTGTCCCCTTCGTTCAATCCCGATATGACTTCCGTATCGGAATCATCCGTGATCCCAAGCTTTACGTCCTTACGAACCAGCGCGTTGTTCACCAGAACCCAAACATGGGGTTGCTGCCTTTTCTTCCCCCCCGAAGAAGGAAGTCTTCCCGTAGACTTGCCCGTTGCGGGTGGAGTAAAGCGGAAGGCCTGGTTTGAAACCTTCAGAACATTGTCGCGCTGCGCCACAATGAAATTGACCGTGGCGGTCATACCAGGGAGAAGTTGTTCATCGTCATTGTTCACCCCAACGACCACATCATAATTCACCACATTTTGCTGAATGATCGGATTGATCCTGATTTGCTTGACTTTTCCATTGAAGTCTCGGGTTGGAAAAGCCGACACGTTAAACTTAGATAGCTCTCCTAACTTAATCTTTCCAACACTGGCTTCATCCACCTGAGTGTCGATCTGCATCTTCCTCAAGTCTTGTGCTATGACAAAAAGACTTGGAGCCTGAAAGCTTGAAACCACCGTTTGACCAACATCCACATTTCTTGCCACCACAGTGCCATCCACCGGGGAAATAATCCGAGTGTAGTTCAAATTGGTTATGGCTTGAGAAAGCTGAGCCTGTGACTTGTCGTGAAGGGCATTCGCCCCCTGAACCTGCTGCGCGCCAGCTTGAACCTGTGCCACTGCCCCAGCCAGTCGTTGCTGAGCTTCTAAGATGAGAGAAGCGTCTCCCGCCACCGTGGCTTTGTTGCTGTCGTAAGCGTATCTGGCCGTATCCGCATCCGATCGAGCAATCAAGTTTCTCTTCACCAGAATGTCATCTCGCTCGAACGTCACTTTGGCGTTAGCCAGGTTGGCATTATCTCGGCTGAGCTGATCTCGCAATGTCGATAGATTTTGTTGGACTTGTCGCATCGTGGCCGTGGCATTTTCGACATTGGATTTCGCCACGAAGAAAGACGCTTCTGTGTTGTTGACATCCGCCTTGGATTGAGCCACCGCTTCTTCGTAGGTTGCGGGATCAATGAGCGCGAGCGGTTCCCCTTTTTTGACGCGGGAGTTGTAATCGACGTAAAGCTTGATGATCTTTCCTGAAACCTGAGCTCCAACCGTCACGTTGACAACCGGATTAATGGTCCCTGTCGCCTGAACGGAGCTGATCAAAGACCCTCGAACAACCGGGGCGGTGACATACTGCACCTTTCCATTCTTATGGAAAAAAATCCACCAAAGTCCAGCTAGAACGAGGAGCCCCAAACCTATCCAGAACGTCTTTTTTGATGTCATGGTGTGTTTAAAACTCCCATCGCTTGTTCTAAGGAAGCCACGTTGATGTTGTAATTGCCAAGGGCTTGAATCAAATTGGTTTCTGCTTGTGTGAGGCTGACCTCAGCATCCGTGTACTCGAGGAAGCTCCCTACCCCGATCTTGTAACGCTCCGCCGCAAGCTCATAGTTCTCTTTAGCAAAAGTTAAACTGTCTTGGGCCACCTGCAAGCTACTCTTTGCAGAGACGAAGTTATTGTAAGCCAGTTCGATTCCCTGACGAATCGTCAGTCTTAAATTTTCAACTTGGGCAGTCACCAAATGCAGAGTCCCTTTAGCTTGCTCGACTTGCCCCACGGTCAGTAATCCGCTGAAAATGGGAACGGTGAGCGAAGCGCCAAAGCTCCACGACCTTGATTGCGGGTAAAACGATGGGCCGATGTAACCATTTGAAACATTCCCAGTTAGGGTGGGAAAATATCCTCTCTCGGCGGCTGACAAACTCGCCTCAGCACCTTTTTGTTGTGCCAAGAGTGCGAGTAGATCCGGACGCGAATTGTATCCTTGCTCCACCGCCTTATCCAGAGAAACGGCATAAGTCGGTGCCGTGAGCTCTTCTGTCACTTGAAACGGTGGGAAATCGGGAGTGCCCATGGCGGCCCGAAGATTGGTTTCAGCGATGGCAAGACCGTTCTCAGCTTGGACAAGGCTTAACTTCCCATTGGAGAGATTCACTTCAGCCTGAGTCACATCAATCTTCGGTTGTGTTCCCACCTCAAAAAATGTCTTGGCCTGATCAAGATGACTCGTCAAATTTGCAACCGATTGCTGCTGAACCTTTAAGGTGGCCTGGGCTTCCAGGAGCTGGTAATACGACTGGTAGACATTAAAGAGGACTTGCTGCAAGGTCGAGTGCAAATTTTCCTGCGCTCCCACGACTTGCTCATGACTCGCGCGTACTTCCTCCGCGGTTTTCCCAAAATCGGTGATCAACTGACTGAGTTGAGCTTGAGAAGAATAAGTCGTGAAAGCCGAACTTGCGCCAAACGAAGAGCCCCTGCTGTTGGCGCGCTGGAAATTGTTTTGCACGGTAATCTGCGGCAATTCCGCAGACCGCGTCACCGTTTCCGCTCCTTGCTGGATCTCAACACTGGCCCGCCCACCGGCAAGCAACGGATGATGGGTAACAGCCTGTTGAAGGGCTTGTTGCAGCGTAAGCGTCGGGAGGAGGCCTTGGTCGGCCCATGCAAAAACTGTTCCAAGACAAAAAACAAGGCCAACCTTCAAAGCCGCCCCGATGAGATATCCTGGGGCGGCTTTGAAACAAACGAATGGTTTCCTCACAGACATGCTAATGTCCCGAGCCCTCCATCCGTTCATGAGAGTCGAGTCCATGCGAGAGAAGTTTTCGAACCACAAAATGGGAAAATGCCCGTTTCTGGGTCGGAGTCAAAAGATTCTGCACCTCAAAATAGGTGTTGAGCATTTCTTGTTGTTCTTGTCCTTTCAATTTCAGCATTTCTTGAAGTTTGTTGGAAAGGGCAGCTTTGTCCGCGTTCGGCTTTAGAAGTATCTCGGAAATTTCAACCCGGGTCTCCACTTCGTCCACCTTGAGAGCCAACATTTTATCTTCCAGTTTCGTGACAATCGGAGTCAGCTTCTCTTGCTGTTCCTTCGTTGGGCGAAGTGCACCAAAGCCCTCTTCAGGATTGAACATTGTGCCCAAAGAACCTCCAGGGCCCCTCCTGCGCTCGTGACCCAACATGCCGCGGAAGCGACAAATGCGCCCTTCGTGATGTGCATACATAACCGCAAGACCAGCGGCCGCTAACACCACAATCACAAAAATAACAATCCCAAACCGCTTCATGGCGTATCCTCCTGTGAGTTAGTAAACATGACATCTGCAAAAGCGATGCCACTTTCATCCAGCGTCAGATCCGAGAATGTGCTCTCACCTGAACTGGCCGCTTGATTGGTCAGCGTTGCAGTGGAGGAAGGCTGACTTGTTGAAGCCGTTAAATGCACTGCGCTTGGAGGGACAAAAAGCCATTGCGTGGCCAGCACGACCAAAACGACCGCTGCCGCTAAGGCGTAAGAAAGCTTTCTCGTGAAGGTTCGTTCTTCAAGCTTTGTTAGAAATCGTCTGTGAGCGAACGGATCCGGCTCTTTGACCGGAAGCATGTCAAGCGCATTCCAGGCCGCATTAATTTTCTGACGAGTCTCGGCGCACCCCTTGCATTCCTGGAGATGCTTCTCAAGTTCTATCCTTTCAATTCCAGATAATTCCCCTCCCTCGTACTCTTCTAAACGTGTTTGGACTTCGGTGCAATCCATGATTCTTCACCTCCTTCTAAAAAAGGGCCAAGTTTCAAAGCCAAGCGTTCTTTCGCTTCATGAAGCCTGCTTTTGACTTTCCCTGTAGGTATTGACAAAATCTCACTTATTTCTTCGTAGGAAAACCCATAAAATTTTCGCAAGATCAGCAACAGGCGATCAGAACTGGAAAGGGAGCCAAAGGCATCCCTGAGTTCCAAATGCATCAGGGCTTCGTAACTTGTAGAACGGCGCGAAGGTTCTTCTTCGGTTGCCGCGAGAAATGGCATCACCTTGTGCTTTCGTTTCCAGTTGATGCAAACGTTGACGGCAATCTGATACAGCCAGGTGAAGGCTTTGCCTTCTCCGCGAAAACTCTGCACATGAGTGTAAACTCTAAGAAAAATATCTTGGCAAAGGTCTTCCGATTCCTGAGATGAACCGGTAAATCGGTAAGCAAGCGCAAAGATGGGCTTCCAGAAACGCTGAAGAAAAGCTTCAAACGCCTGTTTGTCGCCATTCTTGACCTGCATGAGTAAAAGACCTTCGTGGTCCATTGGTTCAGTCAGTTAGACACCTCTAAAGTGCAAAAGTTGGCGAATTCAGGACGAATTCGTCCAGCCGTCGCACGGATGCGATAAACGGCTGGATTCCTCAATCTTTAGCCCAATTCATCCAGCGGCCACAGGATGTGATCAGCCGCTGGAATCCTCTAACTCCTAGCCCAATTCGTCCAGCCGTCGCACGGATGCGATAAACGGCTGGAATCCTCAATCTTTAGCCCAATTCATCCAGCGGCCACACGGATGTGATCAGCCACTGGATTCCATTCAACCCGCGCGGGCTCTCTCAATGCATCGAGCATCGTTTGGATGCAACCATACACCTGTTCTGTGAGCGAGTGAAACTCACCCGCTTTGACCTCGATTGTTTCTCCAACTTGGACCTTCGCTTTCCACCGACCATGAGTCCGTACGCGATGAAGCACATCTTCCTCCAGACATTCAACGGTTTCTGTCATTTTTTCAACCGTTGGGTTATCCCGAAGGTATCGGTAAGGATAGTTCGACAATCGAGCGGCGAGATCAATTTTTTCCAACGCGAGTTGTCCATTCTGCAGCGCTTTTTTATTGTTCCCTTCCCTCAAAATTCTTTTTAAAATGACCCCCCGCAGAGAATTGATGCGACTCATGAAACAAGATCTTGGCTTACTCGAAAGCCATCTATTTTCAAGCTCAAGAAGTAAACACTCCTTCAGTTGATGAACACGACTTGAGATTTCTCCCTTTTGAACATACCCTAAATTTTCCATTTCTTTTATCGAAAGCAAATGTCTGCCGATCTTCGCAATCCTTTTTAAAAGCGGGAGTTTGGTTTTCGGCCAACGGAAATGGGCTTCGATATCATCTAAGACTCGGTGAAGTGATTCTTCAGGATCGGAAACTAAAACATACTTGATAGCCACCGGATGGACCACGATCTTAGGAGAAAATGCTTGCTTGGCTAAAGCATCGGAAGCTGCCTTCACAATGAAAGAAAGGCCTCGCATGAAGGGACAGAGGAAATCATTGGTGCGTGAAACCTCTCCCTCAGGAAAAATCACAAGCGGCCGTCTTCCCATCGTAAGAAGCTGGCCGGAAACTCTCAAGGCTTTTCGATCCAGTCCTTCACGATAAATGCTGAACCCACCCAACCGACGAATCAACCATCCTTGCATTTTGCTTTCAAGGAAAGCGTGCCAATTGGTTAGGTAATGGAACGGTTGTCGGACGCTTTTGGCTAAAAGCGCGACAAGCATCGGATCTGAACGACGAGAATGATTGGGTGCTAGAATAATCCGGTGTTTGCTTAAAATGGATTGTCTTAGATGGTTTGCTCCGATGAAATCGATCGATTCAATTCCAGCTTGCTTACGAAGGTAGAAAGGGAAAACATGAGTGAACACCGTTGGCCAAAAGCGCCCAAAATACGGCGGGATGAATTGATAAGGTTTGCCAGCGACAATCCGTTGCATTGTTATTAATAATGGTATTCCCAAAATTGAGCGTGGACAATCAGAAGAAAAACCGCGGGGTTTCTTTATAGATTTCACCCCGCGGTCACACCAACGCAGTTTGACTAGTCGCGATCGCGCGAACGTCCTCTCTCCCCTTCTTGATAGCCGTGATCCTGCCACTTGCCGCCGCGATCACGTCCTTCGTGATTCCGGCGCTCGTGCATCCAGTGGCGCCTTGCTTCCCAATCCCGATCCCTGGCAGCATAATTGCCAGGATCATAGCCTGGGTAATAAACAGGGTAACCGTAAGCAGGGTAGCCCTGAGAGTAGGTTGGCCGACCAATGTCGATGTGGACGCGAACGTTCCGGAAAATGGGATCCGCAAAACTAACGCCTCCCATCAGGAAAACAGTGAGTCCAACCATAACAAGCAACTTTCTCATTCTTCTCACTCCTTTCTAAAAAAGAGATTGAGGGAAATTCTTCCTCACACGGTGAGACACGATCATGAAATAAAAGTTGGTATTCCAGAAAGTTAACAATTTGATAACATTTCAAAAACTTTTCCCCATTGCGCTCTCTCCAAAAAGCGAGTATCGTATTCTCAAGTTGATTCACTTAACTGTCATTCTTAAGGAAGGGGCGCATTAGCGAGTGACGATTAGAGGGGTCCTGAGAGTTCTTGGGAGTTCACGCCTATTACGAAAGAGAACCCCGACCGACGTTATCCAAGCCTCTTTTGGAAGAGATCTAATTCTCCACTCAGGTACTCCGACAGTAACCCCCTCCTTATTCAGCAGGAAAGTGACCAAAGGGATCGCGGCGGCAAGCGTCGCCGTCGTAGGATTGACAATCCCCTGGTTAGCTACCCCAAAAAGAAACAATGGCGCCGAGTCGCTCCAGTCTGTTCATCGGGAAGAACTGGCACCCATTCCAGCCATTAAAGCAACAACCAGCTCATCCCCAAAAGAGCTTTCCCCCCTTGAGCAAGTCAAGGCTGACTATCTGAACTGCACCCCAGAGGAGAAACAAAAGCTCGAAGCTTTCATGAGCAAGAAGATTGAAACAGAATATACTCCCACCATTGACCCCGCCGAGATTTTCATAAAAGGGAAGGTGACTTTCTATCAGAAAGAATGGGACCTTTTTAAAGCATTTGATCGACTTCTCGATCACCAAGATGCGAGTAAGCAAAAAAATGAATGGAGCCTTTCTAAGGCTTTTAATCAACTTCTTAATCCTCAAAATACCAGCAAAACCAGCCGAATGCCCGTTGACGTTGGGAGGCTTACTGGGGACCTCCTGGTAAAAGTCTTTTCGCCCATCGTTTTTCCGGACAAATTAACGCCTGATCAACTTCGACGCTGTCGTAAAGCGCTTGCTCATGTTGGACAACTGAATGAAGCCAATCGAAGAGAATTTGTTGCGTTCATCCGGCTAAGGATGGAACAAGAGAATAAATCGGTTGCCGTTGGAATGAGGAAGCAATAATAAAGAAACCCATTCAAGGGAAGGAACCGCTCCCCATTTTTCGAACTTGAAGCCTAGATGAAACGCCTGATTTGGTTCCTTTTTCTTGTTTTACTCCCTGTCTTTGTTCACGCCCAGCTCCTGCCAACTGAAGAAACCAACGATGATCCAACCATCCTTCGCTCCGGCCCTTCGGAAGATTATGATCGGATTGCAGAACTTCCCAAAGGCCTCAGGTTCCAACTGGAGCTCACACAAAAAAACTGGAGCAAGGTTCGAGTTTCTAAAACGCTTTCCGGATGGATTGAAACGAAATCGCTCAAAGAATTGGTCCCTGCTGCCGCGGTTTCGCATCCAACCCTTCAGTACATCAAGATTAAAAAAGAAGAAGGGGATGTTCGGATGGAAATCACCGAAACTGAACCTGGCGTGGTTCTTGCCGAACAATGGATCCGGCCTTCTGTCCTTTGGCTGAAATTTCAGAACACGCAAGCAGCGCTTTCCGAAATTGATTATGATGTCAACGACCCCATTGTCCTCCTTGTAAGCGTCAATCAGGAATTTGAAGATGTTGTCTTCATGCGGATTGATCTCAAGCATCTTTATGGATACGAATTGATTCAAAAAGATCCGAAGCATCTCGTTGTCAAGTTTAAGTTGAGACCCCGTGGGGCTTCGTTGGAAGGGTTGAAAATCTGCATTGATCCTGGACACGGGGGAAAAGATACCGGCGCGATTGGCCCCACTGGCTTAAAAGAAAAGATGGTCGCACTGGCGGTTTCGAAAACGCTTGGGAAGCTCCTTTCATCTCGGGGAGCCCAGGTTATCTTTACCCGCACCGACGATGTCAGCCTTGCGGATCCGGAGGCTCCTGTTTTGGATGAACTTCGAAGCCGTGTCGACGTTGCACGAAAAAATAACGCGAATGTTTTTATCTCCATTCATTGTAATGCGAGACCAACCAAGGCAGAAGGGCGAACTGCTCGTGGGTCTTACGTTTACTTCTACCAGCCCCAAAGCCTAACGCTCGCGGAAGAGGTTTCAGAATCGTTGGAAAGGGAAATTAACGAGCCGACATTCGGGGTTATTTTTCGTTCATTTCATGTGATCCGTGAAACTGAATTGCCTGCCATCTTGGTCGAAACGGCCTTTATTTCCAATCCCTTTACCGAAGCACGCCTTAGGAAAAAAAGTTATCAAGAAAAAATAGCTTGGGGAATTTTTCGCGGAATCCTAAGCTACGCCCGTTTGTTCTAGTCGAACAACAAAGGATTTTCAAGCCTCCAATCGAACAAAACGTGGTCGAAAAGCTTATTATTCAAAGGACGATCCATGGGTGAAAAAAAACTTTACAATACTCTCTTTCTGTTAGGTGTCATGGTTTTGGTTGGAACCAGCATCTGGTGGCTTTTCGTTCGCCAACCTTTTGATAAGGCCATCAAGCTTGGGCTTGACCTTCAATCAGGCACTCACCTCTTGCTTGGTTTAGAGCCTGACTACACCTGGACCGGATTGACCGATGATCTAACCGCCGCGGATCAATCCCTTTCGACGATTCAGAAGAAAAATGTCTCTCCCGACATCGCGAAGCCCATCGAGGTTGCCAACGCCAAACTTCGCGACCAAGCAACTCTCACCCAAAAGGAATACAAGTCCCTCACCGATGCTCTCGCCAAGCTTGGAAATGTTAAGGAAGCTCAACCTTGGCAAGATGTCATTTCGAAACTCAAGTTAAAAGAGGTCACCCCCGATGATCTCCAAAAAGTGAAAGATGTCTTGGTTCGACGCACCGATGAATTTGGAACAACGGAGCCGGTCATTCAAAGCTTTGGCGCCGACCACATCATTGTGGATCTCCCCAATGTCACTGACCCCAAAAAAGCAGAAGACATCGTGAGCAAGCAAGCTTTTCTTGAGTTTAAGGAGCTCACCCCAAAAGGGGTTGAGTTTTATGAGAGAAATAACTCAAGCGCTAATCCGGATGATCCCACGATGTGGAGAACGGTGATGACGGGAGACGGGCTGAAAGATGCTCACGAGGAGCCAAAGGGGAGCGCCGCTGGGACATCTGGAGAATACATCGTGGCATTCGCGCTCACCAAAGAAGGGACGAAGAAGTTTGGAGAAGTAACCTCTCGAAATATCGGAAAGCCTCTTGGAATTTACTTGGATGGAAAAAGCATCAGTTCCCCTCGAGTCAATACCGCCATCACGGAAGGGGCTGGAATCATTGAGAGCTTTACCTTGGATAAAGCCCACGAACTCGCCCGCTATTTGAAGGCAGGGGCTTTGCCTATCCCAATTAAAATTCAAGAATCGGTGACCGTCGGACCGACTCTCGGACATGAAGCCTTGATCGAAAGTTTGTCCGCCGGAGCCCTTGGTTTAGCCATGGTGATGGTTTTCATGTTGGCCTTCTATCGGCTTCCCGGATTCTTCGCCAATATTGCCCTGATTGTTTACGCGATCTGGCTTCTCACGGTGATGGTGATCTTTCACTTTGTCCTCACCCTTCCTGGAATTGCTGGGGTCATCTTGACGATTGGCATGGCGGTTGATGCCAACATCTTGATTTTCGAGCGGATTAAAGAAGAGCTTTGGAATGGAAAGAGCATCCCCACCGCTGTGGATACAGGATTTCACAGAGCTTGGAGCTCGATTCTCGACTCCCACGTCACGGTGATCATCGGTGCAACCGCCTTGATTTGGAAGGGGTCTTCCTCGATTCAAGGTTTTGGTTGGGCCCTTCTCATCGGCACAGTTCTTAGCTTACTCACGGCATGGGGAGTAACCCGAGTCATCATGGATTGGGCTGTGATTAACAACATATCGACAAGCCGAAAATCCTATGGAGCCTAACCAATGACCCTTCATTTTAGTTCGGTGAGCCTCATCGAATTTGTTTTCTGGTGTGCGCTTCTTCTGTATGTGAGCCACATGGCACGGGTTTTCAGAGAAAAGCAAATTGATATCATTGGGAAATGGAAAACCTATTTTCTCTTCTCTGGAATTCTTCTCGCCATCGGAATTGTTTCGCTTGTTCTCCCCTCTCGAGGCTTAAAGCTTGGCCTTGACTTCAAAGGGGGAACCCTGCTTGAGCGTGGTTTCTATCAGCAGGTCAGCAGTGAAGAGATTCGCCAAGTAATTTCCGCTGCCGTCCCTTCTCTTAAAGACTCTCTCATCCAACTTGAAAACAAGCCACCCGAGATTGGCGAAAAAAATGCCCCTCAAACTTTGGTGTTGATTCGAAGCCAAAACTTAAGCCAGGATGAAATCAAAGCAGCGGATGATGCCCTCAAAGCAAAATATCAGCGCGTTGATATCCGGCAAAGTCAAACCATCGGACCGACCATTGGAAAAGAACTTCAAAACAACGCCAAATCGGCGGCAAATCCGTAATTGAAATTCCACCCAAATCGAAGG
>Ga0207095_10111_pt1 | contig 25298 bp, 24 predicted proteins | sample Alteio_BWMinHeat_88_FD_153529 | JGI IMG/M metagenome (GOLD analysis project Ga0207095, IMG submission 153529) | Enriched cells from forest soil in Barre Woods Harvard Forest LTER site, Petersham, Massachusetts, United States -... | ecosystem: Environmental > Terrestrial > Soil > Temperate forest >... | reverse complement strand
GCCGCATTCTAACCGCGCCGTACAAACCATTAGACCTACACGAAGAGGACTCATCAATGTCGCACCATTATTCTGGCCCCGACTTCGGCTTTCCTCAAGGAGACGCCCGATTGGACTTCACTGATCTATATGCCTTTCCCAAGCCTGGTGACGTCGGGAAATCCATTCTGATTATGAACGTCCATCCGTCAGCCGGCGAAAACCCCGCTGGGGTTACCACGAGAGAGCCATTCGCACCCGAAGCACTGTACGAGCTCAAGATTGATACCGATGGCGATGCGGTTGCCGATATCGCATACCGAGTGCGCTTCTCTGCCTTCGAGGGCGGCGCGCAAACTGCGACGCTCCGCCGCATTGATGGCCCGGAAGCCGCCGGTACCGGCGCCGGCGGCTCATTGATAGTTGAAGGGGCGCCAGTTTCAATTGGCCGCTGGGGGAAAATTACAGAGGCCGGCGAAATCCGCTTCTTTGCTGGCTGGCGCAGCGACCCCTTCTTCTGCGATGTCGAAGGCGCGAAGAACAATTTGCAGTTCACAGGCGACGATTTCTTCGCTGACAAAGATGTTTGCAGCATCGTTCTGGAAATACCCAACTCTGCGCTGGGAGCAAAAGAGGTTCGCCTGTGGGCGCGCACACTCACCCGAAGTAAAGACGGCTGGATCCAAGTAGAACGCGGCGCGCGGCCCGCCCAAGCTGTTTTGCTTGTCGAACAGAGAGACGCGTACCTCAGCGGTGAACCATCGAGCGACGGCCGATTTCTTGCCGCTTTCGCGCACGCTCTGGAGCACACAGGTGGATATACACCAGCGGAGGCGAAGCGGGTGGCGGGGACGTTGCTTCCTGACGTTTTGCCTTATGACCCTACACAGTCGGCGATATTTCCCGCTAACGGCCGGACACTTACGGACGACGGGTTCGATTATTTCATTCGCGTTCTTACAAATGGAAAGGTCCCGGTTGACCACGTTGGACCTCACAGCGATCTGTTGCTCGAGTTCCCGTATGTTGGTCCGCCCCACCAAGGCGCGCGGGACGAGATCAAGTCTTTAAACGATCGAAATACAACGCATAAACATGAAGACCACCCTGTGGCGAGGTAACGAGCATGAAAGATCAGAATCACGCAGCACCTAAGACGACTCAGATACGTCTCGTCAAGCACACGCCCGAGTATTGGCGAGTCACGTTCGACAACGCCCCGCTAAACATCTTCGGTCCTGAGATGCTTCCGCAAGTGAACGAGATGATTACGGCAGTCGAATCTGACGAGCGGATCAAAGTCGTGGTTTTTGACAGTGCTGTTGAAGGATTCTTTCTGATTCATTTGGATTTTCTTGCAAATCTTGACGATTTGGCCCATCTCCCTCCTGGACCCACCGGCTTGCATCCTTGGCCGGAGATGTTGGTTCGCTTGAGTCGTGCACCTGTCGTATCGATAGCATTGATTCGCGGGCGGGCGACCGGTATGGGAAGTGAACTTGCACTTGCCTGCGACATGCGCTTCGCCAGTCGCGAAAAGGCCATCCTGTCGCAGTTTGAGCTTGGCGCCGGTCTGGTTCCTGGCGGTGGCCCCCTGGCGCGGCTTCCGCGCCTCATCGGAAGAGGACGCGCTCTGGAAGTGATCCTAAGCGCAAACGACATACCGGGCGATTTGGCCGAACTCTATGGCTATGTGAATCGATCATTACCGGATGCTGACCTTGATGCCTATGTCGAAGCACTTGCCGCCCGAATCGCGTCCTTCAACAAGCAGGCACTCATGGAGGCCAAGCGCATTGTCAACGTCGCTAGTTTGCCGCCTGATATCGAGCTTGAATCCGGATGGAATGCTTGCATTGCTTCCATGGCACGACCAGCCACTCAGGAGAGGATCAAAAAGCTGATAGAGCGAGGATTTTGCGAACCCGGCGACGCGGAGGATCGTTTGGGAGATTTCGTGGGAAAACTTGAGCGTTAAGGCTCTCTTCGCACAAGAAGCAACGTGCGTTCGTGAAGGAGCAGAACGGCAGACTCATTGGGCCGAGGAACTACTCAATACAGCATTTGCCAACTACACGCCCCGTTACAGTGAGTGTTTTGCTCACAGTGCGGCGGTGGAAACCGCGAGACAACTGTGCCTCGCCCCGACAAAGAGAAAACCATGAGCAGAAATATTGAAGGCAAAGTAATCGTCATCACGGGCGCGAGTAGCGGACTCGGTGAGAGCACGGCGCGCCATTTGGCAAAGATGGGCGCAACGGTCGTTCTAGGAGCGAGACGTAAGGATCGGCTTGATGCAATTGTGAAGAACCTTCAGACCGAGGGCGCAAAGGCGCTTGCGGTGTCGGTCGACGTGACAAAGCGAGCGGAAGTTGAGGCTTTGGTGCAGAAGACTGTCGACACATACGGAAGGATCGATGTTCTGGTCAACAATGCCGGTATTATGCCGATTGCGCCGCTCTCCCTTCTGAAAGTCGATGAGTGGGATCGCATGATCGATCTCAACATCAAAGGCGTACTCTACGGAATCGCCGCCGCTCTGCCGCACATGAAACGGCAGAAGACTGGGCACATCGTCAACACTGCTTCCGTCTTCGGCATTAAGATGTTCGCTCCTGGCGGTACCGTTTATTGCGCCACAAAGGCAGCCGTCCACTTGCTGACCGAGGGCTTGCGCATAGAGGTCCATGGGGACGGGATCCGGACCACGATCATTTCTCCAGGAGCGGTTGACTCAGAATTGAAGGCAAGTACCTCCGACGAAACATCTTCAAAAATGGTCAATCAACTTTTCGAAGCGTGGGCCATCCCCGCTGAGTCCATTGCTCGCGCAATCGCCTACGCCATCGAACAGCCGGCCGATGTAGATATCAATGAAATTGTGGTGAGACCGACTGCTCAGGACTTTTAGCGTCGAACCGTATCCGCGCGGCATAGCTGAAAGCCGAACAACGAATGCAAACTTCGCTCACTGCACCGCGCCGGTGTTAGCTGGCGTCAGGAGACAACTAACGATGAACATTAATCAGAAAGTCAACGCAATAGGTGGTTCAACCCAAGAAGCGACGAACGTGATCTATACCGCCAAAACCCATACTTCAGGCGGTCGACGTGGTGGTATCTCACGCAGTGATGATGACCGTTTAGATCTTAAGTTCGGGGCTCCCGGAATTCCAGGAAGCGGTACCAATCCGGAGCAGTTGTTTGCCGCTGGCTGGTCGGCTTGTTTTATCAGCGCGATGGGACACGTGGCCAGCAGGATGAAGGTTAAACTGCCCCCTGACACAACTGTCGATGCCGAAATTGATCTCTGCAATTCTGGTAGCACTTACTTCCTCCAAGCTCGACTTAACGTCAGCCTGCCCGGCTTGGAGCGCGAAGTCGCACAGGTCATTGTGGAGGCCACGCACGCCGAGACTTGTGCATACTCGAATGCTACTCGGGGCAACATCGACGTCACGCTAAACGTAGTGTGATCCGGATCCATTGAGAACCACCTGGCTCACGACGAGCCGTCCCTCTGCCGGTAGTAAGTGCGGCAAGGGCACGGCGAACTATGCCTTCAACTTTGTTCAACGAAAGAGGAGAAAATGATTCACGCGAAAACATTCCGCACTGCTTTGATTGCGATTGCAGGATTCCTAGTCACAGTGGCGTGTCACACGAGAGCAGTGGCTCAGGCGAACCCCCTTCAGGGGGTCAGAAATGTCGTGATTGTTCACGGTGCGTGGGCCGATGGATCGAGCTGGTCCAAAGTGATCCCACTGCTTCAAGCGAAGGGATTGCATGTGGTCGCCGTTCAGAACCCACTGACTTCGCTGGCTGACGACGTAGCCGCCACGAGGCGCGCGATCGCCTCGCTGGATGGACCGGTACTGCTAGTGGGCCATTCTTACGGCGGAGTGGTTATTACCGAAGCAGGGAACGATCTAAAGGTAGTCGGGTTGGTCTATGTCGCCGCGCTCGCGCCCTCGGATGGTGAGTCAGTTGCTTCGGTCACCAAACCGTTTCCTCCGGCGCCACTCGGCAGCGAAGTCCGGGCGGATGCTGATGGGTTTTTGACGGTGAGTCCAAAAGGAATCGCTGAAGACTTCGCTCAGGATCTATCAGACACGGAGAAGCAGATACTAGCGGCAACTCAGACCCCCACAGCGTCAGGCGTCTTCGGAGCCACGGTTACGACTGCAGCGTGGAAGACCAAGCCATCGTGGTGCGTGATTGCGAGCAACGACCGCGCTGTGTCTCCGGAACTTGAGAAGGCGGAAGCCGCGGCAATGAAGGCTACTTCCATCACGGTTCCCTCCAGCCACGTGCCAATGCTTTCTCATCCGGAAGAAGTCGCCGAATTGATCGAACAAGCCGCTGCGAAATCGGAGAAGCCCATTTCGCCGCCACAGGAATAAGAGCGAAGTGTCTTTTCGAACCCAGGCTGAAGGCTTCTATGGAAGGAGGCTGCATTTGACGAAGTATGACGTGGCAATCATCGGGAGCGGACCGGGAGGTTATGTCGCTGCCATCCGCGCAGGCCAGTTGGGCCTAAAGACCATCGTGGTTGAAAAGGAACCGTTTCTGGGTGGAACCTGCCTGCATGTTGGTTGCATTCCGACTAAAGTGCTGCTGCATCACGCCGACGTTTACGACCAATTTAAGGATGCGGCTGAGTTGGGCTTCGAGGTCAGCGACTTGAAAATCAACTGGGCTAACATTCTGGCACGCAAGGACAAGATCGTCGAAAAGCACGCCAAGGGCATCGAATTTCTTTTCAGAAAGAACAAAGTTGAGCGGGTGCAGGGGTGGGGACGCTATGAAGGTCCCGGCCGCATCAGCGTGGAGAAGGATGGCGAGAAGAGCATTATCGAGGCCAGCAACATTCTCCTTGTGAACGGCTCGGAAGCACGCTCGCTGCCCGGAGTCGAGCCCGACCACAAAACCATTCTGACGAACCGCTCTATTTTGGAGCTATCGGAAATTCCAAAGACCCTCATTGTAATCGGCGGTGGTGCTGTCGGCGTGGAGTTTGCGTCCATCTTCAATTCCTTTGGTACGCAGGTGACCATACTCGAGGCGCTGCCTCGCCTCGTGCCGGTGGAGGACGAAGAGATCTCCGCCGAATTGAGCAGGGCATTCCGCAAGAAGGATATCCAAATTTACACCAGTGCGATGGTGGAGTCAGTCAAGCAGAATGCCGCGAGCGTGTGCGTGACGTTCAAGGACAAGAACGGCAATGAGCAAACTCTTCAGGCAGAAAAGTTGCTACTCGCTGTCGGACGCAAACCGATGACGGAGAATTGCGGCCTGGACAAGTCAAAAGCCAGAGTCGAGCGCGGCGCAGTGCACGTGGGCCCGTTCATGGAGACTGACGAGAAAGGCTTGTACGCTGTCGGAGACATTGTCTTCGGACTTCCGCTGTTGGCGCACGCCGCGATGATGGAAGGCGTCGTGGCAGTCACGCATATTGCCGGCAGGCCAGTACCTGAGATCAGGAAGGAACGGATCCCCAACGCGACCTACTGCGAGCCGCAGATTGGTTCTATTGGATTGACCGAAGCGCAAGCCCGCGAGGCTGGTTACAAGGTGAGAGCCGGGAAATTCCCCTTCATGGGCAACAGCAAGGCCGCCATCTTAAACGCTCATGGGGGCTTCATCAAGGTCGTTTCCGATGAGGAATCCGGCAGAATACTTGGCGTCCACATCATCGGGCCGCTGGCCACGGAGATCCTGGCCGAGGCCGCGACCGTGCTGCACCTCGAGGGCACCGTCGACGGCATGATGGACATGATGCACGCCCATCCGACGGTCTGGGAAGGGATGAGCGATGCCTTCGCATCCGTGTACGGATTGCAAATTAATACGTAGAGCCACAGTTGTGGCATCACGCTTTGTACACCACAAGATAGTCAGTTCCCTAAGCAAGCTCGGAGTTGAAATATGAACGGTGCCTCTCCAGTTAACTCTCATACAAAGCGATCGGTCGTGGCAGGTGCCGATGGAGTCGTGGCAGCACAAGTTGACTCGCCGGTCGCATTTCAAAACCTCTATGCACTTTATGCCAGCCGTCTCTATAAGAGCATCTTCCGCGTTACGAAGAATGCTCAAGATGCGGAGGACGCGTTACAGGACACCTTCCTGCGGGCGTATCTGGCGATCCATACATTTGAAGGCAAATCCAGCATCTACTCCTGGCTAACACGGATCGCTATCAATTCTGCTCTTACGATTCTTCGCAGACGGCGTGTTCGTCCCGAGATATTGTTTGATCCTCAGCCGGATCCTCAGTTTGAATCTCAGGCATTTCAAATCAAAGACACTGCGTTGAATCCCGAGGAGGCCTGCTATCTGAAGCAGCGCCAAGTCAAGACTCGACGCGCAATTCGCCGTCTTGATCCCCAGTTGCGAGCACCACTCCGGTTGCAATTAGTGCAAGGCCTGTCTGTGAACGAGATCAGCGGAGCACTCAACATTTCTGTGGCAACGGTTAAGGCCCGCCTCTATCGAGCACGCAAACGTCTTTCCGAGGCTCATGATCGGTCCTCGCGCCCGACCAACGGGACTGTTTGCAGAGAACCTGAAAAGTGTGGAAGGCGTTGATCGTCGGCGCAGTTTGACGAAACAACGGAGAGGTATGACGAAGAAACAACCAGGGGACTCCGCCAAACACGCAGCATTGGCTGGTTCCAGATTGTCAAGGAGGGTGGAAGTTATGGGTACGAGATTCGGACTATTGGCGATTCGACTGTTGGTGTCGGTGAACCTTTTGTATGCCGCCATCTTTGCCAAGTTTGCAGGGATACCACAGTCGGTGGCCCTGTTCACGCAGATGTCACAAGCGTTCCACGGGTTGATATCTCAGCCGGCATTTCGCCTGGGATCCGGAGTGTTCGAAATCACGGTTGCCGTTCTATTCCTGATTCCGAAGACAGCCAGAGTGGGGGCGAGAGTGGTCATCGTGTGGATGATTGTCATTCTTCTCAGTCACATTGTCGTGCTGGGATATGGCTTCTTCTTCTTCGATGCGATCGTGTTGTTGCTGCTGGCCGTAAGTTATCTCTTGCTGACGGGCAGACATTTCCATCAGGGTGAAGGTCACAATATGCAGAATACGGCTGCCTAACAAACTCACCAAACACTAGTCAACGCGAGCGGTTGGAAGCAGAGTCACAAAGCTCGGCAATAGTGTTTTCAGCGGTGTCATTTCCATTATCTCCAAAACGCAACCCTACAAGGAGTGTCCTATGAGCAGTTCCAGCGCAATGTCTACACAGAGCCGCCGCTCGTTCTTCAAGATGACGGCAGCAGGTGCGGCTATCGCCATACCCGGCTTCGCTTTAATGAACGGAACAGAGAGTGCTTTCGCCGATGAGAAACCCTCCCTGAACGACGGCGATGTGGCAGTATTGCAGTTCCTCGCGGTAGCTGAGATCGTCGAATCCGATCTGTGGGGACAATATTCCGAACTCGCGACCAACAATCCGGGTTACCGGAGCGCCCTTCAGAGCATCGACGAAGCCCTTCCGGACTACATCAGTGGAGTATTGCAAGACGAACGCAGCCATGCCTCCTTCATCAATGCATTCCTGGTCGCTGCCGGCAAAACGCCAATCAACCTCGATCCCTTCCGCACCTTGCCCAGCGTCCCCGTCGAGGGCGCGATGAACATCGGCCGCCTGACCAACCTGCAGAATCTGACTGTCGATACGAGTTATTACCAGCGCTATCGCCAGGCCGGGAACCCCGACTTCGGAGATGCCTTCGCCCAGATAGCCAACATCGTTAACCAGCCCACAATTCCCACGTCCGGGTCGATTGGTGGCGACGAGCTCCGCTCCATAGCACAATCCGCCGCCTTTCACTTTGCCTCAATCGAGCAGGGTGGGAGCAGCCTTTACAACTCCTTCTTGACAAAAGTCACGAACCTCGACGTTGTTGCAATTCTCGCCTCCATCGGTCCCATGGAGGTTTATCACTTCGCGGTCTTCCAGACTGCCCTTGAAAGAACCCGCAGAATCGAAGGCCACGATGGGCCGAGCTTTCCCGACATCCGGAAGAACCCGAACCGCGGCGACATCATGCCTGAACCTTGTACCTTTCTGGATAAAAGCCTGCCCGCCTGCTCAGTTATCAGGCCCCGCAATACCAATACAGCTGGAGCGGTTGCGGCCGCAACCGCCTTGGTAAATTCCGGCCTTTTCCTGGGCCAAAGCCAGGCATTCTTCGACGCGGTGGTTCCGATCGCAGAAGCGGCGGACGCCGCACTCCGAAGCTAGAACAAGTAAAAGGGCAAACCGGCGTGATCGCTGGAACAACAAGGGAGCTATGAAATGTCGCACATCACATTTGGCAATGAAGCGCTAGGGAGCATCACGCTGCGCTCCAACGCACACGGAAACGCTGGGCCAACCCGTGTCAATACCCCGAATCAACATTCACCCAGCACAAGCCTTCACCGGAGGTTCGCTCTTGCGACGCTAGCTCTATTGGCGGTGGCTTCTGGATACAACCCAGGAGCTCGCGCTCAGGACGTGGCGCCACCTATCTCCGGTGCCCTGGGTCAGATTCAGTCCATCGGTGATAGTTCGATTTCAATCCAGACAAAATCTGGAATTGTGCAAATTGAAATTACGAAGCCGCTCAAAACATATAAGGTGGTTCCCTCGGACCTGAGCCACATGACCGACAATGATTACGTGGGGGTCGCATCGACCGAACTTCCCAACGGAACCCACGTGGCCAAACAGATCTTCCTTTTTCCGACCGAACTGCGTGGTGCCGTAGAAGGCAGCTTTTTGATGGATGCGCAGCCCGGCACCGCGAGTCAGAGTCGCATGACCAACGGGTCCGTCTCCATGCGGGGCTCGGTCCAAGCCCCATCTCGAATGACCAACGGGGTCGTGCAAAAGGGAAGTGGAACAACACTGGTCGTCCGCTATCAGGATGGGGCACAGACCATTTCTGTGCCGGCAAATGTTGCGGTCTTAGGTATTGTTCCCGGCGAGGTTCAGCTCGCGCCAGGGGAAACGGCCTACGCGAAGACCGATAAACAATCGGACGGAGCGCTCACCACGCAAATGATCCTCGTGATTGGTGGGGCTCCATCGGGAAACGCCAACTAGGAGCCCATTCTTTGGGCCCTCTAAACAAGAAGGAGAGAGATGAGCACTTCTGCGTCATTCCTCACTCCCCCGTTTACTCGGGAGTCCGCCATCCTGAAGGTCCGCAAGGCTGAAGATGGCTGGAACTCCCGTAACCCTCAGCAAGTCGCGCTCGCGTATACGCCTGACAGCGTGTGGCGGAACCGGTCAGAATTCATTCACGGCCGCGAAGAGATTGTGAGCTTCCTGACGCGCAAATGGCAGCGCGAACTCGACTACAGGCTTATCAAGGAACTCTGGGCCTTCGATCGCGATCGAATCGCGGTTCGATTTGCTTATGAGTTCCATGATGATACGGGGCTATGGTTTCGTGCGTATGGAAACGAAAACTGGGAGTTCAATGCTGAGGGGCTCATGCATCACCGTTATGCAAGCATCAACGATGTGCAGATTAACGAGCAGAAGCGTTTCTTCCACTGGCCCCAGGGCCGGCGTCCCGATGACCACCCGGGGCTGAGTGATCTGGGTTTGTGAAGCTGTTCTCGTCTGAAGGCTCGTTTCTATCCTGCCTCAGTGCGTACTGATCGTGGAGATGGAACTGGATCTCTTGACCCTTGATCTCGAGTGGAAGCTATCGACTAAAGCGATAGCAGGTATCAGAACAAATCGTGTCTTATAAGCAAGATCTTCCCGCATCTATAGTGCAGCTTGAACGTTTCAGGTGGCCGCGTAAACATGCGGCGTGGCAACGGGGGACATCCTCATGTTGCCATCTGCGGCGCCGGCAATATTGGTTTCAACAGGAGAATCAAATGGCAAATACTCAAAAGACGGTAATCGTGACGGGCGCCTCTCAGGGAATCGGCGCTGCCGTAGTCAAGGCGTTCCTGGGACGCGGCTATAACGTTGTAGGCACCTCTCGCAGCGCAACAAAGTCGGCTGAGCTGAAGGCCTCCGACAAGCTTGTGTTGGTGGATGGAGACATCGGTCAGGCTGCTACCGCAAAGAAGGTAGTCGATACGGCTGTTCAGAAGTTTGGCTCAGTTGATGCCGTCGTCAACAATGCTGGTATATTCTCGGCAAAACCGTTCACGGATTACAGTGCTGACGATTTCCGCGCGCTTGTCTCGACGAATCTCGAGGGTTACATCTTCATCACACAGCTCGCGGTCAAGCAGATGCTCGCTCAGAAATCAGGCGGAAGCGTCACAGCCATCACGTCATCGCTGGTTGAAAATCCCATCGGCGGCTTGCCAGTGTCCCTGCCGATGATCACGAAGGGCGGCCTCGATGCCATCACACGTAGCCTGGCCTCGGAATACTCCAAGGAGCACATCCGCTTCAATACGGTCGCACCCGGAGTTGTTGACACGCCTCTTCACAAAGACAACCCAAAGGATTTCCTGAAGACATTGGCGCCCATGGGCACGATCTCGACTGCGGAAGAGATCGCTAGCGCCGTGGTCTATCTCACAGAATCGCGCCAGATCACCGGGGAGGTGCTGCACGTCGACGGCGGTGCGCACAACGGCAAATGGTAAGCCCAAAAGTCTCGCAGCCGGTCAGCGCGGAGCGTCGGCTACAGGACCTCGGAATCCTGCTCCCTAACGCTCCCCACCCACTCGGCGCCTACGTTGAGGCAGTCCAGACAGGGAATCTGCTCTTCCTCAGCGGAATGCTGCCGGTAAGGGATGGCAAGCTTCAATACGTTGGCCGACTTGGCAAAGAGCTCGACGAATCTGCCGGCCGGGATGCATTGCGAACCACGACCCTGAACGCTTTTTCTGCTGCAAAGGCGCACCTCGGGTCGCTGGACCGCGTGACGAGGGCGGTCAGCGTGAAGGTCTACCTGGCAACCCACGGTGACTTCTACAACCAGCCAATTGTTGCCGACGCAGCATCGGAGCTTCTCCGCGATGTATTTGGAGAGGACAAGATGTCCGTGCGGTCAGTCATCGGAGTAGCGAGCTTGCCTTTGGGCACGCCCGTAATGCTTGAGGTGACGTTCGAAGTCAACGACTAAGAAAGCGGGAGCCTGGCTCCCGCTCTTTTGAGAACACTTGAGGAGGTCATGATGGCAAAACACACGGGGTCTACCTCCTGGACCAGAAACCGCCTGACCTCACGTTTGGGAGTGCAGTACCCGATCATTCAGGGCCCGCTCGGAGGTTTGTCCTCCCAGCGGCTTACGGCGGCCGTCTCGAACTATGGTGGGCTCGGATCGCTTGGCGCTCATGGCCTGAAGCCGGAGGCGATCCGCGGCATTATTCGCGAGATCAAGGGCCTCACACCAAAGCCATTTGCTATGAATCTGTGGGTCTCAATGGAAGACGAAGGAGCCCCCACCTCGACGGAAGAGGCATTTGATCGCGGCCTCGCACCACTGGCAAAGCATATTGAAAGTGTCGGAGGATCCAAGCCCTCATATCGCCCATACGAACCGATCTGTTTCGACGATCAGGCGCAGGTTCTCCTCGATGAAGGCATAACCGTATTCAGTTTTATTTATGGCATTCCTTCCAAACAGGTCTTGGATGAGTTCCGCCGCAAGGGAATTGCACTGATCGGAACGGCGACCACTGTGGACGAAGCGATTGCCCTGGAGCAAGCGGGCGTAGATGTGATCGCAGCCTCAGGGTTTGAGGCAGGTGGACATCGCGGCTCCTTTTTGCAACCGGCCGAAGATTCGTTGACAGGAACGATGGCGCTGGTGCCGCAAGTAGTCGATGCCGTGCAGCTCCCGGTTGTGGCCGCAGGCGGAATTGGAGACACGCGCGGAATCCTGGCTGCGTTCGCTCTTGGAGCCGAAGGCGTGCAGATGGGGACTGCCTTTCTCGCATGCGATGAGTCGGGAGCGAGCGTGCTTCATCGGAAGGCGATCCTCAGTGGTCAAGCTAAGCAGACAGCTCTTACTCGCGGGTTCACTGGAAGACTTGCTCGCGGCATCAAGAACCGCCTGCTCGACGAACTGAACCAAAAGGATGTGGAGATCTTGCCTTATCCACTTCAACGTGCGCTCGTGCGGCAATTATCGATTCCAGCCGAGAAGGCCGGGAGACCGGAATTGCTTCCTCTCTGGGCTGGACAGAGCGCCAATCTATCGCGGATTTCAAATGTTCGTACACTGTTGGAAACATTAGTGCGGGAGATTTCCGAGATCGGCGGTACCGTCCAAAGTTGGAGCGCCCGTCGCCGAAATATCTCGGAGGAGGTATGAGCGCCAAAACTCCCAACGATGTGATGACAATTTGGAATTGGATTCGAAAGAGGAGCAAGAAATGAGCAAGTCGAAAACGCCGCCCATCTCTCGCCGAGAGGTTCTTTTCGGCGGCGCCGCCACGGTAGTGGTCGTGGGGCTTTCCCTTCCGGCTGTTGCCGGACAACCCAAACTCGCGAGCGCTTCCGCGCCGCAGAAACAAGATGAAGGAGACATTCACATGAGTACGATTACGACGAAAGATGGGACATCGATTTTCTATAAAGACTGGGGTACAGGGCCGACGGTTGTCTTCTCGCACGGATGGCCATTAAATGCAGACGCGTGGGATGCGCAGATGCTCTTTCTCGGCCAGCGAGGTTATCGGGTGGTTGCGCACGATCGGCGCGGACACGGTCGCTCGACGCAAACCTGGACCGGCAATGATTACGACACTTTCGCAGACGATTTTGCGGACCTGTTGGAAAAGCTCGATCTGAAGGATGTCACCCTGGTGGGCCACTCCATGGGCGGCGGTGAAGTGGCTCGCTATATCGGTCGTCACGGCAATAAGCGCGTCAAGAGGGCTGTGATTATCGGAGGAATTCCGCCGGTGATGTTGAAGAGCGATAAGAACCCTGGGGGCTTGCCCATGTCGGTGTTCGATGGGATTCGTGCAGGACTTGTCGCAGATCGTTCGCAGTTCTACAAGGACGTATCTATGCCCTTCTACGGCTATAACAAGCCGGATGCCAAAATTTCGCAGGGAGTTCGCGATATGTTCTGGCTCCACGGAATGCAGTCCTCGGTGGTTGGCTCTTACGAGTGCGTCAAGGCCTTCTCCGAAACGGACTTCACGGAAGATCTGAAGAAGATCGAGGTGCCTACGCTGATCATTCATGGAGATGCGGATCAGATCGTTCCGTTCTCCGACTCGGCGGAGCTCTCTTCCAAGATTGTGAAGAATGCGACATTGAAGGTGATCCCCGGGGCGCCACATGGCCTCTGCACCACGCACGCGGATCAGATCAACGCCTTGTTGCTCGACTTCCTCAAGGCATAAGCGCCGTGCCGGCCGAGTTCTGTCCCGGCTATCGGGAAAAACCGATTGTGATCCTTGCAAGCACGTCATCAAGAGGCTGCTTGCGAGGATCCAGCTTTATCTCACAAGCCGCACATCCTTGCGGGTCGAGAGGGCAAGGAATAGGAGCCTTACATGAAAATTGATATGAAGTTCGAAGTCGCTATTGTTCCCGTCTCAGACGCGGATCGCTCAAAAGCGTTTTACACAAAGCTCGGGTTTCGAGTCGATGATGATATCGTCAATGGCGACGATTTTCGCGTCGTCCAACTCACTCCGCCGGGTTCTGCGGCCTCCGTCTCGTTCGGCAAAGGAGTCACAGACGCCAAGCCGGGCTCGTTCCGCGGCGGGCTGATCGTCTCCGATATCGTGGCGGCTCACAAGCAGATCGCGGCCAGTGGTATCGAGGCAACCGAGGTCTTCCACGGCTCGCCGTTCTCCCCGGAGGCGCGCATCAGCGGTCCCGATCCCGAGCGCAAAAGCTACAGTTCCTACGTTGCCTTCCAGGACCCCGATGGCAACGCGTGGATCGTCCAGGAAGTCACGCAGCGCGCGCCGGGCCGCGCACTGCCGAAGTAAACGGCGACCTCAGGACACTTTCGCCTCACCGTCTTCGCTAAGGGGTCGGAAGTTGGTCTTTCAAGAGAGGGCTTCGTGGCAGGCTCGCAAGTGACGTTACATGACTCGGGTGTTTTGGCTAGCTCATTTCAACATGCCTAGGCATGAGATTTATCCATCGACCGTTGAACGAAGGGACCACCCTATGAATACGATCAATATGCCCGAAGATATCAATCATCAGCGCCGTCGCTTCCTCAGCAACTCGGCAATGGCGATAGCCGTTTCCAAACTTGGAATACTACGGTCCGTGAAGGCAGAAGCCGCGAATGAAACAGCTGCACAATTAGCCCCGATAAGACCGGGGACAAACACGCCTTTCAAGTCTCTGAAGCAGATCGATGCCGGTCTCCTTAATGTTGGGTATGCCGAAGATGGCCCGGGCGATGGCCCGGCAGTAATTCTTCTCCATGGCTGGCCCTACGACATCCACAGTTTTGTCGAAGTTGCTCCGTTGTTGGCTTCGGCAGGGTACAGAGTTGTCGTCCCCTATCTGCGCGGCTACGGTTCGACGCGCTTTCTCTCCAGTGAAACGCTCCGAAATGGGCAGCAATCCGTGGTGGCGGTCGACATCATTAACCTGATGGATGCTCTCAAGATCCAGAAGGCAATTGTCGCTGGCTTTGATTGGGGAGCGCGGACAGCCAACATCATCGCAGCCATTTGGCCTGAGCGCCGTAAGGGAATTGTCTCCGTGAGTGGCTATCTGATTGGTAGCCCAGCCACCAACGCGGCTCCGTTGCCCCCAGCGGCCGAGTTCGAGTGGTGGTACCAGTTCTATTTTGCCACCGAACGCGGGAAGCTAGGCTACGGCAAGAACACGCGCGAGTTCAACAAACTCATTTGGAAGCTTGCTTCACCAAAGTGGGACTTCGATGCTGCTACGTTCGATCGCAGCGCCGCGACCTTTGATAATCCGGACCATGTAGCCATTGTGATCCATAACTACCGCTGGCGCCTGGGACTGGCCGAAGGCGAGCCGAAGTACGACGACATCGAAAAACGGCTCGCCGAGGCTCCGGTCATTACTGTGCCGACAATCACCCTGGAAGGTGATGCCAACGGCGCACCGCACCCGCCCGACTCGGCATACCGCAGAAAATTCTCCGGCAAATATGCATACCGTCTCATCAACGGTGGAGTTGGGCACAATCTACCGCAGGAAGCTCCGCAAGCTTTCGCCCAGGCGGTCATCGACGTCGACCGCCTTTGATCGGCGGAACGCAGTAAGAGGCGCGAAAAGGATGACGAGATCGACCTTTCAAACTCTGACGTCCATCACAATTGTGCTTGCCACAACTCTTGGCTTGGCTGCACAAAGAGAGGCTGAACGAATGGAACAGCATGTTTCTTACCGCACGGTGGACGTCGACGGAGTCTCCATCTTCTACAGAGAAGCGGGACCCAAGGGAGCTCCTACGATTCTTTTGCTGCATGGCCTTCCATCGTCATCTCGGATGTTTCAGCCGTTGTTGACGCGACTCGCAGATAAATACCATCTGGTTGCGCCCGACTATCCGGGATTCGGACACAGCGATTGGCCCGACCCAAAACAGTTCGCTTATACCTTCGACCACATCGCTCAATTGATGAACGGCTTTACAGAAGCGCTGGGCTTATCGCACTACACGCTGTATATGCAGGACTACGGCGGGCCGGTCGGCTTTCGCATGGCCTTGGCGCACCCTGACCGGGTCGATGCTCTCATCGTGCAGGATGCGGTTGCTCACAACGAAGGCCTCGGAGCGAATTGGGGGGCGCGGCGAGCATTCTGGGCCGACCGGCCGCCTCATGAAGAGGCATTGCGCAAGAACCTTCTGTCACTCGCAACCACGAAGACACGCCACATTGGTGATGACCCAAATGTTGAGCTCTATGATCCGGATCTTTGGATCGACGAGTATGCATTCCTAAATGCGCCCGGGCAGGCACAGATTCAAAGCGATCTCTTCTATGACTACCGCACCAACGTCGACGCCTACACGACGTGGCAGGCATGGATGAGAAGAACACAGCCAAAGCTCCTCGTCATATGGGGCAAGCATGATCTCTCATTTGATCTGGAAGAGCCGGAACGCTACCGCGCCGATGTGCCGAGTGCAAAGATCGTCATGCTCGACGCCGGGCACTTCGCGCTGGATACGAAGGCAGACGAGATTGCGGAATTAGTACGCGCCTTTGTTAAGACGCGGGAGAAGGCACCCGAAACATCCAGATCGATCAAACCATCAGACAGCTTCTATTGAGGTGAATGAAATGCCGCAGCTAATGCCAACTCCCCAGGAGGTAGTCGTGCGCTCTGCAATCGACCGCATCGCATCTTTTGCCGTGTCAGCTCAACCAGAGCACTTGAGATCCGACATCCGGCAACTCTTCAAGCGCAATATTCTGGACAGCCTCGGTTGTGCGATCGCAGGGCTGCAGGGTAAACCCTTCCAGACGCTGCGTGAACAGTTCGAAGAGTATCGAGCCCCCGGCCGCTGCACGCTGATCGGGGGTGGCAAGATGTCAGCGGATCAAGCGGCACTGTTTAACTCAAGCCTGGTGCGGTATGTAGATCTCCTCGATAGCTACATGGCGATTGGCGGTCTTTGTCATCCAAGCGACAATTTCGGGACCGTCCTTGCCGCGGCCGAACAGGCAGGCGCATCAGGCGAGGAATTCATGCTTGCGCTCGCCGTGGCCTACGAAATCCAGTGCAGATTCACAGCCGCTGTGCCCGTTATGGCAAAGGGTTTCAATCACGCTACCCAACTGGCAATCTCCGCCGCCGCGGGTGCGGGGAAACTCTTCGGACTCTCGTCGAGCGAAATTGCCAACGCGATCGCAATCGCGACCGTCGATAATGTCTCGCTCGCGTGTGTGCATGCCGAACCGGTTTCGCAGTGGAAGGGCTTCTCACCTGGGATGACCGGGATGCGCGCCGTCTATGCTGCCTCATTGGCTAAGCGAGGATTCACGGGTCCGAAAGGATTGTTCGAAGGCCCTTACGGACTGGAACTCATGTTCGCGCAGCCGATCATTGTGGACTGGGACGATCCGTCGCTCGAGATCATCACCCAGACTGTCATGAAGAAATACTGTTCGCTCATCCATGGTCAGCCCATACTTGAAGCCGTATTGGATTTGAAACGTCGCCATCGTCTGACCGCGTCCGACGTTGAAAGCGTGCGCTGCGATGTCTTCCAGGGGGCCTTCGAATTCGCAGGTGGTGGGGCCTTCGGTGCAAAGGACCACCCGCAGTTGAAAGAGCAGGGTGATTACAACCTTAAATACCTCATCGCGGCCGCATTGCTCGATGATCAACTCGGGCCCGCACAACTGGAAGAAGCGCGCATTCAAGCTCCGGATGCTCAGGCGTTACTGAAGAGTGTCGAAATTCGCCCTGACGAGCGTTTTAGCGCTCGGTATCCCCATGAGCTAAGCGCCCGCGTCACGATTCGCACCAAGGACCAACGTGTCTTTGTGAAGGAGCAGGATGGCTATGAGGGAGGGCTGACAAATCCAATGTCCTGGGAGCGGACGGTGGAGAAATTCCACTGGCTCACAGAGGCATTCGCCGATGAGGAACTGCGAGGCGGGATCATTGGGGCAGTAGAGCGGCTCGACACGTCGGAACTATCGGATCTGACAGACCTGCTCGCCCAGGTCCAGCCAAACGCAGTCTTTCCAACTACACACTCTGGTATTCAGTGAGCGTTTGTGGTGCGGTGCGGATGTAGAAACGGAGAGCGGACATTTCCTCGACTCTGGCCGGAATTTGAGCCACCCGATTCTCGACCGCCGGGCAGAGGTCGACAGGGCAGAGGTCGCGGGCACGATAAGGCACAATAACGGTTACCATGCGTGCCTCAACTGTCACGGCAGAGGTCGCGGGTTCGAGCCCCGTCGTCCACGCCATACATTCCAAATGACTTACGGGATGATTTGACGCCAATAAATCGGCAAAATTGGGTGCAATCTGGGTGCAATTTGCACCCCATTTGCACCCAAAAATGACACGTTCGATCACCCGGAATGAGTGGCATCAACATATATAGATCTAGGCTTGCTGCTTTGCGGCGGCAACGCGCCGGTAAGAGGTTCCGTCGCGCAGCCGAAATCCCAGGACAGTCGCTAATGCCTATCGATGAGTGTGTTGGCGATTTGCGTCGTCGAGAAAGTAATTAGCGCGTCAATTGACAGGATCAATTGTCCGCGAAAGGGGTCTTACATCCAGGCGGGTTGAAGTTGTACCACTGGCCGACATATAAGGAGAAATCGCGCTCAGTAAGTGCCTCGGCGATTGAGGCGGACAGTGCAACCTCTTACGGCCGCCGTGGCCGTCCCTTCTTACTTGCCTTTCTCCTCTCCCTCGAATGAGCGAAGAACAGAAAGTGGCTCAAAGGCTACCTAGTGCGTACGCTCAGTGACCCAAGAGACGTGGGGATCGACTTGCCGCGACTCCCACTCCCTCAAACGTTTCATACACTTCCAGTGACCGTCGCTTTCAGTGATTCATCATTGTCGCCTAGCCCACGTAAGACCGTCCGGTCCGCCGCCGACATCTAAATGGCTCGTGACTGTCAGTGTGTTCAGATCCACCACTGCAACGTAGTTCGCTGCGGTGCAGCCCACGAATGCGCGCGAGCCATCCGGATCCATCAAAATACCGGCGCACCCTTTACCGAGGGTCACCCGTTTGATCTCTTTGCGGGAGGCCACGTCATACACAAACAGATCGCCCGTTGAAAGGATAGAGATCAACGCGCGTTTCCCATCGGGCGTGAACTTGAGGCGATTGGCGCCGTTAAGCTTTGCATCGATCGTTGCAGCCACCTTTCGCTGCGGAATGTCGATGATCCAGAGCTTGCCGTCGCTCGCCGCAGCGGTCCACAACTCGTTCCAGTCGGGCGACACATCGAATCCCTCCGTGCCCAGCGAGGTCGGAATTGTCGTCACGAACCAGTCACGCCGCGCCGATCCGGTCGGGCCAGGGCGCATCGGATCGGGCGGCATCTCGCGATTTTCGATGATGCTGACGCTCGCAGAATGCGCGTTCGATACGAAAATTGTTTGACCGGCCGGCATCACCCGGATCAGGTGTGTAAAGTCCTGCCCGGTCCCCATGATCCACTCCGTCTTGCCCGTCGCTGGATCCAGCCGGCCGATCGACTTCGCTCCCTGTGCCGTAAACCAGACCTTACCGCCCTGGAAGTCCAGACCATGCAAACCTACCATGGGCGCTGTATCAATGCTCGGTAGTGCTTTATGATTCACCAGGTCCAGTACATCCAATTCGTGTCCCTGGTTGTTCAGCATGTTGGAGACCCATGCGCGCGTTCCGTCCGCTGAGGCTATCACCTCGTGCGGATCCGGCCCGACCGGCATCTTGGCAATGACCTTCAGTGTCACTGGATCGACGATCGACAGTGTGTGATCGGTCTTTGAAAGCGCAAGCAATACCGGGTGCTCTGCAACCTGACCCCAGATTCTTGCAGTAAACACCACAACTCCCAATGCAATACCAGCCAACGCAAAACGCGACATCCTTGAACGCATTGATCGCTTCTCCTGAACCTAAATAGACGCCTCTGGTGTCATGTCACCATTTGTTTCCGTGCCTACTTCCTGACGGCTTCGCCGAATACGCGCATGAAGTTACCGCCGCCGATTTTCACGATCTCATCAGGCTTGAACCCGGTTCTCAACATGGCATCGACTACGACGTAGTAAAAGCCTTGCGTTTGGTCCTGCCATGCAAGGTTGGTGCGTTCCCCGACGCGGGGACCGGGCCGAGGTCCACCTTGCGGAGGGCCGCCAGGGCCAGGACCACCTGGACCAGGCCCCGTGGGGCGAGGGCTCGGCCGGGTAAGTTTGGTGTCCGTGCCGATGCATAAATGATCGACGCCGATGACATCAGAGAGTGCGCGGATATTTTGAGCGTACTCCAGCGGAGTGTTAGCCAAATGCGTCCAAACGCCGACGAGTCCACCCGCATCGGCGAGCACCCTGGCCTGCTCTTTGCTGATGAGCCTCGGGCGCATCATCTGCGCCATTCGCGGGTCGGCTCCCAGTTGGGTATCAAGTCCGGTATGTGAAATGATCACCGGCCGGGTCGTTACCTTGAGGGCGGCTTCAGTAGTCTGCATGTTGGCATGCGCGAGATCGATGAGAATGCCCAGCCGATTGCATTCCTTGATAACGGCTGCTCCAAACGCCGTCAATCCTCCATAGCGCGGAGGGTTGGTGTAAACATCACCGAGCGGCACCGTTGCGTCACTGTCATGAAGCAGTCCCAGATGCCGCAAACCGCGGCCATAGGCTTCTTCCACACGCTCGATATGACCTTGAAGAAAGTGGCCGCCCTCGACCGCTTGGATTACAGTTGGCTGACCGTTCTTTTTGGCTGTTCGCAAATCGTCGGCAGTCAGGGAACGCTTCAAGCCGTTGCGCTCTAGTTGACGATCCATCGACGCCAGCCCTTTGAGGAAGCGATCGTAAGCATCGCCGGGTTGGTAATCCGTTGCAAACGTCATGCAGATAGCCGAGAGGCCTGACCGCTTCATCTCGCCTGCCAAGTCAATATCAGGCCCGGGCATTTCGGCTGCTGTGAGCGGAACGTCGACGTGATTGTGAGTGTCGATCCCGATTGTTCTGGCAACAATGTCGGCGACCCGCGGATCTGTATTGTCCTGTGCCCAGCCTGAGCGCGGACTCGGAAAGATTGCAGCCGCCGCTATCCTCGCCGCAGCCGAGATGAATTGCCGCCTTGTGCCGCTTGTATGAAATCTCATCCATGCCCCCCTCCGTGTGAGTTGGTGACGCAAAAGAATCAAGTCGGTAAAGGCTGTCCTTTATGACGTTACCTAATTCTTCGTTACGCCTAAGCTGGCATAAACCGCGCTACAACAATTGTTAAATCATCTCGTAGTTTTTCGGCACCTGAGAACGCAGCCAACGACTTTAGAATCGCTCGGCGAATTTCAACCGCGCTTTCCTCGATGACAGTGGCGACCACCTCGCGCAATCTGCCTTCCCCATACTCCTCGTCGCGCGAATTTGCAGCCTCGACCAAACCATCGGAATACATCACGAGAATGTCGCCGGCGGACACCTCAACCTTAGCCTGCTCATATCCTGCTTCCGGCAGGATTCCGAGCACCGGCCCTCCCACTTGCAAGGATGATATTTCCACTTCGCCACCGTTCCTGCGAACCAAAAGCGGTGGGCAGTGCCCCGCATTCACGTAGCTGAGCGAACAAGCAGTGGGATCGTGATAGCACGAGAACATGCTGGCAAAGCGTTCCCTTGAAGCACTTTCGCACAGGAGGCGATTCAGTTCCTGCGATTCCGACTCATGCAGAGAGGTCGATTCGGACCAGAGACTTGAGCGCACTGCACCGTGGATGACGCCCATGAGCAGCGCTGCCGGCACGCCTTTGCCGGAAACATCACCCATCACCAGCGCGGTCCTTGTGTTCTTCAATTGGAAGACGTCATAGAAGTCCCCGCCAACTTGTTCAGCGGGGGTGTACTCCGTCGCCAAGTCGACTCCAACATATTTATCTGTCAGGGACGGCAACAGTTCGGCCTGGACTTGCCGAGCAATCTCAAGTTGTTCCTCTAGACGCTTGCCATGAGCGTAGGAGCGGAAGCCAAGGCCTGCAATCACCACCGTCACCAGCAATGCCAATGCGCCCGAGCAGTTGATAAGAAGGTTCCGGCGTATCGGCCAGAAATTCGATTGATCGACATCGCTCAGTGGCATCGCCATCTCCAGCATCATGGGAGAGGGCGGACGGCTCTGAACAGGAGAGCCCGCGAGGAGCGGGTTGACGGGCCCGCGAATGGGAAAGACTTCCACTACGACTTCGCCACTCAAGGTAGTGACAACCTTGTAGAGTGGCTCGTGATTGCGCGAATGCTTCCTTTCCTCGTCATCGGAGAACAGCCGCTGTGATGGACCGCCCGCGTGATCAAGCACCTTGCCGTCAGAGCCGCGCAATTCGATCCACACCGAATGACCTCCAGGCTCCATCATCGAATTCACAGCTGAAGCCCTGGTAGTTGGGTCTTGCCGCAACTGGCGTTCGAGAGTCGCAACGCTCTGATTCATCTGGTGACGGATCTGCTGGATTGCAATTATCTTCGCGACGAAAAAGTAGTCTCGAATGGAATTGGCCAGCAAAAGAACAGCAATCACCGCACTGAGAGAAAGCCATGCCGTGACCCAACGATAAATCCTTCCTGAATGTGCTTTGCTGGTCTCAAATGCTTGGCTGATTGAATTCATTGGACATCCTTTCAGGCTTTCTTCACCACCTCCTCAAGGCTGGTGCCGAACTCCCTGAGGATTACCGCCGCCGCGTTGCGGCCGGGAAGACCTGTGACTGAGCCGCCAGGCGCGGTGCATGCGCCAGTCTGAAAAAGGCCCGGAATTGGCATGCGATAATCGGCCCATCCAGGAACCGGCCGCATCGGTCCGTTCTGTGCCGAATTTGAAGCTCCGGCATGTGCGCTGCCGCGCCACATGCCGGGATTCATTCTTTCAATGTCCAAGGGGCTCTGAATAAACTTCCCGATGATCTTATCGGGCGTGAGATTCGGTGCAAATTTGCGAAAGTGATTTAGCAGCGAATCCGCGACCTGATCCTTGATCGCGTCCCATTGTTCGGGCCCTTGCTTGAGGCTGTAGGGTAGGTTGGTCTCGATTTTGACGGTGTGGCAGCCCGCTGGCGCACGCGTCGCATCCACGACGGTGGGTGAGACAACCTGCAGCCCCGGAGGATCGTCCAGATCGAGTTTCCCCTTCGCATTCTCGTAATTAAGAAGCAGATACTTCTCGAGCCGCGGACAGATGACCGCTTCTCCAGTCGAGATTGATCCGCCAGTTGGTAGCGGATATTTTGGCGCCTCGGTCATCGCGTAGTGCAAGCTCATCATGGCGTGTTCTGGTTGAAACAGTTCAACGCCTTGAAGGAACTCCTCGCCCCAGAGCGCACTGGGTGCCATATCGACCAGATGCTTGATATGAATTGTAGACACCACAGCCTTGTCGGCGTGGAAAATATCACCATCGGCGGAGCGAACTCCGCCGCAGCGCTTTCCTTCGATGATCAATTCTGCTACGGATTTATTCGTGAGGATCACTCCTCCATGCGCTTCGATGAATCGGCCCAGCGCAACCGTCAGGGTTCCCGAACCTCCTTTGGGAATCACGCGGCCAGAGAGGTGGAAATTCACAAGTGAATAGGCCTGGCCACCGGTGTCCGGATCGCTTGGGGAAACCGAACCCAAATGCCCGCACATCAGAGAAGCGCGCCTCATATGGTCGGACTCGAATAGATCGCAGGCGAGCTGGTATCCCGACATCGCGTAGCGGCGCTTCCAAAGTCCCGCCATGGGAATCTTGGAGGTCGCTCCAGTTTGAGCATCTGCCGCCGCACGCGTGGCTGCTGTGTACGCTTTGTACTCGGCGACCATTTTGCGAAAGGTGTTTGCGTCTCTCTTAGAGATGCGCGCAATGGTTTCACAGGTGCGGTCAAGATCCCGCCAGATGGTGATGGCGGCTCCATCGATGAACGGGATGTGCATCACCGGATCGGACTCGATATATTCGCCGTAACCATAGTCGCGAAGCTTCAGCTCATCATTCCTCATCACCGGGTTCTGTGAAAACCCGACGTGCGCGCTTGAGAATAGATCGTCTTTAAAGCCGGGATGACAGACTTCGGCTGTTTTGACCCCGCCACCAATCGTTGCTTGACCTTCCAGCACCACGACCTTGTAGCCGGCCTTGGCAAGATAGGCTGCACACAAAAGACTATTGTGCCCGGCTCCCGCCACTACAACGTCAAAACGTTCAGGCGAAGTGGCCGCCCGTGCGGTGCTCGTGAACGTCGAGAGCGCCAGCGGTACACCCGCGCCCGCTTTTACAAATTCGCGGCGAGTGAGGGGAGTCATCGTCATCACATCCGGCCGCGCATGGCCGTTGATGGAGGCACAATCCCCTTGAGGCGGAGATAGACCACCATCTGACCATACATCTCATTGTTGTGTGCGGTGTTCTTCTGAATGTTTCCAAGCTTTGAGCCACGCATGAATCCCTGGCCTGAAACCTCAGTGGCATTCGCGTCGGTTACGGTCGCGAAGGCAGCATCGCACGCATCGAACGACTTCTTCAACACGGTAGTTACTTCATCTTTGCTGGTTGCAGTCGATGGAGGTTTGCGTTCAAACGAACCGCCGCCGACGACGGCGCACAGACCCGTCTGAACCTGGGCAACATGAGTGAACAGCTCCGCATAACTGCGAATTTCCGGAGTTGGCTTGAAGGAGAAGTTCTCCGCCGGCATTGCCTCGGCAGCTGCAATGATGATCTTCTTGGTCTGGTTGTAACCGGCGAGCGCTTCGCCGACAAGCGAGGGCTTTTCGGCGTCCGAGGCCGAGGTCGGGGGTTGCGCAGGCTGTTGGGCGATTACTGTGAAGGTTGACACAAGAAGCAGCGCGGTAGATGCCAGAACAAAACGGAGAGTGCGTGTCATCGAAGTTATCTCCTTGGCTACAGTTGATTATTGCGTAAACCCGGATGTTGTAATTCCGTCTTCCATCATTCCGATGTTGTCCACCATGCGAAGACGCCCATCAAGGATTTTGAATACTTCATTGATTTGCATCCTGCGCGGGCTGTCGCCGTAGTAAAGGATTGCGTAACCGATTACGATGCCGCGCTCGGGGTCGATGAGCCCAATGCGAACTTCGGTTGCCGGACCCCAGGGTTTTGGCCCGAGGTTGCTCTCATAGCATCCGATGTCGCCGCCGCTGCTGTCTTCGACTCCGTTCCGTGGGTTGTGCGTCACACGGTTTCCGCTGTGATATCGGTCGCAGCGCGGGTCATAGTCCGCTTGAATGGGCTGATGGTCTGTCAGTCCTTTGAAGTAGGAAGTGATGATGCGCTCCAACTGCTCGCGCGTGGAACGCTCCTCAGGCGGAACGATGGTATTGAAGATCGGGTCGTAAGGAACGAGGTTTTTGATTTTCACCCTTGGACCATCGTCGAAGTTGATCTCGACTTCCGTGATCTTGCCATTAGCCACCTTGAGCCGCGTCCCAATGTATACGGGCTTTCCAGCCGTCGTCTCCGCCGCAACGTGCTCGATCACATTTCCCAAGACGGGGTCGGCATAAACCCCTTCCGACGATATTTTCGTTACGCCCATCCATCGGCTCTCGGCAAGTGCGATGGCCTTGGTGTTCTCGCGGATCTGCGCACCATTCGCCAGCTGGATTTTCTCTGGAGTGTGGCCAAGCATGGCGGCATTGAACTGCTTGGCGTGCTCAAGAAGGCAAGCGC
>Ga0207095_10110_pt1 | contig 25461 bp, 20 predicted proteins | sample Alteio_BWMinHeat_88_FD_153529 | JGI IMG/M metagenome (GOLD analysis project Ga0207095, IMG submission 153529) | Enriched cells from forest soil in Barre Woods Harvard Forest LTER site, Petersham, Massachusetts, United States -... | ecosystem: Environmental > Terrestrial > Soil > Temperate forest >... | reverse complement strand
TGATTCTCACGGTCTTGGCGCCCACGCCACTGAAGTATCCTTCGTCTTGCAACAGCTTTCCCAGCTTGCGGGCTTCCGCTTCCGTCGCGCCGTCGGCATAGATGACCTCCTCGTCGGTCCCGAAACGGACGCGCGTGGTCAAATACTCATAATCAACGACGAACCACGCCACGACGCCGGCGAACACCACAAGGATGCTCCCGACGCCGATTCCGGCCGCGATCCAGCCGGAGGCCTTCTCTCCGCCCTCGCGAAGATGGTTCTTGTAAATACTTCCTTGCAGGGCATTGGCCAAGATGATCATCGCAACAAGCCCGATCACGCCGCCCAAGAAACTAGGAGAATGCGCGGGCAGCTTCAGACCAATGCCTACGAGCAGAATGGTACCGATCAGGCCCAGCAAGATGGCTTGCCAACCCGCGAGCGCGCGTCTCAGCTTGAAATAATTGATGGCTAGTACGATGCATCCCGCGAACGGTCCACCCAAGAACGTGGCCAGGACGGCGTCTCCCGGTGAGTGCAGCTTGAACGACGGCCTTGCAATGTCGCCATAGATCTTGTCGAAGTCGTGGAGCGGCGAATCGTCTCCAGGCGGATACTGTCTCAAGGGACGATACGGTAGGTTCTCTTGGTGGGATTCATCCAGGGGTTCCATCGTCAGGCTCCGCGAGACGCAAGAATGGATGGCAGCCGCAAGGGCGTGCGTTGACATTCATTTTGCAGGCAGAGCCTCTGCAATGCAATGCACTGCAAAGCGAAAACCGGCCACTAATCATCATCGTCGTCGTCATCATCGTCCTTCGCCGGATGAGGAAACACAAACGCCGCTCGGACCGGGGGCGGCATTGCCGATGCCTCGCCGCGCACCGAGCGCCAGATCATCTCGTTCATGAGCAGGTCGTCCACGGCGTCGGGTTTGGACAGGTCCATTTCCTCCGCCTGCTTCGCGCCCCAGGCCGTCTTTGGGTTGACCGCCTTCATGTCGGCATCCGGAACCAGGTGTTCGTAAGGCTTCGTATCCGGCTCCGCTTGGAACGAAGCGTACATCGGCCGGGCGGAGGCGTCGAATTGGCTCATTGGTTTCAGGCCGAGAATCAGCTCGATGGAACGCAACATGCTGCTCGTCGAGTAGAGCGATGAATCCTTGACGCCATGCTTCGTGTGCGGGCTGATGACGAGGGCGACGGTGCGGTGGGCGTCCACGTGATCCGCGCCGTTCTGAGCGTCGTCCTCGACCACGAAGATTGCGGTTTCCTTCCAGAACTTGCTCTTGCTGACCGCTTCAACGATGCGGCCCAAGGCCAGGTCGTTGTCGGCGACCTGGGCGGTGGGCGTCGGCTTGCCGGGCTTCGATCCCGACGTGTGGTCGTTGGGCAAGGCGATGATGGTCAATTGCGGCATCTCGCCATCCTTCTCAAACCGGGCCAACTCCGCGATATAGCGGTCGGCCCGCTTTTGATCGGTGTAGTCCATGTCGAAGGGGCGGTAGAGGGGATCGAAGTGTCCATCGAGACTTTTGATGTGAACCGTTCCGGGATCGGTCTGCTTCTTGGCGGGCTGGACGAACTCGCCGTAAACGCGGAAGCTTGTCTTGTTCTCAATGCAGCGGTCCCAGATGTAGCCGCCGGCCGGCCGGATGATGTCGCCGTAGGCTCCCTCGCCGGGGTAGGGGAGTTTCTTCATCGAGCTGCCTCGATAGTGCAGCGGCCACATTTTCTCGATGAAATCGGTGGCATACGCGCCCATCGACCATTCGTGGCCGTCGGCCGACACCTCGCCGTCGCAGTAGAAGTTGTCGAGGAGCACGAATTCGCGGGCCAGCCTGTGGTGGTTGGGCGTGACCTTCTCCGGGAACAGACACAGGTGCGGGTCGCCGTTGCCGTCTTTCATGTCGCCGAAGACCTGATCGTAAGTGCGATTTTCCTTGATGATGTAGATGCAGTGCTTGATCGGGCTGGCGTCGCCGACTTTCTTTGGGATCGGATTGCCGTCGGGCCAATCGGCGGTCGCGCCGAGGTCTTCACGAAGCGGGCTGCATGCATACGCCTGTTTGCTGAACTCGGCCATCTTCTCGGGTGTGGGCATATCGATGACTGAGAGCGTGCCCCGGAATAGGCCGGCAATGTATTCGCGGACGGTCGGATTCGGCGGCAACAGCGGGTCGGGGCCTTGCGGATTGGCCAACGGCGTTGTTCCCTTGCCGTTGGTCACGTAGAGCTTTTTGTCGACCGCGTTGTAGCGCACGGAGGTCGGATACCAACCGACCGGGATGAAGCCGAGCGGTTGCGCCTTGCCCGGCTCGGTTGTCTTGAATACGGAGAGATTGTTGGCGTCGGCATTGGCGACGAAGAGCATCTGGCCATCGGGCGTCATGCAGAGGCTGTTGGGCGTGTTCCCCTTCGGGGCGCTCGGGTAGAGCGAACAGGCGATGGTTTGCAGCCCCTTGCCGGCTTCCGTATCGAGGACGCTGACCTTGGTGGAATTGGAGCAGGCCACGTAGAGCGTCTTGCCGTCGGGTGAAAGGAGCATCTCGGTGGGGTGATTCTCGGTGGCCCAGTGGCCGGCGACTTTCTTTTCCTCCAAGTCTATCACGGCCACGGAGGATTTATTCCACAGGCTGACGAACAAGCGCTTTCCATCGGATGCGGGAAGGCAGGCATACGGATAGCTTTGCTTGCCCATTTCGAGGGTGGTGCGTTTTTCCGGTTTATCCAGCGGCACGAGACTGACACCGTCGCCCCAGGTGCCGGCGACGAACAAGGTCTTGCCCGCGGCATCGGTGGCCAAACCGCCGGGGATGAATTTGTCGAAGATCCACGCGACCGGGATTTGCCGGTGCCGGCCCAGGAAGCCGTCGCCAAAATCAAACGCGTGGACGACTTCGAACTCCCCGCCGCTGGCATACAGCTGCTTGCCGTCGGGGGAAAAGCAGAGGCCGTACCACGTTTGCGGGAGCGTGACGCGGCTGACGATTTTCTGCCTCTTGAGGTTGACGATGACGATTTCATGTTCGCCGTGGCCCGCGTGCAGGACCGCGAGGAATTCGCCGCCGGGGTGGAGCGCAATGTTGACCGGGAAATCGCCGAGCGTCAATTGCTTGCCAACGGGCTTGAGCGCCCACTGGTTCGGCAGGCGGATGAAGCCATCCGGCTGCACGCCGGGCAGCACGGGCGCGGGCGCGTCGCGCTTGACCGGCGGGGGACGATCCTCGGGTTTGAGAGTGATCGCAAGAGCAGCACAGGCGAATAGAAGAACGGCGAATGCAGCGAGGGATCGACGCATGATGGACCTCATAACGGTAAAAGGGCGCGTTGGTGTCAAAGCAGTAAGCTAATCTCCGGCCGCCCCACGGCGATAGCGAAAAATCGGTTAAGAATTACATGGAGTTCCAGATGGTGGGTGCGGTTCAATAGCAATGCCTTGGCGCCGATGGTGTATTTCCGTTTCCAAGGACTCGCGATGGATTCTCGCGCCTCGAAGGACAGCGGCGACCTGGCCGCGCTCGGTTATAAGCAGAAGCTGGACCGCCCGCTCGGCAGCTTTTCTTCGTTCGCCGCCAGTTTTTCATACCTTTCCATTCTGACCGGCACGTTCCAATTGTTCTACGTCGGCTACGCCGCCGGCGGTCCTGCTGCCTGGTGGACCTGGCCGATCACGTTCGCCGGCCAGTTTCTCATCGCGCTCTGTTTCGCGGAAGTGGCGGCGCACTATCCGGTCGCGGGCGGCGTTTACCAGTGGTCGAAGTACGTCGGCTCCGGCGGCTGGGGCTGGATGACCGGGTGGGTTTATCTCTGTTGTCAGATTGTCACGGTCTCGGCCGTTGCCCTGGCCGTGCAGACCACGCTGCCGCAAATCGATCCTCGATTTCAATTCATTGGTGATCCCGCTGACGAACAGGATCAGGCTCGAAACGCCGTGGTTCTCGGCTGCGTCGTGATTGCCATGACGACGGTCCTCAATCTGGCTGGGGTCAAGTTGCTGGCATGGGTCAACAATGTAGGCGTTGTCGCCGAGTTAACAGGGGCAGTGTTGCTGGTCGTTCTGCTGCTGGGCTGCCTTCAGCGAGGGCCGGACGTGGTCATGGACACACAGGGCAAGGGGACAGGATTGGGCTACCTGAGGCCGTTCCTCGCGGCGGCGCTCATGTCATCGTATGTGATGTACGGCTTCGAGAACGCGGGTCTGCTGGCGGAAGAAACGCGCGACCCGCGCAAGAGAGCCCCCCGCGCGATCCTCCAGGCGCTGGGTGCGGTCGCGATCCTGGGCGGTACGCTCTTGCTTCTCGGCCTCATGGCGGCGGCAAACCTGGCCGACCCGGCGTTGGGAAGGAAAGACGGCGGGCTGCCCCTGATTATTAAAGGCGCGCTCGGCGGAACCGTGGGCAAGATGTTGCTCTGCGACGTGATTCTGGCCGTCACCGTATGCGCCTTGACGGTGCAGACGGGCGCGGTGCGTCTGATCTTCGGCATGGCGCGAGACAACAATTTGCCGTTCAGCCATACACTGGCAAGAATCTCGGCTCGCTCGAAAACGCCCCTGGTCCCCGCCCTTCTTACTGGGCTCCTCGCCGCCCTGCCCTTGGCGGTGAATTTCAACAATCGCAAGATCATCGACGCAATCATCCCGGCATCGGTGGTCTTGGCCAATCTCGCGTATCTTCTGGTCACAACACCGTTGCTCTTGCGCCGAATGCGGGGCTGGCCGGGCTGGGGCGGGTCCGGCGCCAAGGGCGTCTTCTCGCTTGGCCGTTGGGGACTGGTGATCAACGCCGCGGCAGTCGTCTGGGGCGTTTTCAATATTGTCAACATCGGTTGGCCCCGGCCTGACGAGGACACAACCTGGCTTGAGGCCAACGCGGCCTGGCTCTTCAGCGGCGCCCTCGTTCTTGCTGGAGCAGGCTATTACGTGTTCCTCCAACGGCGCAAGACTCGCATTCTCGAGGAGCATCGCGCGTGAATCTTCGGGTCCACCAACCTGACAGGGAACTGGCCGCAAGCAACGGCGCGGCGCCGCCGGAGCGTCCTTCTTGGCGACGGCGGGCGCTTGCTTGGGGAGTCCATTGCTACACCGCGCTTGGCTTGCTGGCCGCGGCGTGGATGGCCGTGCTAATCGTTCAAGGCGGCCCCGATTCGTTCCGCCTGACATTCATGTTGATGATCTTTGCCACCGCCGTGGACGCGACGGACGGCACACTGGCCCGCGCCGTGGGCGTGAAAAAAGTGCTGCCGGGTTTCGACGGCGCCAAGCTCGATGACCTTATCGATTTCTTGACGTATACCTGCCTGCCCCTGATTTTGGTTTGGCGGGCGGACCTCCTGCCTGGAATGCAGGCGTGCTGGCTCATCGTCCCGCTTCTGGCCAGCGCCTACGGATTTTCGCAGGTGGAAGCCAAGACGGCCGATGGGTATTTCCTTGGGTTTCCGTCGTATTGGAACGTTGTGGCATTCTACCTTTACGTACTCCGGCTCCCGGTCTGGGCAACGATCTTGCTGCTCCTCGTCCCCGCGCTCTTGACCTTCGTGCCGAGCCGATACCTGTATCCGACACGGCCGGGACGATGGAATTGGCTAACGAACGCGTTGGGGGCGTCGTGGACGAGCCTGCTGGCGTGGATAGTTTGGCGTCTTCCCACCGACCAGCCGCCGGGCGCAGAAACCTTGTGGCCGGCTATCGTGTCGCTGGTTTATCCGGTCTATTACTTGACGGCGTCGTGGGCGATCACCCTACGGTACTGGCGTAGGGGATGAGAGCATGCCCGTTGCAACGCACGTGCATTGAATTACAATCGCAAGCGCCCGATTTTTTGGGGTTCCAGTCATGCCGCGCGTGAGATCACCGCGAAAGTCGCTAACGCCGCGAGTCAAAGTATGGCTGGAGATCAATGGCAGCTACGCGTTCGGCCACGGGCTGTGCGAGATGTTACAAGCCGTGGAGCATGGCGGCTCGATCAAGCAAGCGGCCCGCGACCTCGGCAAGAGCTATCGCTACGTTTGGGGTCGAATCAAGGAGGCGGAGAAGACCCTGGGCCGGCAACTGGTCGAAACCCAGGTCGGCGGCAAAGATGCACAACGGAGCTGCCTCACTCCCGAGGCTCGGCAACTCGCGGCCGATTTCCAGGCCGTCCGCCTACGCATGATTCAGCGCGTAAAGGACGAATTTACCCAGCTCAACGCCGGCCCATTTCGGGAGTGACTTCCCCTTTGTCCGGATTCTCCTTGTCATGGTTCACTCCGCGCCGTAACAAAGTCATCAAATGGCATCATCATGCTATTTGGTCAAAGGGCCGGGCGGCTAACAACAGGACGAACCATGACGCGCAAGCGAGACGGCTTCACCTTGATCGAACTGCTGGTGGTCATCGCCATCATCGCCATTTTGATTGGACTGCTCCTCCCCGCCGTGCAAAAGGTGCGTTCGGCGGCCAATCGCATCCAATGCGCCAACAACCTGCACCAGATCGGCTTGGCCTGCCACATGTATCACGACACGCTGGGCCATTTGCCGCGCTATCGGCAATGCCCCGCGCCGTGGATGGGCGGCGCCGACATTAACTGCGACCTCCTGAAAACACCGACTCTATTCACCGGGCCGAACGAGGTCTGGTGGGCGCCCTACGACAACCGCGTCGGGCCGACCGACGATCCGTTGCCCGACTTCGATCCGTCGCGCTCGTTGATTTATCCTTTCGTCGAAGGCAACAAGAAAGTGTTCCAGTGTCCCGACGGCATCGACATCACTCCCGGCAGCCCCACGCAAGGAAAGCGCTATCAATGCAGCTACGGGATGAACTACGTCACCGGGGGCCCTAACGGCAGGACTCTCGTCGAAATCACCAACGGCAACGGCACGTCGAACGTCATGATCGTCTGGGATCACGCCAAAACGCCGGGGTGTGCAAATTCCAGGGTTATCGCGCCGCGCGGTCCGTGGGAGCCCTTCACGGACGCGAACGCGCAGACGCACTATCCGCAGCGGCATACCCATGTCTTCAATGTCCTGTACTGCGACGGACACGCGCAGAGCATGGTGCAGAGCGATTTGCAGGATCGCCTGTTCTTCGCCGAAGGCCTGTAGCGCGGAGTGGTCGGCCGACAAGCCATTTCGCCGTGTAGGATTCGGCAGCACAAGCCTGAAGCGCAAGCGAAGGTCCTTCGCTTGCGCTTCAGGCTTGTATTGCTGCAAGAACGCGCACGGTCATTTAGATCACGGATTGATTTCGTTCACGTAGAACAAGGGCGCTCCGTAGCGCTCCACGCCGAATTCGGCAATAAAATTCCGGGTCGCCGGCGACTGCATGAAAGTGAGAAAGCGCACTGCTTCCGCGTGGTGGACATGGGGATGCTTGTCGGGGTTCACCACAATGACGCTGTAGCGGTTGAAAAGCAGCGGGTCGCCTTCGGAGAGGATGACCAATTCCAGATGCTTGCGCCGTTTCAGGAAGGTGCCCCGGTCGGTCAACGTATAGCCTTGCTTTTCGTCCGCCATACTCAGCATTTCCGCCATGCCGACACCGGAGGAGCGATACCATGCGCCATTTGGCTCGATGTGCGCCGCGCGCCAAACGGCCTTTTCCTTTTGATGCGTGCCGGATTTGTCACCGCGAGAATAGAACGCCGCTTCTTTAGCCGCAATCGTGGCGAAGGCGGCGGCGATCGACTTCTCTCCCTTGACGCCGGCCGGGTCATTCGCGGGTCCGACCAAGACGAAATCGTTGTGCATGATCTCGTGTCGGGCTTCGCCAAAGCCGTCGGCGATGAGTTGCTCCTCCGAGGCGGGGTCGTGGACAAGCAACGCATCGGCGTCGCCGCGACGGGCCAGCTGCAAGGCTTCACCGGTGCCGCGGGCGACCACCTTCACTTCGATGCCGGTTTCGTCGCGGAAGCGCGGCAGGAGTTCGTCCAGGAGTCCCGTATCTTGCGCGCTGGTTGTCGTGGCCAATGTCAAGGTAGGACCATCGGACGCGGGGCGCGCGGAGCATCCGGCGCCATGAATGGAACAGAAAAACGTTGCCAGAAGGCAAACCCATGAAACGCGGATAAGAGGAAAGCGCATCAGTACACCATCTCCCCTCGAACAAACGCCGCCGAGCGCGGGTCGGTAGGGTTCTCGAAAAACTCCTTGTTCCGTGCCGTTTCCACTAGCCGGCCATCGAGCAGGAGCGTGACACTCTGGGCGACGCGCCGTGCTTGAAAAACATTGTGCGTGGCCCATACAAACGTGGCGCCGGTCCTGCGCTGGAACTCGGCTAAGACCTCCTCCACCAGGGCCACGCGAGCCGGATCGAGATTGCTGGTCGGCTCGTCGAGCAACAGCACCTCCGGTTCCAGGACCAGCGCTCGCGCCAGGGCGACCAATTGCGTTTCGCCGCCGGATAACGACTTGGCCGAGCGCGAGGACAGATCACTCAGCCGGAGGCGGTCGAGCATGGCTTCGACCTTTTCGGATCGGCGGGGTTGATGTCGCAGCCGTAGAGGGTATTCGACATTGGCCCGAACCGTCCCAGAGAGCAAAAGCGGCTGCTGAAAAACCAGGGTGATGCGGCGAAGAACCTCAAGGGGTACCAATCGCTGGTCAAGCGGCGTCTCGCCCAAACGAACGCTTCCAGCCGTGGCCGGGGCCGCAGCGGCCAAGAGCTTTAGGAGTGTGCTTTTCCCCGCACCCGTCGGGCCAAGGAGGGCCATGACCTCGCCGCGCGCGATTTCCAGGTGGTCGATGTGCAGCGCCGTGCGCTCGCCGTAGCGGTGCGTCACCCCATTCAGCCGGTATGCCCAAGGGACGCTCATGAACTGGTTCGCCCTTGAAGCCGCAGGCCTGCGAGGTTGACGAGTAGCGCCAAGCCGACCAACCAGCCGCCCAACGCGAGAGCGACGGCGAACTCTCCTTGCCGAGTCTCCAAGACGATCGCCGTCGTCAAGACGCGCGTTTGTCCCTGGATGTCGCCGCCGACCATCAGCGCCGCGCCGACCTCGGCAATGATGCGGCCAAACCCTGCGGCAATGGCGACCAACACTCCGGGCCTCGCTTCGCGAAGAATCGCCCATTTTGCTTGCCAAGGGCCGGCGCCCAGGCTGCGAACCTGCGGCAAGAGCTCAGCCGGCGTAGCGGCGACGGCCGCCGTTGTGATCCCCGCCACGAGCGGCGTCGCGATAATGGTTTGGGCAACGATCATGGCCTGAGGCGTGAACAACCAATCGAGGGACGCCAGCGGCCCGCTGCGCGACAGCGCCAAGTAGACGACCAAGCCGACGACCACCGGAGGAAATGCCATGCCGGTGTGAATCAACCCGATCAACAGGCGATGGCCGCGAAAGCGATTCAGGCCCAACCAAGTTCCCAGAGGCACGCCCAAGAGCGTGCTCAAGAAGAGAGCCGCGCCGGTTACTTGCAGCGTGCGCCACAGAATGGACCAGTCGAAACTCGCCATGTCGAGGAAGCCCCTTTTATCGCAAGATATTCCGCCGCCCCCTATTTCGCCAGAGTCCAGGCTTGCCCTCGGTCCTCGTTCGCGTGCATAATACCATTCTAACCGCGAGCTTGACCTGCCTCACGAAACGCGATCGTTCAAGGAGTTCCCGATGGCCGGCCGCTATTCCCCCCATGCGTTTCTGCTTTCCGTCGCCGCCTTCATGTTGTTGAGCGTGCCGTCGCTTGCGCCGGCGTGCGAATTCTGCGGCATGCAGGGTCAAACGCTGACCAGCCAGGTTGCCCAGGCCAGCATGGTGCTTTATGGCACCTTCTCCCCCGGCAAGCCCGACGACGATTTCACGCGCATGGAGGTCGAGACGGTCGTGAAGAAGCACGACGTATTGGGCGATAAAAAGATCGCCATGCTTGCCCGCTACATACCGACCGACAAGGACAATAAGTACAAGTTCATGGTCTTCTGTGATGTTTACAAGGGGAAGATCGATCCCTTTCACCTGATCGCGTTCAAGACCGACAGTGACGTGGCCAAATACTTGAAGGGTGCGATGGACATCGCCAAGGAGAAGGACGTTAGCGTCCGGCTAGCCTTCTTCTTCGAGTATCTCGACAATGCCGACCTCGAAATCGCCAATGACTCGTACAAGGAATTCGGCAACGCCGACTACAAGGACGTGCAGGAGGCCGCCAAGAAGATGCCGCCCGACAAGATTGCGGGCTGGTTGAAGGACCCCAACACGCCCGCGTTTCGTCACGGTTTGTACGCGTTGCTGCTGGGCCATTGCGGCAAAGCCGAGCACGGCAAAGTGCTGCGGGACATGCTCGACGACCCGAAAAAGCGGCTCAGCACCGGCGTCGACGGCATGCTGGTCGGCTACACCCTCTTGCAACCGAAGGAGGGTTGGAAATTCACGCAGGAGCTGCTGAAGGATTCCGACAAGGAATTCGCGTTGCGCTACGCCGCCTTGCGGGCGGCGCGGTGGTTCCACAACGTTCGCACCGATGTCATCGACAAGAAGGACGTGGTGGCCGGCGTGGCTTCGTTGCTCGACCAGGACGACATCGCCGACCTGGCCATTGAGGATTTGCGCCGCTGGGGCTGCTGGGAACTGACCGACCGCATCCTCGACCTCTACGGCAAAAAGTCGCACGACATCCCGATCATTCGCCGCAATATCCTGCGGTACGCGTTGCAAAGTCCGGATAAGAGAGCCGCCGAGTTCGTCGCGGATATGCGGAAGAAGGACTCCAAAACGGTGGAGTTGGCGGAAGAGTTGCTGAAGCTCGATCCGACAGCGCCGATGACGAAGAAGTGAGCATGTACCGTTACACTTCCGAAGTCTTTAAGACTTCGGAAGTGTAATGGTGGGTCCGATCTCACGTAACGAGGAACCCTGGTGATGAAGCGTTTTCGACACCTCGTGCTGTTCGTCGTGGCGGCGGCATTGGCGTTCCCCGGCACGCCGGCCTACACGTGCAGCCTGTGCGCCAGCCTCCAGGACCAGAAGACGTTCCGCGAGGACGCCGCCCTGAGCAAAGTCATCCTCTACGGCACGATCACCAGTTCCAAGCTTGCCCCCGGCGGGGGAGGTGAATCGGAGTTTACCATCACCGCCAAGATCAAGACTGACCCGCTCGTGGGCGATAAGAAAGTGCTCAAGCTATCGCGCTACTTGCCCACTGATGAGAAGGACCCGCCGCGGTATCTCCTTTTCGCCGATGTCTACAAGGGCGACCTTGACTTCTTTCGCGGCACGCCGGTCAAGTCCTCGGAGGCCGTCGATTACGTGAAGGGCGCGGCCGCCCTTGATCCCAAGGATCGCGCCAAGGCGCTTCGCTATTACTTCGATTTTCTGGAACATGCGGACAAGGAGATCGCCAACGACGCCTTTTTGGAGTACGCCAAGGCGACGGACAAGGAACTGGGCGAAATCGCGCCGAAGCTCTCGGCGGATAAACTCCGCGGCTGGCTCAAGGACACCAAGACGCCCGACGGCCGGCTTGGCATGTACGCGTTCCTGCTCGGTGCTTGCGGCGGCGACAAGGACGCCGACGTGCTGCGTACGCTGCTGGACGATCCTTCCGACCGCATCCGCGTCGCCTACGACGGCATCCTCGGCGGCTACATCCACCTCAAACCGCGCGAGGGCTGGGACTTGGCGATGAAAATCCTTCAGGATGACAAGAAACCTTTCGCCGTACGCTTCGCGGTGGTCCGCACGCTCCGCTTCTATCACAACTGGAAACCCGAGGAGAGCAAGGAACACGTGCTGCGCGGCGAACGCATTATCCTTGGGCAGGGCGATATCACCGACATGGCGATCGAAGACTTGCGCCGCTGGCAACTCTGGGACCTAACGCCCGACGTGCTGGCGCTGAGCGGAAAGAAAGGATTCGATGCGCCGATTGTCCGGCAAGCGATTCTGCGTTACGCGCTGAGTTGTCCCAAGACCGACGCGGCCGCCGCGGCGTTTGTCGCGGAGCGCCGCAAACAGGACCCCGACGGCGTCAAGGACGCCGAGGATGCGCTGAAATTCCTGAAGCAGAAGTAGTGCATCGTTAGAGACGCGATGATGGGTTGGAGTTCCAATCATTTCTTGCTCAACTGCGACGTCTGCACCACCCACAGGTCGAGGCCGCCTTTGCCGCCGGGGCGATCCGACGCGAAGTAGAGCATCGACCCATCGCGATTCAAACACGGCGAGCGGTCGCCGGTCGGGCCGTCGGCGTTGTTCAAATCGTCGAGCGGTTCGGGCTTGCTCCAATCGGCCTTCGTGCTGGCGCGGGTGCTGCGGAACAGGCCCCAGCGGTCTTTCTCCAGCGGACCTTGCAGGTACATCGTCAGGGCGTCGGGCGTGAGCGTGGCATGGTGGAAGTCCACCGGCAGGTCTAGTTGCTTCGGCTTCTCAAACGCGCCTGTGCCGTCCGGCTTGGCGGAGACCCAGACGTGCCAGCCTTCCTTTGCCTTACGGCTGAAGTACAACTCCCGGCCGTTGCCCGTCACCCACGGGTGCAGCTCGTCCGCCTCGGTGCACGCCGCGTGCACGGGCGTTGCCGAGGTGTAATCGGCTTGCGGCCCTTGCTTGATCGCGAAGTAGATGTCGAAGTTATCGCCCTTGCCGCCCTTCTTCGATTCGTCCTTCTTGGTGGCGTAATAGAGGAAGTGCGGGAACTTGCCGTTGCTGGTCGCCAGGAAGGGGCTGCGATCGTCCGTCTTGCTGTTGAGATCGTCGAGCGGTTTGCCCGCCGGCCAGGATTGCGTCGTGTTGCGTCGCGTGGAAAACATCAGATGGTATTCCTTCGCGTCAGCGTTAGAAGCGTAGAACAGCGTGAGACCGTCGGGCGACACGTTCGGGTCGTCCTCGTCCACCTTGGTGTTGATCGACAAGTTGATCGGTTTCACTTTTTTCGCGTCGTCGTCCTGCTTGGCAGGCAGAACGAGAACGAACAGACTGAGCGCGCAAACGGCAACAAGGTAATGCTTCATAGGTGGGTGGCTCACTTCCGGGGAGAGCACGGCGTGGGGCGGAGGTGGGAGGGTGTGCCGTCCTAAGACGGACAGCGGGAGGGTGCCGCGCGGCCACACTGCCGACGGCTCTGTTTGGAGTATAGCCCGCACCCAAGCGGTAGGGCAAGCGGTTTTCATGCATCATGCGGAAGGTTTACGCGGCCGGTCGCTGCCGGATGATATCCGGACGTTGCAACGTTTGAAGTACGTACCGCGCCGCCCACTGGCACGCCCCGGGCTTCAGCACCTTCTCGCGCAGCTTCGTCAGTTCGCCGCACGTTTGCTGATACTTCACGGAGTCATTCAACCAACTAACGATTGGCCCGCCGATCTTTAACGCAGCAAGATTCGGTCCCTTGAATTCCGGGAAGAGCAGTTTGTCCGCGAGAAGATTGACAAGACTGATATAACGGCAAATGAGGACGGAGTCGGCCAGGAAGGTCATGAATCGGTTGCCGTAATACACCACGACGGAAGGTTTGCCGCGGTAAAGCAGTTCCAAACCGACCGATCCCGAGACGGAGATGCAACTGTGGGCCAGGTGAATGATCTCCGGCGTGCGGCCGGCGTGCACCTCGATCGGCAGCGTTGAGTGGCGGAGCTTTTCGATTACATGGTCCCGCTGTGCCGGGTGCAAGCACGCGACCAGGAAGCGCGTATCGGGCCGGGCCTTGTGAATGTAGGCGGCGGCGTTCAGCTGCGCTTCGAGGTTCCCCGTGACCTCCTGATCGCGTGAGCCGGGCAGCAAACCGATGATGACGCCGGGCCGGTCTTGCTGCTCTTCGACAAAGGCCGCGTTGAGTTGCTGGTCCGCGAGTTCGTCGAAATACGGGTGGCCGATATACTGAGCCTCGACGCCGCGTTCACGATACCAGGGCGCCTCGAACGGCAGCGTGCAAAGAACGTGATCGACCAGGCGCTTCATCTTCTTCACGCGCCAGCCGGCCCACGCCCACAATTGCGGCGGCACGAAATAGAACACCGGAATGCCATGCGCGCGTGCGCGGCGCGCCACCCACCAGTTGAAGCCCGGGAAGTCGATCAGCACTACCGCGTCGGGCCGATGCGCGCGGAAGAAGCGATTGGCCCGAACCAGCAGGATGACGAAGCGGTGGAGATTGAGGAAGACGCGCCCCAGCCCAAGCAGGGCGAGGCTGCACAAGGGGAAAATCAACCGGCAGCCCATGGCGGCCATCTTGTCGCCGCCGAAGCCGGAGAACTCCGCTTGCGGGCATTGCTTGCGCAATTCACGGATCAAGTTCGCGCCGTGCAAGTCGCCGCTCGGCTCACCGGCACTGATGAAGATGTGCATGGCTTCCTTGCCCTGGGTCGCCCCGGTTCTGTCCGGGGACCATTTCGCGGACAAGGTAACAGGAACGCGCGAAAACGGGCAAGGGCGGATTAAGACCGGCCAGCCCACCCATGAGCCAGTTTGTGTGACCCCAGTTGGCCGCTAAACTACGCTGAATCTTCATCCTGTGCCTAGACATTTACACACGCGAGAATAGAATAGTTTGACTTGGCTCCGGAACGCCCGCGGCGCCAAGACGAGGGACAGGTCGTTTCCCACCGGCAGTGAAGTCGCCGCTCTCTCCCGGCCGCCTTTTTCGCGGGCCGGATTACCTTTGCGGGAAACCTCGGTTGCCATCGTCAAGAACCGTGTGCATGGCGCGCACGTGGCTGGGAATAAGGTTTTGCCAGCTTTTCCTTGTCTTTCGTGAGGAGCCGGCCGGCCTTCGTCAGTGGGCCGGGGTGGACAGCGGACCATGCTCGAAAACCTTCGCAACATCGGCATCATCGCCCACGTCGACGCGGGTAAAACCACGACCACGGAGCGCATCCTCTATTTCAGCGGCTCCAAGCACAAAGTCGGCGATGTCGATGACGGCAACACCACCACCGATTTCGACCCGCTGGAACGCCAAAAGGGCATCACCATCAACAGCGCCGCCGTCGCCATCGACTGGGGCGATACGCGCATAAGCATCATCGACACTCCCGGCCACGTGGACTTCACGGCCGAGGTTGAGCGCTCCCTGCGCGTTCTCGACGGGGCCATCGGCGTATTCTGCGCAGTCGGCGGCGTCGAGGTGCAGTCGGAGACGGTTTGGTATCAGGCCAACAAGCATCGCGTACCGCGCATTGCCTTCATCAACAAACTGGACCGCATGGGCGCCGACTTTTTTGCGTGCATCGAGCAGATGAAAGAGAAACTCGGCGTCGTCCCTGCCATTTGCGCGCTGCCGGCCGGCGAGTCGAGCGCGTTCGAAGGGGTCATCGACCTCGTGAGGATGAAGTTCATCCTCAAGGACAAGAATGACAAGACCAACGTGAAGTACGACCTGGTCGAGATTCCGGAGCAGTACAAGGCGCAGGCGGAGGAATACCACCTTCATCTGCTCGAGGCGGCCACGCATGGCGACGACCACCTCCTCGAGTTGGTACTCGAAGGCAAGCCGGTGTCCGAGGAGCTATTGCGCAAGGCGCTCCGCGCCGGCACGATCGAAGGCAAGTTGACGCCGATCCTGTGCGGCTCCGCGAAGAATTTCCACGGCGTGCAGCTATTGCTGGATGCGGTGGTCGAGTATCTGCCGTCGCCGGCGGAACGGCCCCCCGTCGTGGGCATCATCCCCAAGAGCAAGGAAAAGGCGACCGCCGAGCGCAGGGCCGACCCCAAGGAGCCGTTCTCCTGTCTCGCGTTCAAGACGATCAGTGAGCCGACGGGCGACCTGGTATTTCTGCGCATTTATTCAGGCGAACTTCATCCCAAGGACGACGTGCTGAACACCGCCAACGGCCGATCCGAGCGCGTCGCCCGCATCTTCCGCATGATGGGCGACCGCCGCGACGTGCTGGAAGTCGCCGGCCCGGGCGAAATCGTCGCCGTGGCCGGCCTCAAGCAGACGCACACGGGCAACACGCTCTGCGCCGAGGACAAGCCGATTCTGCTCGAGGATATTCGCTTCCCCGACCCGGTGATCTCGCAAGCCATTACCCCGGACAAGACGACCGACGAGACCAAGTTGGCCGATGCGCTGGGCAAAATGGTGCGCGATGATCCGACGCTGAAGTGCCGCACCGACCCGGAGACGAACGAACTCATCCTCAGCGGCATGGGCGAATTGCACCTGGAGGTGTCGGTCGAGAAGCTCATGCGCAACCCCGGCGTCAGGGTGTCGGTCGGCAAACCGATGGTCGCCTACCGCCAAACGCTGGCCCGGCCGGTGGAGCTCGAGACGCGCTACATCAAGCAGTCGGGCGGCCGCGGAAAATTCGCGGTCATCTACATGGAGTACAAGCCGCTGACCAAGGAAGAATGCGCGGAGTGGGCGGCCGAAATGGAGGAGGACGGGGAAAAACCCGATCCGAACAACCTCTACTTCGTGGACAAGATCGTCGGCGGCGTGGTGCCGAAGGAGTTTATTCCGGCCATTGAAAAAGGCTTCCGCCAGGCTTGCCAGAAGGGCGCCAAGTACCACTTTCCCTGCGTGGACATCCAGGCGATGCTGACGGACGGCAAGTATCACGACGTGGACAGCTCGCAGGACGCCTTCACGTCGGCGGCAGCGGAGAACTTCCGCGACGCCCAGGCCAAGGCGGGCATCGTGCTGCTTGAGCCCATCATGAACGTCGTCGTTCACGCTCCGGACAAGTACCTGGGCGACCTGACGCGCGACGTCAGCCGGCGGCGCGGCGAAATCCTCAACTCGACGATGGACAAGGGCCGCTGCATGCTGCACGCCTACGTCCCGCTCGGCGAGCTGTTCGGCTACACCAGCGAATTGCGCAACTTCACCAGCGGCACGGCGGCGTTCACGATGGAACCGAGTCATTATGCGCCGGTGAAGGAAGAGCTGGCGGATTTGCGCGAGGCGAGCTGAATCGCCAGTTCGATCCCACGCGAGCGTTCAAAAGAAAGGGAGCGGGGTGAGGCATCTCATCCCGCTCACTTTTTGTTCGTATTTTCCGTAGGGAATGGTAAGGTGATGGGGCCTGCTCACTCTCTTTCATAAGGATGACCTGCCATGCGACCCTCTCCCATCTTTGTCCTAGCGGCCTGCCTGCTCGTCGCCGCGGACAAGAACGGAAATGCCTCGGACGACGATAAGGACCTGGCGACCGCACTCCAGAAAGCCGCCGCCGTGGAAAGCTACGCGTTCAAGGTCGCGGATAAATCCGGGAAGGCCGTGGAAGGGACCTTTCAAAAGGACCAACCTGCCTTCTACCAGGCCGACAAGATCCTCTTCTACAAGAAAGGCGACGCGCTCGTTTACAAGCAGGGCGACGAATGGAAACGCTCGAAGACGGGGATTGAATCGGACCCGCTGCTGATTCTCGCCGCATTGGCGAATGTAAGGGCCGCCCGACTGCCGCACGAGGAGTTGGCCACGCTGGCCAAGAACCTGAAGGAGGCGAAGAAGGAAGGCAAGAAGGACGGCGCCCTTGCCGTCTACACCGCCGATCTTGCGGAGGAAGGCGCAAAGAAATTGGCCCCGACCGAATCCCAGGGTGTAGCCAAAAGCGGACAGGCCAGAATCTGGGTCGATAAGGAGGGTACGGTGGTGAAATACACGATCAGCATTCGCCTGCAAGGCCGGCAGGGCAATGCCGAGGTGAACGGAACCACGGAGAAGACGGTGACGCTCAGTGAACTTGGCAAGGCGAAAATCGAGTTGCCGGCGGGGGCGAAGAAGGCGTTGGAGTAGCGCCGAAGACTCACACGAAACAAATGGGGCGGCCGGAAGTAAGCTCGGCCGCACTTCCATCAAGGTAATCAAACGTCCCAGTTTACTTTCCCAGCGACGCCTGTGCCGCCGCCAGCCGCGCAATCGGCACCCGAAACGGGCTGCAACTCACGTAATTCAGCCCGATCTTGTGGCAGAACTTCACGGTATCCGGGTCGCCGCCGTGTTCGCCGCAAATGCCCACCTTGAGATCCAGGCGTGAACTGCGTCCCTTCTCCACGCCGATTTTCATGAGAGCACCAACGCCGTCCACGTCGATCGATTGGAACGGGTCCTTCGGCACCAAGTCGTGCTCAAGATAGACACGAATGAAGCTGCCGTAGTCGTCGCGGCTCATGCCGAGCGTTGTCTGCGTCAGGTCGTTGGTGCCGAAGCTGAAGAATTGGGCCTCCTTGGCGATCTGGTCGGCAACGACGCAAGCGCGCGGCAGTTCGATCATCGTGCCGACCAAGTAATTGACCTTCACGCCCTTCTCGGCGAAGACCTTGGCGGCGGTGTCGTTGACGATCTTGGCCTGCGCCTTGAACTCGGGCAGAAAGCCGACGAGCGGGATCATGATTTCAGGCTCAACCTTGATGCCTTCCTTCTGCACGTTGCTCGCCGCCTCGAAAATGGCGCGGGCCTGCATCTCGGTAATTTCCGGATAAACGATGCCAAGCCGGCAGCCACGGAAGCCGAGCATCGGGTTCAGTTCGTGCAGTTCCTTCACGCGGCGTTCGATGGTCTCCACCGACACCTTGATCTTGGCGCTGAGTTCCTTCTGTTGCTCAGGCGAGTTGGGCAGGAATTCGTGCAGCGGCGGATCGAGCGTGCGGATCGTAACGGGATGGCCCTTCATCTCGCGGAACAGTCCCTCGAAGTCGGCGCGCTGAAACGGCAGCAGTTTGTCGAGTGCCTTGCGACGCGCCTCAACCGTTTCGGCGAGAATCATCTCGCGCATCGGCTCGATGTGGTTGAAGAACATGTGCTCGGTCCGGCACAGGCCGATGCCTTCGGCACCGAACGCGATGGCCTGGGCAGCCTGATCGGGTTGGTCGGCATTGGTGCGGACCTTGAGCTTTCGCGTCGCGTCGGCCCAGCTCATCAGCTCTGCGAACTGCTGGTAGATCTGCGATTGCTCAGGTTTCATCGACTTGTCGATCAACACCTGCACGACTTCGCTCGGCTTCGTCGACACCTGGCCTGAAAGCACTTCGCCGGTGAAGCCGTCGATGCTGATCCAGTCACCGTCCTTGAGCACCTTGTCGCCGACGGTCATCGTCGCCTTGTTGTAATCAATGTTCAGCGCGCCGCAGCCGACAATGCAAACCTTGCCCATCTGCCGGCTGACGAGCGCCGCGTGGCTCGACGCGCCGCCGAACGCCGTCAAGATGCCGTCCGCCGCCTGCATGCCGCGGATATCCTCCGGGCTGGTCTCCCGGCGAACGAGAATGACGCGGCTATCCGGGTTGCCCTTCCCGTGCTTATTGACCCAGGCTTCGGCCTCGTCGGCGTGAAACTTGATGCGGCCCGTCGCCGCGCCGGGACCGGCGTTGATGCCCTTCGCCAGCAGCTTGCCTTCGTTGATGGCTTGCCGTTTCGCGGCCGGATCAAAAATCGGCTGCAATAGCTGATTCAAATCATCCGGTGGAATACGGCCAGCCGACAACGCCTCTTCCTTGGTGATAAGCCCCTCGCGCACCATGTCCACGGCGAAGCGAACCGCGGCAAAGCCAGTGCGTTTGCCGTTGCGCGTCTGGAGCATCCACAGCTTGCCCTTTTGCACAGTGAACTCGATGTCCTGCACGTCTCGGTAGTGCTTTTCGAGCTTGTTGCGCACGTCGTCGAGCTGCTTGTAAACCGCGGGCATGTCTTTCTGCAACTCGGCGATTTTCTTCGGCGTGCGAATGCCGGCGACGACGTCCTCGCCCTGGGCGTTGATCAGGTATTCGCCGTAAAAACTCTTATCGCCGGTTGCCGGATCGCGCGTGAAGGCGACGCCGGTGCAGCAGTCGTCGCCCATGTTGCCGAACACCATCGAGCAGATGTTCGCCGCCGTCCCCCACTCCTGCGGGAAGCCGTACTGCCGGCGGTAAACAATGGCCCGGTCGTTCATCCACGAATCAAACACCGCGCCGATGGCCTGCTGCATCTGTTCCATCGGGTCGTCGGGGAAGTCCTTGCCGGTTCGTTCCTTAACCGCTCTCTTGAAACGCTTGACCAATTCCTGAAGGTCGGCGGTGGTGAGTTCCGTATCCAGTTTCACTTTCTTGGCGTGCTTCATCTCGTCCATGATGTGTTCGAACGGATCGATGTCCTTCTTGGACTGTGGCTTGAGGCCAAGGACCACGTCGCCGTACATCTGAACAAAGCGGCGATAGCTATCCCAGGCGAAGCGTTCATTGCCGGTTTTCTCGACAAGACCGCGCAGCGTTGCTTCATTGAGGCCGATGTTCAGCACGGTATCCATCATGCCCGGCATGCTCACACGCGCGCCGGATCGACAGGATACCAGGAGCGGGTTCTTTGGGTCGCCGAACTTGGCGCTCATCGCCGCCTCGGTCTTTTTCAGCGCGTCTTCGACCTGTGTCTTCAGCTCGGGCGGGTACTGCTTTTCGTGCGCGTAGTAATAATTGCATACCTCGGTGGTAAGCGTGAATCCGGCGGGCACCGGCAAGTTGATGTTCGTCATCTCGGCGAGGTTCGCCCCCTTGCCGCCGAGCAACTCCTTCATCTCCGCCCGACCCTCGGCCTTGCCCGCGCCGAAGAAGTACACGTACTTGCCCATAAGCACCTTGTCCTGTCAGGGTACTCGGTCCGCCAAACGGCCACATGTCGACATGTTTACTTGGTGGGAGAGCAAGGAAACATTGCTGGAAATGTACGGATTGCCATCCTGAGCGGCCAACGCCTGTGACAGCAGGGACGCTGTATTTGAGATCGCGCGTCACGGGGTGCCCGCGACTCCGGACAGGCTCTGGCGGAACCAGGTGCGGAACTGGCGGACGACTGCGTTCTCATCCATTTGATCCCGCATGGCGAGAAAAGGCATGAGGTCCGCCGGCGTCAGCATGGGGAACGCAACGCTTTGCTTTGCCTCCTGGTATGCGCCATCGGGCATGAGCACGTGAATGGACAATGTCTGGACCTCATCCAGCCGCCACACCTCGGGGACTCCGAGGGCGGCGTAAATGCCCATGCGGTCCATCGAGCTGCGTGTAACGTCCACTTCGATGGCCAAGTCCGGCGGAGGATCGATACGGAGATCAATACGTTTCTTGCCCCGAACGCGCGCCTCGTTGGCAATCCAGAAACACTGATCCGGTTCAAGACCTCGCCTACGCCGACGGCGTCGAAAAGTTGTCGACCCACCGCCCATTATGGAAAGTTGGAGCTCCTCGGTAGCCGTGACCACCAATCGGCCTAGGAACCAGCTGCCGCTATCGTGTTCGAGCACGGGACTCATGATCTCGAGTACTCCACGGTCGTACGTCAGTCGCACCCTGGGACGCTCGGCGAAGGCGCGGACAAGTTGCCCATACATGCGCCAAGGCACGTCCCGCAAAATCACGGATTCGCCGAATGGTTTCGTCGTGGCAGGCATGACTCCCCTCGTAAGTCTTTCCAACAGAACTAATCATAACCCTTACTTGCGCGAGACGCCATCACGAGGTTGCCGGCGTCTTGCGGCACGATTCAAGGCTAGGAATTTGTCGCATCGGCAATCGGCTTCCTGAGCGGTTCCGATAGGTAATGCGATAGACGAAGTTAACAACCAACAATTGTTTTTACGCTTCGGAGCGCGGTTTTCTCGGTCCAAGCCCGAATCGGACTCACGGCGCTCACTCCATCCCATGCGGGTCCACCCCAATATCCACGATGCTGCACCCCACCACCACCGGCAATCCCAGGTCCCGGGCGCGCTCCACAACGGCCGGACTATCCGCCCCGGGGTTCAGCCACACTTCCTTCACCGGCTTGCGCGCTATTTCCTCCAGCACCGGCAACGCCAGAGCTTCCGGCAGGTACAGGCTGACCCGGTCCAATTGGGCCGCGGGCACGTCCAGGATCGACGGGTAGGCTTTGTGCCCCTCGATCTCGGCCTCGCGCGGATGAATCGGATAAACAGTGTAACCCCTCCGGGCATAGGCGCGAACGGCGCGGTTGCCGAACTTTCGGCGGTCGGCGCTGGCGCCCACCACGGCGATGGTTGGTTGCGACATGACAGACTCTATATAAGAGATATTGATGTGTTAAAATGACAGCTGACAAGGCGGGTAAATAAAACAACCCTCTCATCCACCTCGCTTGCCGCGGCCAGTGGAACGGAGGGTCATGGCCAACAACGAATGCAACCTACACGGCGCGGCCAGGTGCGTCGACCGGTTTGGCGTTCACCACCACCGTGGACGGGGCCGGGACGTCATTCGGCTTGCCGTGAATGGCGTCGTAGACCTCCTGGCGATGGACTGGAACTTCCTTCGGCGCCACAATGCCCAAGCGGACCTTGTCGCCGCGGATTTCCACCACCGTCACGGTGATGTCGTTGTTGATGACAATGCTTTCGTTTTTTTTCCTGGACAGTACTAGCATCGCCGCCTATCCTTCTCAAAGTCGTGGTGGCCGATCCTAGATGGCTGGGTCCCACGCGCCCTTTCTTTCAGAACCGCGTGAACGGTGCGCGCCGGGAAAGACACCCTTTCCCTGGAGGAACCAGGCGTGAAGCGTCGGCGGGCGGCGTTCAGTCCGTTTCGCTGTGGTCGGAGTGGCTTGAACTCCTAGCTCGCCTGAGACTTCATCATTAACCAGTTTATGTAGGGAACTTACGTCCGTCAAGGCGCTACGGGCTTTGTGGGGGGATTTTTTCAACCTTTGGCATGACTCTTCGCGCTCATTGGATCATCCAGCCGCGCGCAACACGTGCTTTGTCGACCAATTTGCGGTTGGCCACGCTGGTCAGCGCCTCCACAAGCGTGAAACCGCTTGCCCGCGCGTCTCACTCCAAAAGCATCAAGACAAAGATTCTATTGATCCGAGACAAGATCATTCTTGCCGTTCGATGTTATGGGACGGATATGGGCTTCGCCTTGCCATGTGAATTTAGGCAACGTCGGGCGAAGTCGCAAATTGTGGGACTTGGGTCGTTTCGAGCCATCTGATCGATTCGGTCGTTCAGCTCGTCCAATCCGCCCTCCTTGATGGCCCGAATCGCGGCGAAACGCACTTCTGGAGCGGGATCATGGCTTAAATGGCGCAGCCATACCGCCGCATCCAGGTTCCCGTTGCCGGATGAGTGAAGGTAATCCAACACCCCCACGCGTTTCTTGGCGCTGGGATCAGTGATGAGTCGGCCCAAGAGCATCTGGTCGTCCTGCAAACCCCGTTCGCGCAACTCCAGTTCACATAAACGTCGTACTTCGGCATCGGAATCGTGCAGCCACGGCAGCAGGTCGTCGGTCATTACCGCGTCCTTCGCTACGCCTACCGCAAGCAATGCCCCCCGGCGAACTTCCGGCGCGGAATCGTTGAGCAAAGCCGCCGCAGGTTTCGCCAGGTCAAGATTCGGATTCAGCGCTAATTCGACGGCCCGTGACCGGTTGTCTGCCTCGGCATCCTGAAAGCAGGCAATCGTTAAGTCCTGGCATGGTTTGATCATCTCCGCGTCGTGCGTGTGCGCGAGGAGCTTGGCAGCCAGATCAAGTCCCGCGGCGTGCGCTTCACTGCCACTGACTCGTGCCGCTTCCTGGAGAAGCCGGGCGCACGCCCGCATCGTCCCCTGCGTCGTGGGCTGCGCTGTTGTGTGGACCGTGAGCCAGCTCGTCGCCACTTTCAACGCGCTTCCCTGGCCCACTTGGCTGAATCGAGGGAATCCGTCGGCTAAACGGCGTGCTAGCTCCTGCCGGCGAGGATCGTCCGCGTTCCAGCGATTACTTAGGACAGACAACGCAGCCTGAGCGTTGCCGCAAACTCTCGCGTCGTCCTGATTTAGTAATTCCACCAGACCAGGCATCGCTGCGCCGTCCAACCCCGCCACGCGCTCCACCCAAACTGCTTGGTTTCCCTCGTCCGCCCGCGCCAGGCCGCGCACATAAATCCAGCTGAGCAAAGGCGTTCGTTCCATCCAGGCCGCGCCGCCAACAACCATTAGGACGACCAGTCCCACAAGGAAATACCACCGTTTGTTCCAAGCCTTCGCATGTGACATGAGCGATCCTCCGCGCCCATTGGATCTTCCGTGACGCTTAACGACGGGTATAGAGCTTTCTCCCTTGCGCGAGCAAGGTCAATCGCTTGAGAGCTGTGGGTTACGATTCCAATCGTGACGAAAAAAGAAGGCATTTCTCGCTACCAATCGAGAACCGCAATGCCTTCGAACCGCTTCTTCGTCCGGTTCCGCAGAATCGTTCATGCCGGAACCCCTCGCCATTCGATGATTAGGGGAAGAATGGGATTCCCGTTCTAAGAACCTGCGCCGAGGTGCCTAATGCAACGGCTCCCCTCTTGGACCGGCTGGCTCTGCGCGGCGGCGTGTATGTTGGGGGCCGGGGCGGGAAAAGCGTGCGCCGAAGAAACCTCGTCCTCGCGTGCCGCGGCCGCGACGTCCGTGCCGCTCGATGATTTACCCAAAGGCGTGCACGAATCGGTGCGCGCCGTCGTCGAGCATCCCACCCTGCATACCTCCGGCCCAACCGAATCTTTCACCTGCAAACCCGCCCAGTACTACGACTTCCTAGAACACCCGGACCGCGCCGTGGCGCTGTGGCGCAAACTTGGCGCCAAGTGTCTGTCGATTTCCGACCGCGGCAAGGGCCGTTTCGGCTGGGCCGACGAACACGGCAGCGACGTGCACTGGGACATGGTCCTCAGCAGCCCGAAAACGCGCATCTGGTACTCCGAAGGTCAGGTCCGCCCTAACGCCTGGTTGCCGACCGTTTCGTTCCAAGCCGTTGTCGTCCTCCATCTTACCGAAACCAAGGACGCCGACGGCCGGCCCATGGTCCGCCACCAGGCCGAACTCTTCATCCACAGCGACAGCAAAACCGCCGCCCTCGCCGCCCGTCTTCTCGGCCCTTCCGCCCCTCGCATGGCCGAAAACTACATCACGCAGATTCAGACCTTCTTTTCCGCATTGTCCTGGTACTGTAACGAGCACCCGGAGGCACTGGAACGCTTGGAGAAGGACAAACAACCCAAGTAACGCGGCCCATCGTCACCGATTCCTTCCATTCCGGCCACTCGGCCTCCGTCGTCTCCAAAGTCATTGATTGACGCTCATTGCGCAAGCTCCGCTGTGTGGGGCTCAACGCAAACAATCCAATTCAGCCCCGTGCGCGCGGGGCGGCATTGTAGGCGTCCATTCGTTGGAAGTAAAGGCCCCACTTTTCCCGTCTTCTATTGACACTTCCGCCCCTCAACGGCATACCCTCCGCGACGCCGAATTCAGCTTCCACGAAACTCGGAGAAGAGAATGGTCAAGACCCTGCCCGAGCCGGAAGTGGTCCGTTGCTACTTCGATGACGGGTTTGACCCGCGCGTTCCGGCCATGTGCCTGCGCTGGCGACCGGACTCGTTCGGCCAAACGGATCGGTTGTGGGAACTGCCCGAAGGATTATGCCTAGCCGGCCCCGCGCCCGAGCGCTTCGGCGTCAACATTCAACGCCAAAGCGCGGACAGTTACGCCGTGCAACTTCTCTGGGACCGGACTCGCCTGATCTGGCCCGACCTGAATCGCGCCCAACTCTTGACCAGCTGCCTGGCGCCGCTCCTAGGAGCAATTGGCACCGACTTGTGGTACCTGCTCGATCA
>Ga0207095_10109_pt1 | contig 25537 bp, 20 predicted proteins | sample Alteio_BWMinHeat_88_FD_153529 | JGI IMG/M metagenome (GOLD analysis project Ga0207095, IMG submission 153529) | Enriched cells from forest soil in Barre Woods Harvard Forest LTER site, Petersham, Massachusetts, United States -... | ecosystem: Environmental > Terrestrial > Soil > Temperate forest >... | reverse complement strand
TCCCGGCGAATTGATCCAGCTCCTGGAGATGGTGAAGCCCCTCGCGGGCATCATCACCACGATCGGCGAGGAGCACATGGAATATTTTCATGATCTCGAGGGCGTGGCGAAGGAAGAGGGGACGCTTGCGGAAATTCTGCCCCAGGAGGGATTGCTCGTGCTCAACGCCGACGATCCATGGAGCGCCGTCATTGCGAAGCGTTCGAAGGCTCCCATTGCCTCCTTTGGTTTTTCGCGCGCGGCGCAATATCGCGCGAGCGCGGTGTGCGTCAGCATGTCAGGCACGCAATTCAAGCTGACGACCCCGCAGGGTTCGACCGACGTGACGTTGAACCTGATCGGACGTCACCAAGTGGCCAATGCGCTGGCGGCCGCGGCGGTGGGTGAATTTTTCGGGCTCGATCTGGAGCAGATCCGCGAGGGGCTGGAAACCGTATCGCCGACGAAAATGCGCATGGAATGGAAGACGACGAAGAGCGGCGTGCTGGTGATCAACGACGCGTACAACGCGAACCCCAGCTCGATGCGCGCGGCGCTCGACACTTTGAAGGAGCTTTCAATTTCCGGCCGGCGCGTGGCGGTGCTCGGCGAGATGCGCGAATTGGGCGCGTTGGCCGAATCTTCGCACCGTGCGGTGGGCGTCAAGGCCGCCGAGAGCGGACTCGATCTCCTGGTGGTGGTTGGAAAAGGCGCCTCGGAAATCGTGGAGGGTGCGAAGGCGTCGAAGCAATCCGTGGGGCGTTTGGAATTTTTCGAAAACATCGATGCGGCGCGCGATTTCCTGAAGGGCGAAACGCGCGCGGGCGATGCCGTGCTGGTGAAGGCGTCGCGCGGCCCCGCGTTGGAACGAATTTTGGAAGGCTGGAATTAACATGCTTTATTATCTGCATTTATGGAGTGACGTGTGGTCGCCTTTGCGGTTGTTCCGATACATCTCGCTGCGCGCGATGGCGGCGGCGGCGACCGCGTTGATTTTCTCGCTCCTGATCGGCCCCTGGATCATCCGCAAACTGACGGAGCTCAAGATCGGACAGCCGATCCGTACGGCGGAAGAGGTTCACAAACTCGCGGAGTTGCATCGCCAGAAAAAGGGCATTCCCACGATGGGCGGCGTGCTGATCATCGCGGCGGTGGTGTTGAGCACGTTGCTGTGGGCGCGACTCGACAGCATGTTTGTCGGGCTTTCCGTCGGCTCGATGGTGGTCCTGGGCGCGATCGGTTTTGCGGACGACTATTTGAAGGTCGTGCGCAAGCAGTCGAAGGGCCTGAGCGCGCGCGAAAAACTCCTCGGCCAGGTCGTCCTCGCGGGGTTGGTGGCCGTGGTCCTTTGCTATCATCCCGACACACGCGACACGGCGCGCAAACTGCTCGTTCCGTTTTATAAATTTCCGATCATCGAAAACCTGGGAGTGTTTTCCCTTCTGCTTGCCGGCGTGGTGGTGGTGGGCACGTCGAATGCGGTGAATCTGACGGATGGTCTCGACGGTCTGGCGATTGGTTGCACGCTCACGGTGGCCTTTGTGTACGCGTCGATCGCCTATGTGGTTTCGAACGCCAAGTACGCGTCCTATTTGCAGCTCGATCACATTCCGAACGCCGGCGAGCTGACCATCGTTTGCTCGGCGCTACTTGGCGCCTCGATGGGATTCCTCTGGTTCAATTGCTATCCAGCCCGCGTTTTCATGGGCGACACCGGATCGCTCGCGATCGGCGGCATCCTGGGAGTGGTGGCGCTTTGTCTGAAGCAGGAATTCCTCCTGGTCATCGTGGGCGGCGTGTTCGTGATGGAGGCGCTCTCGGTCATTTTGCAGGTGGGATCGTTCAAGTTGACGGGCAAGCGCATCTTCGCGATGGCGCCGCTGCATCACCATTTTGAACTCAAGGGATGGAGCGAGACGACGGTGGTCGTTCGTTTCTGGATCATTTCCATTCTCTTCGCGCTCATCGGGTTGAGCTCGCTGAAGCTGCGATGAGAAAGCATGCGCAATGAAAAAAACCATCGATGAAAGTGCGCGGAAAAAATTTTTTGGTGGTCGGGTTTGGCTCGAGTGGCCAGGCCGCGGCCCTTTTGCTGGCCCAAAATGGCGCCAGCGTAACCGTGATTGATGAATCGGAGGACCCATCCATGAAAAGACGAGCACGCAGAAAAAAATACCACGGAATTCCCATGCAATTCGGAATCAAATCCGCTCCCGCGAGCCGGTTTGATGTCGCGATCATGAGCCCGGGCATCCACCCGCGCCATGGTCTCGGCCTTTCCGTCGTCGACCTGGACATCCCGGTCTACGGCGAACTGGAACTCGGATCATGGTTTTGCCAATGCCCCCTGGTGGCCATCACCGGCACCAATGGGAAAACGACCACGACCGAACTCATTGAAAAAGTGATCCGCGCCAATCGAAAGAAGACGATGTCGGCGGGGAACATTGGAGTTCCCCTCTCCGAGGCGGCGTTGAAGAGCGAGAAGCTGGACTATCTCGTCGTGGAAGTGAGTTCCTTCCAGCTTGAAACGATCGACACCTTCCGCCCGAAGGTGAGCGTGCTGCTCAACATCACGCCCGACCATCTGGACCGTTACTCGTCGGTCGACGAATACGCGCTCGCAAAGGCGGCCATCTGGAAGAACCAGTGCGGCGATGACGTGGCTGTGGTGAACGTCGAAAGCGAACAATATCTGGCAAAGCTCGGCTGCACGTCACCCGTGCACGCGATCCGTTACAGCGTGACCGGCCAGGCTGCGGATTTGTGGTTTGACGGCGAGCGCATTCGCGGACCGATCGTGGAGCACGCCGGCATCGACGCGCGCCTGAGCCATACGCGTTTGCGCGGACCGCACAATGCGGAAAACATCATGGCGACGCTCGCCACGGTGCATGCGCTGAAATTGAATCTCGCCAAGGCGTGGAAAGCGATTTGCGAATACGAACCGCTGGCGCACCGGCTCCAGACGGTCGGCCAGGTGAACGGCGTCGAGTACATCAACGATTCCAAGGCGACGAACATCGATGCCATGGAGAAGGCGCTGCATTCCTTCAACCGTCCGATCGTCCTGATCGCGGGCGGCAAGGACAAGGGATTTGATTTCAGCAGCGCGGCGCCGGTGATCGGCGAGAAGGTGCAGACATGCATTTTGATCGGCGAAATGCGCGAGCGGATTTTCGAGGCATGGAAGGAGAAAACTTCCTGTCTCTTTGCCGAATCGCTGGAGGAGGCGGTGAAGATCGCGGCGCACGTGGCCCGGACGGGCGACGTTGTCCTGCTTTCACCCGGCTGTTCCAGCTACGACATGTTTAAAAACTATGAAGAGCGCGGAGAAGTATTTCAACGCGCTGTGCAGCAGTTGAACGAACAACCCCCCAAAACCCCGGCCGCTTAACGCGGTCCAAAAAGGAAAACCCCATGCAAGAATCCAACGACATCCAACCCGACCTCCCGACACAACCCTCGCCTCCCGAGCGCGGCAGGGCGTGGCGCATCGTCGCCATCGTGCTGACGCTTCACGCCGCGCTGCTCGGCAGCGTGGTGCTGATCCAGGGCTGCAGCAAGAGCGACACGAGCGCGAAAAACGATACGAATACCTCCACGGTATCGACCGCTCCGGACGCTTCGACTCCCGCTCCCGACTCCGCCACCACGGCACAGAATGGCAGTTCGACGCTTCCAAACGGCGACGCCTTGACGCCGGAGGAGCATCTCGCTCCCTCCACGCCGGAATCAAGCGATCCCTCCTTCGCCGCACCAACGCCCTTGTTGAATCCGGCTACCGTGACGGAAACCAAGAGCGATCCCTCCATTGAAAAACCGGCTCCCGCTGCGGCCACTCCCGCGTCGGCTGCCAAGCCTGCCGCTGCTCCGGCCAAATATGTCGTGAAGAAGGGTGACACGCTCGCGAAGATCGCGAAGCACAACAGCATCGCCCTCACGGACCTGGCCTCGGCCAACAAGCTGCAAAAGAACGCCGCGTTGAAAATCGGACAGAAACTGATCGTGCCTGGCAAAAAGGCATTGGTCGTTGCTGAAAAAACGCCCGCCGCAGCCAAGACGGCTCCGACAGTCGCATCCGCAACTTCGACTTCGACGGCTTCGCAAAAAATGCATGTGGTGAAGAGCGGGGAGAGCCCGACTTCCATCGCGAAAATGTACGGCGTTTCGGTGGATAACCTGATGAAGGCGAATCACATCAGCGATCCGCGCAAAATGCGCATCAATCAGAAGCTCGTGATCCCCGTCTCGAAGGTGGCGGGCACGACGACGCCCGCGCCGCGTGACGAGGACCTGCGTCCGACCGCCGCCCAGCCTGCGACGCCGGGCACGGAAGAACGAAAGATCTAATTGGGTTTTTGGGGCCACCGGCTCCCTTCCATCCGCATTGGGGCGGATGGAGGGAGTCCGGACTATTTGAAAAAAAGACGTTTGAAGACTGAGACCACGCCATCGATGAACCGCTACGCGGCTCTGATCCTGACATTCGTCGTTCTGTCGTTGACTGGAATGGGACTTGTCATGATTTCCAGCACAGCGGCGCCATTGGCCGACGGCTCCCATCAGCTCAATCGCCAGTTGATCTGGTTCGTGGGCAGCCTCGTCATGTTCATCGCCGTGGGATGGATCGACTACAAAAAATGGCGGAAATGGGCGATGCCCTTTTTCGTTTGTTCCATTGTTTTGCTCTGCCTGGTTTTCGTCAAGGGAATCGGCAGTCACGTCAAGGGTGCGACGCGCTGGTTGAATGTCGCCGGGATGAAAATTCAGCCCTCGGAATTTCTGCGCCTTGCCGTGGTGTTGATCCTCGCGCACGTGATGGCGAAGCATCAATCGAAGATGCGCCAGTGGAAGCGCGGATTTCTCTGGCCGGTCGCGCTCATCATTTTTCCGCTCGTCTTGCTGCGACTCGAGCCGGACATGGGGACGATGATTCTCATCGTGCTGACGACCGGCGTGATGATGTTTGTGGCGGGAGCGCGGGTCGCGCCGCTTGCGGGACTGGGCGGATTGTCCGCACTGGCATTTGCGGGCATGCTTTGGATGCTGCCGGAGCGTCGCGCGCGTATCCTGGCGTTCCTCAATCCCGAGCAGCACAAGGAGGGCAAGTTTTTCCAGATCTGGCAGGGTATTCTCGCGTTCGGCTCGGGTGGAACGCAGGGCCTCGGGCTGGGCAACAGCCGGCAAAAAATGTTTTACGTGCCCGAATCGACGACGGACTCCATTTTTCCGATCATCGGCGAAGAGCTTGGATTTTATTTCACGCTGGCGATTGTCATTGGTTACGCCGCGATTTTGATTTGCGGCATCTGGATCGCGATCAATTCAAAGGATTTTTTCGGAACGCTGCTGGGATTTGGCCTCGTATTCGGCCTCTGCATGCAGGCGATGATCAATATTGGAACGGTGACGGGCTCCATTCCTCCGAAAGGCATGCCGCTGCCTTTTGTGAGTTATGGGGGGTCGAACCTCCTCATCAGCTACATCGCCGTGGGTTTTCTCATCAGTATTCACCGACAGAGTTTGCGGACAAACCGTTATTCCGGTGGCATGTTGATCGATGAAGAAACACCCTCAGTTTAATTGCCGCGAGGGGCTCAAGACATGAACGTGCTGATTGTCTGTGGCGGAACTGGCGGGCATCTTTTTCCAGGCATGGCGGTGGGGGAGGAACTTCTGGAGCGCCGTCATCAGGTCCTCCTCGTGGTATCCGAAAAAGAGATCGACCGCGTTGCCACTCGCGGCGCCAAGGGGTTTCTGGTTGAGAGTCTTCCCGCCGTCGGCTGGACCGGCGCCAGGCCCGATCGAGCCCTGCGTTTCGGATGGCGCATGCTTCAGGGAATCCGGCGCACGCGTTCCATTTTTCGCTCGTTCCAGCCCGATGTCGTCGTGGGAATGGGGGGGTTCAGTTCCTTTCCGCCGCTTTTCCTCGCATCGCTTTCCGAGATTCCGGCCTGCATCCACGAATCCAATGCCATCGCCGGCAAGGCGAATCGCCTGCTCGCGCGTTATGCGGACATCGTCGCCATCGGGTTTGACGCGGCAAAATCCCAATTTCCAAGATCAAAAACGGTCTGCACTGGAACGCCGATCCGCGCGGCATTGCGTGCGACCGGAAATCCGGAAAAAGACGGAGCCAAAAAAACGATTCTTGTGGTGGGAGGAAGCCAGGGCGCGCGCGGTTTGAACAAACTCGTGGCGGACGCGGCGGGAAAAGTTTCCGGCGCATCTGTTCATTGGGAGCATTTGACCGGAGCGGCCGACGAGCAGGCGATCCGCGAAGTGTATCGTGAAGATGGCGTGGACGCCAACGTCATGGCCTTTTGCCATGAGATGCAGAAGCTTTACAGGAAGGCGGACTTGATCGTGGCCCGGTCGGGCGCGGCATCGCTCGCGGAAATTGCGGAGTGGGGAATTCCGAGCATCCTGATTCCGTTTCCGTTTGCGGCGGACCAACATCAATCCGCCAACGCCAAAATTTTTGCGGATGCGGGCGCCGCGATCATGCGGGAGGAATCGGAATGCACGGCGGAATGGCTGGCGCATGAGATTCAGGACGTTTTGACCAATGACGTTCGACGAAAAAAAATGGCGGAATCCACAAAACCATTGCGTCACGTCGATGCTCACAAGAAACTGGCGGACGTGATCGAAGGGCTTCACAAAACGAAAGGTTCGGCGTCATGATTCATCTCGCCCAGGATGATCTTTGCCGCCTGCTGACCGGTGGATCGCGCAAGGCGCATCTCATCGGCGTCGCGGGCAGCGGCATGAGCGGGCTGGCGCGACTGCTTGCGCAACGCGGGCATTCCGTCACGGGTTCCGATCTGACGGAGGAGCCCGATATTGAAACGCTGAAACATTCGCGCATCCGCCGTTTCCGGGGCCACGAAGCCGCGCACGTCACTGATCCCGATTTCGTCTGTTTCTCCTCGGCGATTCCTACGGACAATCCGGAATTGCAGGAAGCATCGCGCCGCGGCATTCCCGCCGTGCGCCGCGCACGCGCTCTGGCCGCGCTGATCCCTCCGCAAAAAGCGATCGTCGTTTCCGGCACGCATGGAAAGACCACGACGTCCTCGATGATCGCGCATATCCTTTGCGTGGCGGGGAAGCGCCCCTCCTTTTTCATCGGCTCATCGGTTCCCGTGCTGGGAACCAACGCCGCGATCGGCGCAGGGGAATATTTTGTCGTCGAAGCGGACGAAAGCGACGGCTCGATGAATGAGTTTCATCCGGAGGATCTCATCATTCTCAATGTGGAGGCCGAGCATCTTGATTTTTATCCGAACCTCGAGGCGATCGAGCGCGCGTTCGAGGAAGTGGCGCGAGCGACGGCGGGACGCGTGATTTATTGCGGAGACGACGCGGGCGCCAAGCGCGTGGGGAAAAAATTCAAAAACGCGGTGGAATTTGGCCTGTCCGAAAGATGCGCCTGGCACGCGGAAAACATTCGCGGCCACGAGGACCGCACCGGATTCGATGTGGTATGTGAAGGCAAGCGCCTCGGCCGCGCGACCCTGACGGTTCCCGGTCGTCACAACGTCTCCAACGCGCTTGCGGCGCTCGCGGCGACGATTCCGCACAGCGTGGATTTTGAGACGGCCGCGTCCGCGTTGAAGACTTTCCAAGGCGCGAACCGCCGTTTTCAAAAATTGTTCGAGGGTGGGGAGTTCATGGTCGTGGACGATTATGCGCATCATCCCAGCGAGGTGAAGGCGACGATCGAAGCGGCGCGTCAAAAGGGACGTCGGCGCGTGATCGCGGTTTTTCAGCCCCATCGTTATTCGCGCACCAAGGCGCTTCACAAGGAATTTGCCAGGGCGTTCGACGGAGCGGACCGCGTGTTGATCACGGATGTGTACGCGGCGAGCGAAACGCCCATCGCCGGTGTCGACGGCAATCTGATTGCCGCGTCGATCACCAAGGGCACCGACGCGGAACGCGTCATGTACGAGCCTGATCTCTGGCGTTTGAAGGAGCGGGTGGGAAGTGAAATGAAACCCGGCGATTTGGTTTTGGTGATGGGCGCGGGAAACGTTTACCAAGTGAGCCGTCAGCTCGCGGCGGAGCTTCGCGTTTATGAGGATTTGAAAAAAATCGTGTCGTCGAAGACCGTGTTGAAGCGTTACGAGCCCATGGCGAAGCGCACCTCGATGCGCGTGGGTGGATTTGCGAAGCTATGGGTTGAGCCGGCGACTGAAAAGGATCTCGCGGCTGTGCTGCGTTATTGCTCCGAGGGAAAGGAAGCGGGAACGCCCCTCGAACAAAAAGCGCGCAAGGTGACGTTTGTCGGACGCGGATCGAATCTGTTGGTGCGTGACGCCGGCATTTCGGGAGTGACGATCCATCTTGGCAATTTCAACAAAATTGAAGCGCATGGCGACCGGCTGCACGTGCAGGCGGGCGTTCGCCTGAAACAGATCGCGATGACGGCGAAGAAGGAATCGATCGCGGGATTGGAATTCATCGAGGGAATTCCCGGCAGTCTCGGAGGCGCGCTCTGGATGAACGCGGGGGCGATGGGTGGCGCGATTTTTGACGTGGTGGAAAAAGTCCGCTTGATGGATATGAAGGGCGAAGTTTTTGAAAAGAAACCGTCCGAGCTCGATGTGAAGTATCGGAGTTGCAAGGGGCTTGTGGGGAAGGTGGCGCTTTCGGCGGTGCTTCGCGGCAAGCCGGGCAAGGCGGAGGAGATCGCGGCGACGCTTCATCAATATGAGAAGAAGCGTTGGGGATCCCAGCCGGCGGCGGCGAGCGCGGGATGCATTTTTAAAAATCCAACCACGGTTCCCGCGGGAAAATTGATCGACGAGCTTGGATTGAAGGGAACTCATTTTGGCAAGGCGCGCGTGTCGGACGTTCACGGGAACTTCATCGTCAACGACGGCGGCGCGAGCGCGAGCGATGTGTTGAATCTGATCACGATCGTGAAGGATCGCGTTCGCAAGGAACGCGGAATCGAATTGGAGACGGAAGTGATCGTCATGGGGGATGAAAGTTGGTGATATCTGTGAGTTGCTTATGATTGATTTCGAAAAATTAAAAATTGCGGTATTGATGGGCGGCAGCTCCGCGGAGAGGGATGTTTCCTTGCGCAGCGGGCGCGCGGCGGCGCAGGCATTGAAGACGTTTGGATGCTCGGTCGAGGAGATCGACGTGCGCGATGCGGATCCGAAATTGCCGGCCGGGATCAACATTGCCTTCCTGGCGTTGCATGGAACGGGCGGCGAGGATGGCGCGTTGCAGGAAAATCTCGAAAAACGCGGCATTATTTTTACCGGATCCGGAGCAAAGGCGAGCCGTCTGGCGTTCGACAAGGTTGCGGCCAAGAAGGTGTTTCGCGAAGGCGGGATGAAAGTGGCGCGCGACGCGGTGATTTCCTCGCGGTCGCTGGATTTTTCATCCGCTTCGGCGCTGGCGTATCCGCGCGTGATCAAGCCTTCGAAGCAGGGATCCAGCATTGGAATCCACATCGTGTCGTCGGAAAACGAGATGGAAGCGGCGTTGAAGGATGCCGGCGAGCAGGATGACGAAATCCTGGTGGAGGAATTTATTCCAGGCCGGGAATTGACGGTGGGAATTCTGGGGACGCAGGCGTTGCCGGTGATCGAGGTGCGTCCGAAAAACGGGTGGTACGATTATCAGAACAAATACACGAAGGGCGCGACGGAATATCTGGTGCCGGCGCCGATTCCCGACGAGTTGCGCGCGCGCGTGCAGGAGGAGGCGCTGAAGGCGCATCGCCTGCTGGGATGTCGCGACATGTCACGATCCGATTTTCGTATCGACCCCGCGAATGAAATCTATATTCTCGAAGTAAATACAATTCCTGGAATGACCGAAACAAGTCTCCTTCCCAAAGCCGCCGCCGAGGCAGGAATCACTTTTCCCCATTTGTGTCTGGCTCTCGTGGAGCACGCGCTTCAGCGTGGAAAGGCGGTGATGGCATGAAGCTTTTCCGTTCCAAGTCCCGCAACCGCATTTATCGCAACGATTTGAAGCGGTTGGATTCCCGTCAGCGGATGAAATTCCGCTCCCAGCGTCAGACGCGTTTTCTTGCCATCGGATTATGCGTGGTTGCCGCAGTGGGCGTTCTGGGTTGGGGAGTATGGCTGGGAATGAAGAGCGGCGTGCGCCGCATGTTCTCCGAAAATCCGGCTTATCAGATCACGGACATCGCGGTGGAAAACGCCGGTGAATTTATGAAGCCCGCGCAGGTGCTCGACATCATCCGGGTCCGGCGCGGCCAGAATCTTCTCGCGCTTGATCTGACAGAGATGCGCCGCGAGCTCGAATTGCGATCCATCGTGGAAAAGGCCGAATTATGGCGCGAGTTGCCGGGCAAATTGATGATTCGCGTCACCGAGCGCGTTCCGCTGGCGAACATTTCGGGGGGGGCCAAAGGGGCTGTTTATCAAATCGACCGACATGGCGTGATCATGGATCTCTCATCTTTTCAGAAACACTCCCCCGAATTGGCGAAGCGTCTGGGCGCGCTGCCGGACATCACGGGGGCGAACATTGCCGAGCTGAAAATCGGCAGGGCCACGACGTCGCCTGAAGTTTTTCAGGCGCTGGAATTGATTCAGAAGCTGGACCACATGGATTTCGGTTCTTCGTTGGAAGTCACGAGCATCGACGTGTCGCGCCGGGGAATGCTCGTGGTGAGCACTTCCGACCAGGCGACGGTGAAGATCGGACTTTCCGAACTGGACCGGCAGCTTCAGCGGCTTGCCTTGATTTTTAATGACGCGCGGCAGCGTTCGGAACGAATCGTTGCCGCGGATCTTACCGTGAAACAGGACATCCCCGTGAAAACCGCCCTTATTCAGGCGCCCCGCTCATGATCTTTTCGAGAAAACCTCCTTTGATTGTCGGATTGGACATCGGCACCAGCGCGATCAAGATCGCCGTGGGCGAACGCCGCGCGGACGGCGGACTCAGCATGATCGGAAGCCATCGCGTGGAATCGCGCGGAGTGCGAAAAGGCGAAGTAGTGCATCACAGCGAGGCGAGCGCCTCCATCATGCAGGCTCTGCAGGAAGCGGAAGAGGCGTTGAACATGGAAATCGGTGAAGTGGAGCTCGCCTTGACGGGCGGACATATCGATTCCGCCAATCAGAAAGGCACCGCCACGGTTTCCAGCGACACGCATGAGATCAGCGAAGAGGACGTGGAGGAAGCGGTCACCAATGCGCGCGCGGGCGTGCTTCTGGCCGATGGCAAGGTCGTGCTTCATGTGATCCGCCAGCAATTTTACGTGGACGGAAAGGATGGCGTGGCCAATCCGGTCGGCCTTCTGGGTTCCCGGCTTGAGGCGGAGGCGCATTGCGTTTACGGCGTGGGGACCCGTTTTCAAAACACGTTGAATTGCCTGCATGAACGCCGTGAAACTTCCGTTGAAGTGAACAACTGGGTGTTCAGCGGACTTGCGAGCGCGCTGGCCATTCTGGATCGTCACGACAAGGAGCTTGGCGCCATCGTTCTGGATATTGGCGCCGGCACGACGGAATACGTGGTTTACGCGAAGGGCATGATTCAAAAAACCGGCGTGCTTCCCGTGGGTGGCGACCATCTGACGAATGATCTGCTTCTGGGGCTGAAGCTTCAGAGCCGCCGTCGCGCGGAAGCGATCCTGCACGAATATGGAAACGTCTGGCTCGATCCCTCTGCGAAGGGCAAGACGATCAAGGTGAAGACGAGCGATCTGCTGGCGGACAGGGAACAGATTTTCCAACTCGATCAGATCCAGGTGATTTTGAATGCGCGCATGGATGAAATGCTGCGCATCATTCGCGATCGGATTTACACGCAGGGTCTGCACGAGCTCGTGGGCGGCGGCGTTTTCCTGACCGGTGGCTGCGCACGAATCGCGGGACTCACGGAATTGACGCAATCCGTTTTTGAGATGCAGGCCACTCTTGCGGCGCCACAGGGTTTCGACGGCTACGTGGAACAGTTCGCCGAGCCGGAAATGTCGACCGTGGTCGGCCTCGTGAAATATGGACAGATCAAGCGCGGCGAAGGCGATTCCCAGCGCGGATTGAGCGCATACGTGCGCCGTTTCCTCGGACTTTCGAGTTAAAACTGCTTATCTATGAGCGCGAATTCCTCCTCTCACAAACACGACAAGCCGGGTGCGGCGCCGCGGCGCGCGCCGGCGGAAAAAAAGGTGCGCATCAAGGTGGTCGGCATTGGCGGCGCGGGCGTCAACGCCATCGACCGGCTGGTGCTGGATGGATTTGACGAGGTGAGCTTGCTGGCTGTGAACACGGACGCCCAAGCGCTCGCGTCGTCGGTGGTGACGGAGAAGCTTCAGATCGGCGAAAATCTCACGAATGGGTTGGGAGCGGGGGGCGATCCGCAGGTTGGACGTTTCGCGGCGATGGAGGACATGGAGCAGATTCGCGATTTCGTCGAAGGATACGATTTGATTTTTGTGGCGGCGGGGATGGGCGGCGGGACGGGAACCGGGGCGGGTCCCATCATCGCGCGCGCGGCGCGCGAAGAGGGCGCTCTGGTGCTCGCATTGGTGACGCTTCCTTTCACGCATGAAGGCAAGCGACGCATGGAGATCGCGGACGAGGGTTTGAAGGCGATGCGGGAATCGGCCGACGCGGTGATCTGCATCCCGAACGACAAATTGCTCGCCCTGGCCGACGAGGAGACGAGCGTGCTCGACGCTTTCCGGCCCACGGATGAATTTTTAAGCAACGGCGTGCGCAAAATCTGGCAGATGTTGACGCGCACGGGCCTCATCAATATTGATTTTGCGGACCTTTGTTCCGTTTTGCGCCGCCAAAGCGGCGAGACGTTATTTGGTTTTGGAGAGGGACATGGGGAGAAAAAAGTGGATATGGCTTTGGAGGGGGCGTTGAGCAGCCCGCTTCTTTGCGACCCCAATATTTTGTCGAAGGCGGAAAGTGTCTTGATCGGCGTGACGCATGGACCCGACTTCACGATGCCCCAATTGAAGAAGCTGCTCGATCAGATGCACAAGCAGATCGGCTCCAAGGCAGCGTGCAAGCAGGGGATTGTGGTGGATGAAAATTTCACGGATCGTTTGACGATTGTGGTGATCGCGTCGACCGGAGAATCCGTTCCCATGGAGAAACCGGTCGGGCGTCCTGCCAAACACGCGGCCGCGTCCGCCAAAAAAACGGCGATTCCCCAAGCGCCTCTTCTTCGTGCGGAGTTGCCTCCAGCAGAAGAGCATCCTGAAATCCAAAATGGACGGAAAACGGGACGTCGCAGGGGCGGGATGGAGCATATCCCGGACCAACCCAGGCAGGAAACGTTGAAGCTGGATGATGCGACTTTGGGGCTTTTTGAAAGAGTCGAAAGGACCGTTGTCAACGGAGAGGACCTCGATCGGCCTACTTATATCAGGCGCGGAATAGTTCTAAAAAATATTTGAGGTCTGGCCGATATAGAAATAGGTTCCGGTAGGACAGCGTTCTGCCCTGCCGGCGTGAATAAGAGTATGAAACGGCGAGGCTCCAAAGAGCAGGATTTGACGATCGAAATCTCCTTTTTGGAGGGGCTTCGTAAACAGTTGCCCAAAGACGCCGACGTCTTGCGGGTTTTGGGCGATAATTACACGCGTGCCGGTCGTTGGGAGGATGGCTTGCAGGTCGACGTCGAACTTTCGCGCCTGCTTCCCCGCGATCCATTAGTCCACTATAATTTTGCCTGCAGCCTGGCTTTGACGGGTAAAGTCAGGGAAGCCGCGGATGCGATTTTGCGCGCCATTCAACTTGGCTATAAAGAGTGGGTTTGGATCCGGACGGATCCAGATCTTGAAAATTTGCGGAAAAGTCCAGAGTACGAACGGATTCACAAGGTTCTATTGATCCGTTCGAAGCAAAGCGCCTGAAACAGGCGAACCTTTATCTTCCGCCTTACGGCGGATCCACCTCTCGGTCTGATTCAAACTCCCCCGGATTGGAGGCCTATGCCATCGATCATGGAAAAAATCACTGAAGCGATCGGGAACCTTCAGAAAAAACGCGTGCTTCGAAAGATGGAAGGGCGCGAGAGTTTGACGCACGATCAATTCGGTCAGAAATTTTTCCCTACGGAAAAAGCGAGGATTGCCTCGCGCATTCGCGAGCTTCTGTCACGCCATGTGCCGATCGATCTTTCCCGGGTGCATCCGGATGATCATTTGCTGAACGACCTCCATCTTCAGGTGCTCAACTCGATGGCGCTTTTCCAATTCCGCATGGATCTGGAAGAGGAGTTTTGCATTTTCTTCGAGGAGGAGGAGGAATATTCCTGTCACAGTTTTCGCGACATCGTGGAGTACGTCATTCTGAATTCACGCCCCAAAACCGTGGCCGTGGCCACGCCGATGCCGCTCCCGCAGAAAAAATCGTCGTCCTACCATCCCACGACCACTTCCATCACCATCACCTTTCCGCATTAATCCATCCCTATGCCCCATCCACGCCGCAAAAAGGGTCCGCGTCGCTCAGCCTGCCTTCGCCTCTATTTGAAAGTTCTGAGTGTGCCGGTTCCGTGCTCACAAACCGATAGCACCTGCTCCAAGGTGCCTGTCCAGATCAAGAAGTCGTAGCAGGCTGAAGCAACCTGCTATGCAAAAACTTTGCACGACTTCATTCCCTTCGCGCAGCCCATCGTGTAATGTGCGCGAAACCCATGCCCCACTTGGACGATTTCGTTCCGGTCAAGACCGACCCATTTCATAGAGCCAACCATCTTATTTGTAAGCGTTTTCCATGAGCAAGTTTCCAAAGGATTTCATCTGGGGCGCCGCCGCGGCTTCCTATCAAATTGAAGGCGCCGCCCGCGAAGAAGGGAAGGGGCCTTCGATTTGGGACGCGTTCTCGCATACACCCGGCAAGGTGCTGAATGGCGATACCGGCGATGTCGCATGCGACCATTACCATCGGTACGCCGAAGATGTGGGGCTCATGAAGGAAATTGGGCTCAAAGCCTACCGCTTTTCCATTTCCTGGCCGCGCGTGATTCCGAGTGGAGCGGGCGCCGTCAATTCCCATGGTCTCGCCTTTTACGATCGGTTGATCGATACGCTGCTCGCGGCGAAAATCGTTCCCTACGTCACGCTCTTTCATTGGGATTATCCGAAGGCGCTTTACGACCGCGGTGGCTGGCTCGATCCCGACAGCTCTCAGTGGTTTGCCGACTACACGAAAGTGATCGTCGACCGGCTCTCGGACCGTGTGACGCATTGGATGACGCTCAACGAACCCCAGGTCTTTGTCGGTTATGGACATCAGGACGGAAACCACGCGCCGGGCGTCAAGCTGGGCATGACGGAAGTCCTGCGCATCGCGCACAACGTGCTCCTTGCCCACGGCAAATCCGTGCAGATGATTCGCGCGCACGCCAAATCCACGCCGATCATCGGTTACGCGCCCGTCGGCGTCGCCAAGATGCCTGTCACGGAATCCAAGGAGGACATTGAAGCGGCGCGCAAGGCGACCTTCTCGGTCGATTCCCATAACACGTGGAACAACACCTGGTGGATGGACCCTGTATTTCTGGGTCATTATCCGGAGGAAGGGCTCAAGGCGTACGAGAAGCATCTGCCGAAAATCCAGGACGGCGATCTGAAAACGATTTTTCAACCCCTCGATTTTTTCGGCACTAATATTTACAACGGCCAGTTTGTGAAGGCCGCGTCCGGTCGCGGATTCGAGGCGGTGCCCTACAAAATGGGACAGGAGTTGACCGCCTTTAAATGGCCGGTGACGCCCACCTGCCTCTATTGGGCCATCAAATTTTTCCACGAACGCTACAAGAAACCGATCTACATCACGGAAAACGGCCTTTCCTCCATCGACTGGGTTTGCGTCGACGGAAAGGTGCACGACGCGATGCGCATCGATTTTCTCACGCGTTACATCCGCGAGTTTTCACGCGCCTACCAGGAAGGCGCCGATATTCGCGGCTATTTTCATTGGTCGATCCTCGACAATTTCGAGTGGGCCGAGGGTTATCGCGAGCGCTTCGGCCTCGTGCACGTCGACTACGTCAGCCAGAAACGCACACCGAAGGATTCGGCGTATTGGTATCGCGACCTCATTCGCTCCAACGGCGAAAATCTTTGAGACGTTATTTCTTCTCGGCCGTCTGACGCGGAAAAAGCGGGGATGGTTTTCCGATTTTCGCTCCATCGCGAAGCGCATGAAGAGGGGCGTCGCCCATCTTCGTAAAGATTTCCGCGGGAAGGCACGCTTCACCGAGTTGTTCCTCCAGATTTTTCGCGATGGAAGGCATGAAGGGCGAAATGAGCGAGACGACGCAGGCGGTGGTTTCGGCGAGTACGCGCAGCACGCTGTCGAGGCGCGCCGACAAGGTCGGGTCTTTCGCCAGTTTCCATGGGGCGTTTTCATCCACGTAGCGATTGGCGCGTGAAATCAGTTTCCAGATGGATTCGAGCGCGGGACCGTAGGCGATCGCCTGCATGTGACGATGATAATCGGCCAATGTGGTTCGCGCGGTTTCGACCATCTCGTCGTCGGACGGAGCCTTGTCGCCGAATTTCGGCACAACGCCTTCGCGATAGCGCTGGATCATTGAGAGGGAGCGATTGGCAAGATTACCGAGGTCGTTGGCGAGATCGGCGTTGAAGCGCTGGAGAAAACGTTCCTCGGTGAAGTCGGTGTCCGTGGAAAGCTGGAGTTCCCTGCAGATGAAATAACGGACGGCATCGGCGCCAAAGCGGGCGATGTAATCGCGGGGATCGACGACATTGCCGAGCGACTTACTCATCTTTTCCCTGCCGAAAAGCCACCACCCATGGGCGAGCATGCGTTGGGGCATTTCAATGCCTGTCGCGTGCAGCATGGTGGGCCAATAGACGGCGTGCGTCATTAGGATGTCCTTCGCGATCAGATGGAATTCCGCGGGCCAGAAGGCCGAGAAGCGGTCCGTGCCGTAACCCACGACGGAAATGTAATTCACAAGCGCGTCGACCCAGACATAGGTCACATATTCCGGATCGAAGGGGATGGGAATGCCCCACGCTAGGCGCGCTTTGGGGCGTGAAATGCAGAGGTCGTCGAGCGGACGCTGCAGCCAGCCGATCACTTCATTGCGGCGATTGGCAGGCTGGATCCAGTCGGGATGGTCCTGAATGTATTTCAAGAGCCATGCCTGATGTTCGCTCATCTTGAAGAAATAATTTTCCTCCTCGAGTTCGATCACCTCGCCGAGATGGGCGGGAAACTTTCCATCGACCATTTCCTTTTCCGTCACGAACTGTTCGGCGCTTTTGCTGTACCATCCGCTGTATTTCTTCTTGTAGATCGCGCCCTTGGCTTGAAGGACGTTTAAAAAATCGCCGACGATTTTTTTGTGCCGGTCCTGCGTCGTTCGCACGAAGTCATCGTTGGAAATTTGAAGTTCCTTCCAGAGATTTTGGAAGTGCGCGGCCATTTCATCGCAATGCGCCTGGGGGGTAAGACCCCGCTTTTCCGCGGCTTGCTGGATTTTGAGACCGTGCTCATCGAGGCCGGTGAGAAAGAAGGTTTTGCGCCCCGTCATCCGCTGATAGCGCGCCTGAACGTCTGCCCACACAGTGGTCGACGCGTGGCCGATGTGCGGCTTGTCGTTCACATAATAAATCGGCGTCGTGATGTAGAATGTCTTGTCCATACGGGCAGTCCGTTAATGGCCGATTTCGCGATTGGAGAAAAGCACAACCTGATTTTCTCCGCTGGCGACCTTGAGTCTGAGTGGAAGAGTCATGCCCGTGAGATCCCGCAATTCCTTGAGATATTGCGGACGTGTGAAGACAAAAACGGGTTCCGGGCCCTTCAGCAGTTCGATGAGGTCTGCACGGATGGGCTTGGCCTCCGCTTCCTTGTCCTTTTCATTTTCCCAGATGGAATCCCCGCCGTAGAGCGGCACAATTTCCTTTTTGTCGCGCATCAAATAGAAACTGCTGCTGCGAAAATAAAATTCGTACATCACGACCCGCGGTCCGGCTCGCGTGAATTCCGGTTTTTTGCCGGTGGGGTGAAGTCCGGTGGGAATGGGCACGCCGACCAGGTCCATTCCCTGCAAGGGGAGCGTCAGATCGCGCCAACTGGAGTTGTGGCCAAAGCCCGTTTCCATTTTCGGAAATTCAAGCAGGATGCTTTGGACGAGAAGAAATGCCATGGCAAACCAACCCGCCAGCCGCCACCCGCTGCTGCGCAAAGTCAGAAGCCAAAAGATGGGCGAAATAAAAACCACGGCCGCGGTCCATACGAGCCAGATGGAGTCAGCTTGAGGTCGCGAAAAACGGAAGAGCGCGGCGGGCAGCACTGCCAGAAGGAAATAGGTGGCAATGGCTGCCCAGCCCGGGAAACTTTCCTTTTGTTTCAGGCATTGCGCCATCCAAATTCCAATGAGCAGCGCGATGGGAACTAGGACCGGCAGAATGTAGGTGGGCAGCTTGGAGGGAACGGCGCTGTAGATGATGAACGGCACGATCCACCAGCAGAAAAGAAAACGCGTGATCGCATTTTTCTGAATCCGGGCGCAAGCGGGGAAGAGCAAGACGGTCCAGGGCCAGCAGGCGAGTGGCAGCACGGCGAGGAAATACCACAACGGTTTGAAGCGTCCGCGTCCCGAAGTGACGCGCGCCTGAATTTCACCGCGAAGATAAAAATCGTAGAGATCGGGATTGGTCCGGCACATCCAGATGAACCATGGCAGCGCAATGGCCGCCACGATGAGAAATCCCCAGATCCATCCCATTTTTCGGAGCGAGGCCGTTTCCTTTTGCCAGAGGAGAAAGGGAATGACGGCGGCAAGCGGGATGATGATGCCGTAAGGGCCCTTGTCAAAGAAACCGAAGCCCATCGCCACATAAAATCCGACGAGCCACCCCATCCGGGGTGGCGAGCCATCGCGCGAGGCATGGCCGGACTCTCTCCACCGCCAGAAGCAGTAAACCGCAAGCGTGATGAATGCCGTGAGCATCATGTCCGGCGTGATCAACCGTCCGCAGGCAAAAAAGAGAAGGGAGGTGACGAGCACGAGGGCGGAGCAAAGTCCGGCGAGTCCGCCGGCCATCCGGCGTCCCAACGCGAAGACGGTGAGGGCGGTCACGAGAGCCGCCACCGCCGTGGGGAGGCGCGCCGCCCATTCATGGAGGCCGAAGATTTTGAAGCTCGTGGCAATGCACCAATAAATCCAGGGCGGTTTTGCGTAATGCGGCACGCCGTTGAGCCGGGGCACCAGCCAGTCGCCCGTGACGAGCATTTCGCGGCCCATTTCGGAATAGCGGCCCTCGTCGGGCTCATTGAGGCCACGGCCTCCGAGTTGAAGAAAAATGGGAAGAGCGATCGCAAGAAGCGTGAAAAGAATCAAAAATCGCTTTTTGAGAAGAGACATTCGTTCTCATCTGACCATTGCAATAGAGCAGTTACAATCCGAATTGATGTTGGGCGTCCCTATTCAGCAGCAGAGAGATCCTTCGCCTCCAAGGCTCAGGATGACACGCTTTATGTCATTCTGAGCGAAGCGAAGAATCTCTCTGCTTCAGAAAAGTCTTTCCACTTTTGATTTTCATCCTTCAACTATTCCCATGTTGAAGTGTGACTTTCACATGCACAGCCTCGAGGATCCCCTCGACGTGCTGGAACACGATGCGTTTGAGCTCATCGATTGCGCCGCGAAACTGAAATATCAGGTCCTTGCGCTGACGCTTCATCGTCGTCTTCATTTTCCCGCAGAATTACCGGATTACGCGAAATCGAAGGGGATTTTGATGATTTCCGGCGTGGAATGTTATCTGGACCGCAAGGAAGTGCTGCTTCTCGGCGCGACGGAAAAGGATGTGAAGTCATTGAAGACATTACAGGATTTGCGCTCGCTGAAACGTGAAAGAGGCGCGGGCCTGATTATGATCGCGCCGCATCCTTTTTACGGATTGGGACAATGCCTCGGGCGCAAGCTTGTGGAATTCGCGGACATTTTTGACGCGGTGGAGCTTTGTCATTTCTACACCCGCTGGTGGAATCCGAACGAAAAGGCGGCGGAGGTGGCGCGTCAGATTGGAAAGCCGATGATTGCGTGCTCGGATAGTCACGAATTGAAATGGCTGAAGCATCATTATTGTCATCTTCAGGCGAAACCGACGCAGGAGGATGTTTTCGACGCCATCCGGATGGGACGCATTGAGAATGTGACGCGCCCTTTGACGCAGGCGGAATTCGCAAGCCGGGTTTTCTGGTGCGCCCAACACGAGCCCCGACGCATCGGGCGCCAGCTGGGGCTTATTTCACCGAAGAAGCCGCGGCGGAAATAGATTCGGGGCGAAACCAATTCGCGATTTCCTCGATGCGGAGCTCGTCGAGACGTTCCACCGTGCGGTCGACATCGCGGAGGGAGGATGCGGGATGCGTGGTGGCGACGCCGATCACTTTCATTCCCGCGGCTCGCGCGGCCTGAATGCCGGCTTGCGCGTCTTCAAACACCACGCAGCGGGCCGGAGGGACGCCCAGCTTTTTCGCCGCCTTTAAAAAGACGTCCGGATGGGGTTTGCCATGCTCGACGTCTTCTGCGGAGACGATCGCGCTGAAATAGGATTCAAGATAGATCAGGCCGAGGCTCGTCTGGATGTTGAGGAGGTGGGTGGATGAGCCGATGGCGCACGGGATCCGGGCGTCACGAAGCCGTTCGAGCCAGGTCTTCACGCCGGGCAGCGGTGACAGGCCCGATTCCGTGAGGATTTCGCGATAGAGCACTTCTTTGCGGAGCGAGAGTCGCTGGATTTCCGCCGCGTCCTGCGTCCATTGGAGAAGATCGGGGATGATCTTCTCGTTTTTCATCCCGAAGCCGCGTTTGAAATGGCCGGGGGGGAGATGAAGTTTTTCGAGTCCGGCAAGGCGGTCCCAGCTTTTTTCGTGATGTGCGGCGGAATCGATGATCACGCCGTCCCAGTCAAATATCGCCGCCCACAAGGATGAACTCATAAAACCAGCAGGATAACCTAAAGTTTGAGTTTGGGCACTTCGGATTGAAGAAAATCGATGAACTTTTGCTGTGCCTTTGAAAAGATTTTTTGTTTCCGGCGGATCATGAGCACCTGGCGGATGAGCGGAGGAATGTCGATCGGGCTGAGCGCGATAAGTTTTCCTTCCGCCATTTCTTCGCGGGCGGCGGTGTGGGGGATGATGGTGAAGCCGAGGCCGCGTTCCACCATGCGTTTGACGCCATCGATGCTGTCGAGCTGGAGGCGGATTTGCGGCGTGGCGCCGACCTGCCGGAAAATCGAAAGCACATAATTTTGCCAGCTTCGCCATGTTCCGAGCTGGATCAACGGTTCCTTGGCCAGCTCGGCGAAGGTGACGCGCTTGCGATGGGCGAGCGGATGGCCCGCGTGCACAAAGGGCCCGATCTTGTCGCGAAAAAGCGGAAGAATGGAAAACTCCGACGTCGGCACGTGGGAGCCGACGATCCCCAGATCGACCTGGTTGTTGTTCACCAATTCACGAATTTCGTCGCCGCCCGCCGTGCGAAGGTGGACCTTGATGTTCGGATAGGTCGCTTGAAATTTAAAAAGAAGTTCCGGAAGGACATAAACCGTGCTCGATCCGATCGCGGCGACGGTCAGGCTGCCGCGTTCCCCCGACTGGATGTTTTCAAGCGCCCGACGTGAGTCGTCGACCGTCGAAAGCACGCGATCGACAAAGGGGAGGAAGGTTTCGCCTGCGAGCGTGAGGGAAACGCGACGCCCGTTGAGTTCGAAAAGTTTCTGGCCCATCTCTTCCTGAAGCAGCTTGAGCTGGTGGGAAACGGAGGGCTGCGTGAGTGCCAGAGACTCAGCGGCGCGCGTATAGCTTTTCAGCTCGGCCACGCGCTTGAAAGTGATCAATTGGCGGATTTCCATGATAGATTCCTTCTATGGAAATGATAGAAAGGATTTATTGGATTTATCAATCCTTTTTCGTTACCTTCATAAGTCCAACCATCCCAGGCACCAACCATGTCTTCTCTTACCGCGAACCAGCCTTCGGCGGCGGGCGTTCAGGCCCGTTCCAAGGTGAATGATCTTGTCATCCAGATTGCGACGTCGAACGGCTCCGGCAGCCAGTCCGCCAACGCCATTCTTTTGCGCTCTATTTTCCAGATGGGCGTGCCTGTCAGCGGCAAAAATATCTTTCCTTCGAATATTCAGGGATTGCCCACCTGGTACACGATCCGCGCGAACAAGGATGGATGGACCGCCCGCCGCAAGGAGATCGATGTGACGATTGCGATGAACATTGAGTCAATTCAGGAAGACATTCGCGAACTTCGTCCGGGCGGCATGCTGATTTTGAATTCCGAGCTGAAGCAGTTTTTGAACCGCAGTGACATTCAGGTTCACATCGTGCCTTTCAATGAACTCGTCGTGCAGGTTTGCCCCGAAGTGAAATTGCGCAAGCTTGTGACGAACATGATTTACGTTGGCGTTGTGGGAAATCTTCTTGGCATCGACCTGGCGGAAATCCAGAAGGCGATCGACAAGCAGTTCCGCAGCAAGCCCAAGGCCGTGGAGCTCAATCGCAATGCCGCCACTGCCGGTTACAACTGGGCGGCGGAACATCTCGTCAACAACCGCGAGTTCCTCATCGAACGGATGGACAAGACAACCGACAAGATTTTGATCGAAGGCAACATGGCCACGGCGCTCGGCTTCCTTTATGGCGGCGTCACGGTTGTGGGTTGGTATCCGATCACGCCGAGCAGCAGCGTGTGCGAAAATCTCATCGATTTGCTGGGCAAATATCGTCACGACCCGCAGACCGGCAAGGCGACGTATGCCGTGGTGCAGGGCGAGGACGAAATCGCTTCGATGGGATTTGTCGTGGGAGCGGGCTGGGCGGGCGCGCGCTCGATGACGGCGACTTCCGGTCCTGGCATTTCGCTGATGGCGGAGATGGCGGGCCTTTCTTATTTCGCGGAAATCCCCGCGGTGATCACCGACGTGCAGCGCATGGGACCGAGCACGGGTCTGCCGACGCGCACGTGCCAGGGCGATATCATCAAGGCTTATTTCCTCTCGCATGGCGATTGCCGTCACATCCTTCTGATCCCCGGCAATGTGGCGGAAGCGTATGAATTCGCGATGGAATCGCTCAATCTGGCGGAACGTTTTCAGACGCTTGTGTTTTTGATGACGGATCTCGACATCGGAATGAACAACTGGATGTCGGACGCGTTTCCATTTCCCGCCAAGCCCATCGACCGCGGCAAGGTGCTGACGGCGGAGGATCTGGAGCGCTTGAAATTTTTCGAGCGTTATCGCGACCTGGACGGCGACGGCATTCCTTATCGCACGCTGCCGGGAACCAAGCATCCGCTCGCCGCGTTTTTCACGCGCGGAACGGGCCATACGCCCGCGGCGACCTACAGCGAGAGTCCGGAAAACTGGCAGGCGAACATGGATCGTCTGACGAAGAAATTCGACACGGCGCGCCAGAAGGTTCCGCAGCCTGTGATCGAGAAGGCGTCGGGCAGCGACGTGGGCATCATTGCCTACGGAAGCAGCGACATCGCGGTGAAGGAATCACTCGCGCAGATGGAATCCGAGTCCGGCTTGAAAGTGGATTATCTCCGCATTCGCGCGTTGCCGGTAAACGGCGCGGTACGCAAATATATCGAGTCGCACCGCGTGGCCTACGTCGTGGAACAAAATCGCGACGCGCAGATGGCATCGATTCTCCGCATGGAATACCCCGATCTCGCCCCGAAGATCCGTTCCATCCTGCATTATGACGGCATGCCGCTCGACGCGCGCACGGTGTCGGACGGCGTCCTTCAATCCGAAAGGAAGAAATAATTTCATGAGCACCACTGTGACGGAACCCGCGGCCAAAACTCCCGCGGTGAACAAAATCGGCCAGCCTTTGGCCGCGTATCGCGGCGCGGCGTCCACGCTTTGCTCCGGTTGCGGACATGACGCGATCACGAATCAGATCATCAAGTCCGCTTACGAATTGAATCTGGAATCGCATCGCGTGGCGAAATTAAGCGGTATCGGCTGCTCGAGCAAGACCACCGCCTATTTTCTCGGACAGTCGCATGGATTCAACAGCGTGCACGGGCGCATGGCGGCGGTCGCGACGGGCGTGAATCTCGCCAATCGCACGTTGCTCAATATTGGAGTCAGCGGCGACGGTGATACCGCGTCGATCGGACTCGGTCAATTTCTCCACATGATCCGGCGCAACGTTCAGATTTGTTATCTCATCGAAAACAACGGCGTCTATGGTCTCACGAAAGGGCAATTTTCTGCGACGGCCGATAAAGGGTCTGTGCAGAAGAAGGGAACGGAAAACGACATGATGCCGATCGATTGCTGCGCGCTGGCGATCGAGATGGGCTGCAGCTTTGTGGCACGCTCTTTTTCAGGCGACATGAAGCAGCTCGGCACCTTGATCAAGGGGGCCATGGTGCACAAGGGGACGGCGCTCATCGACATTGTTTCGCCGTGTGTGACGTTCAACAATCACGAAGGCTCCACGAAGAGCTATAAATTTGCCAAGGACCACGAGGAGGCGTTGCATGAAATTGGTTTTGTGCCGCATTTCGAGCCGATCACAGCGGAATATGCGGAGGGCTCGACCAAGACGATCGACATGCCGGATGGTTCGAAAATCGTGTTGAAGAAATTGCATCGTGATTACGATCCGTCGGATCGCGACAACGCGTTGAAGCTTCTCGGTCAGGCGCGCGACGAGCGTCTTTTTCTCACGGGTCTGATTTATATGGGCAAGCCCCAGCCCGAGCTCGTCGAGCAAAAGCATCTGGTGGATGCCGCGCTGGCGACGCTTCCTGAAGCGCAAATCCGGCCGAGCGCCGAAGTGCTTCAGAAGATCATGGATTCGTTGAAATAGGTTTGGGTTCCTTTTTCATCAAAGTCCGCATGCGGTCGGCAAAAGTGTTTCCCAGTTCAACGAGACCGTTTGCATTGTAATGCAGGTTGTCGCCGCCTTTTGGCAGATGGTCGCAGTCCACAAACGCATAATGAGGCTCGTTGCATGTCATTTGCGCTTCGCGAACCACGTCGACAAAGGGGAATCTTGTCTTGTCGGGATTGATTCTTCCCGCGATGAAAATCATCTCCGGATTTTGAAAATCGCTTCTGGCCGCGCGAATGAAGTTGGACAGATTTTTGGAATAGCGCGCCGCCATGTCGTGATCTCCCGCGTCCGTCTCACCCTGCATCCAAAGCATGCCGACGATCCGGATGTTCTTTGTTTTTTGAGCGGCCTTCACCTTGGCAAGTAATTGCGCATAGAGCGAGTGAGGGTCTGTGGGGCTCCACTGTTGATCCAGATTGGTGCCGTTGAGGGCGTGTTTGATGATGCCGATGTTTTCATCGAGGTCCGTGCTCAGCTTTTGCGCGAAGGAAATTTCAGGACCAAAGGTTTTCCGCTGGATGAGTCCCGGAGAAAGCGGTCGCCATTCGGTGTCTTCAAAGAACCATGCTTTTTTTTGTTCGCCCCATAAATCCCTGGGAAGCGTCCAGAGCGGTTCCTGGCCGACCATGTTGCTCTGGCCTGCGAAGATGAAGACTTGG
>Ga0207095_10108_pt1 | contig 25538 bp, 20 predicted proteins | sample Alteio_BWMinHeat_88_FD_153529 | JGI IMG/M metagenome (GOLD analysis project Ga0207095, IMG submission 153529) | Enriched cells from forest soil in Barre Woods Harvard Forest LTER site, Petersham, Massachusetts, United States -... | ecosystem: Environmental > Terrestrial > Soil > Temperate forest >... | reverse complement strand
AGTCTTGATCGGCTTCGAGAGAGCGTTCTACTGCGTCCAACTGTCCGCGAAGTCTACGGATTCTCTGCAGCAGTTTAATCTTCTGTCGTTCGTGGGCTGGCATATCGTTTTTCCTTCTCGTGAGGCAAAGTCATGGAGAATAAGGATGTAGGATTTCGGCGCCGATCTTCGCAGATTGTGATGTGCATCACTTTGAGAGCCCCTTATCTTCCGATAATCCAAAAGATTAGCGGTTTTTGGTTGCCAATACCCTCTCCGGGTATGGTATAACACTTTTGGCGGTAACCGTCGTCAAGGCGATGATCGCCGCGAATCCAATTATGAGAAACCAAACTGCGTTAGAACCTCCGCGATACACGAACCTTCTCGTTCTTACGATGGAGCGGAAAGGCCGGGGGTCCTGGAGTGCTCTCCTGCGCTGTCTGAGTGAGGTTTGCGATTAGCCCTGCTGATCGCCTGCTCACTTCTCACAGTGCGCGACCCTGTTCGAGTGAGTGAGCAGAAACCACCCGGAAATCCAAATTCGCCGGCGGCTCCTACCCACCCCTCCTTAAATCAAAATGTCTGGCCACAGTGCGCCTGGGGGCGCGAGCTGCGCATTGACCTGCGCTTTGCACTCGCACCCGGAATGTGTTCGTGCGCCGGAAGGAGGACATCATGACCAAGATTATTCTTACTTTTCCTGTTCGCGGCACGGCCCCATTGTCTTGTGTCTGGTTTGAGACCGGAAATCCAGCTCGCCCCCTGGCCTGCAGATGGATCGCAACTGAAGAGGCACTCGAAAGCTCTCGATCTGCCTCCGTCTCAGCGCCACACGTCTGCCGGATTTGTGCTTGAACTAGTTACCTGATCAGAGGGGTTGGAACCGTGAACCTTTTTTCTCGGCTTTACTACAGGTACAAGAAAACTCTGGAAGATGATCAGTCTTTTTATGCTGATCGCCGGCCCCGGCATCATTGTCATGGTTGCCGACAACGATGCCGGCGGCATCACGACCTACACGGTCACAGGAGCACAATACAGCTTTCATCTCATCTGGTTTCTGGTCCTGCTCGGGCCGCATTCCGTATCCTCGCTAACTACGCATGTTTGAAGTGGTCTGGGCTATTGCGATGGGCTTACCTACGGGGAACTGCGCGCCAGGAACATCAACATTGTTCTCGCGCGCTAACTTGGTTCTTGGGTGGATCCCACTAATAACGCAGCGTTTGTAGGGATGATCCAGCGAATGACAAGCCCCGATAATCACCCGCTTCTTTGCCGGAGCCATGCGGCGGTCTACCCGGCGTTGGTAGACCCGGCGAAGTGAGTTGGCCATTGCGGCCGTATCATCCGTTGCCGTGGGGCATCTTTTTGTGTCTATTATGAAGAGCCAACTTTGCGCCGGAAGTTCGGCACAGATTGCGACCAGAAATGCCGGAATGTGAATCGATGGTGGTCTCGTGACAATAATGGGGGGCCATCCGCCGGCGGCCGCTTCGAAAAGGACATCATGAATGTACTTGAGTCTCAGGTAGCCGTTGTGACCGGTGCCGGTCGCGGCGCCGGTAGGGCCATCGCGTGTCGTCTCGCCGCAATGGGAGCGCATGTGCTTCTTGTTGCCCGCAGCGCCGACCAACTGAATCGGGTACGCGAGCACATCGTCAGGGCTGGCGGTGCTGCGTCCGCGCTCCCCTGCGATCTGATGGATGTGTCGTCCGTCGCAGAATTAGGAAAGAGAGTCGCCGAGAAGCATAAGCGCTGCGACATCCTGGTGAACAACGCCGCCATTGGGGTGGATGGCAAGCTTCTGCATGATGTCAGCCCCGACGAGTGGGACCTCATTTTCGATACCAACCTGCGCGGCCCCTACCTGATGATTCGCGCCCTCGCGCCTCTAATGATTGAGGCTCGTTTCGGCCACATCATCAACATTTCATCGCTGGCTGGACGTAATCCGCTCCCGAAAGGTGCTGCCTACGCCGCGTCAAAGTGGGGCCTGAATGGCCTCACCTACTCGGTGGCAGAAGAGCTGCGCCAGTACAACATTCGTGTCTGCGTTGTAGCTCCAGGTTCCATCAATACGGAATTCGGCGACCACGCTGGCCGAGGCGCTGCTTCAGGCAAGGACCCAAAAAAGAAGTTGCAGCCCGACGACATCGCCTCAGTCGTTGCGACGCTCGTCATGCAGCCACCGCAGTCATTCATCAGTGAAGTCTTAATACGCCCCACTCAGAAGCCCTAGCCTATGGCTACCTTGTACGACAGAGTTCCAAGTGGGTGGCCAATACCGCGTGTACCAATCCTCTACGACACCTCGACGCCATCCACGGCGCTCGCCGAGCGCTGGCAGCCCAGAATTACCCACGTCCGATTTGCTGAAGGCCTTCAGAACTAGCGGCATTTTGCCGATATAGAAAGCAGGCCGTTACGGCACGGCGGATCAGTGAACATCTGGATCGTATGTGTCCTTCCCGCCACGTTGTCGGTAGTTCCCGGAAGCGGCAGAAGGTCACGAAGATGCTTAAGACCCTCACGAAATCACATGCTTGCCTTGAACCACGATCCAAACGAGGCCAACAGTGATCAGGCAAACGTAAGCCCCATTCTGTCGCCGACTTCGCGAATGTACAACCGGCCTTCGTCGTATTCTTCAGCCGTTTTCAGATGTTCGAGCATCAGCGGCACATCTCTTCCGAGCAGTGCCAACTCGCCCAGGTACGCTCTGTAGTCCACCTGTCCGCGTCCAGGAACGACTTCCTCAAAATGTAAGTTCATCTCAATGTCCCAACGCAAGTCTTTCGCGTGACACGAAATGATGAATGGCCCCAGCTTGCGGAAACACTCATGGATGAAGTCGGCATTATGGTAGAAGCGCTGCGGGCAATTGATGCCATTGCACACATCAAGATGAACTGCGAAAGCCTTGCGATCGACCGCACGGATAAGTTCCATATACGCGTCTGGCCCGTCGGGCAGATTCCAGCCCATCATTTCAATTGTGAAGTGCGTGCGGGTCGGTTTGACGGCGTCCAGGATGTGCCGGCAGTTTTCGACCGTTGCATCGAAGAATTCGCGGGAGAGATTCCTGGGATCCGGTCCGTACCACGATGCGGGGTTAAAGGAACCCGCGATATCCACGCAGCACAGGGCGCCCACTGCATCGGCCAGGGCGCAGCGCTGGGTAACGTGATCGAGATTCTCGCGGCGCTTGACCGGGTCGGGATCAAGAAGATTCTTCCATGCGCCCACTTCAGCAATGAGAACATTCTCGGCGGCGAAAGCACGCTTGATCTCGTCCAGGACCTTCGCATCCGCAAGTGTCGCCATGTCGGGGCAATAAGCGGCGCTATAGCCAAGACGCCGATGCTCTCGTGCGAGCACACCCGGATCATCGGATTTGACAAAGATCGGTCCGCCAAGCCGAATGGGAGACTTGGAACCTGCCCCTAGACTCAGACTGGGAGAAAGCGCGAAACACACGCCCGCTGCCGTGGACATGGTGAGAAGGTCTCGTCGTCGTAAATCCATGCCTGCCAGATTAACTCAAGTCGATCGGCGGCCACAGCGCGAAGTTGACAGCCGACTGCGCAAACCCAGTTGCCCATCACGAACCTTCTTCATCCAAGGGCGCTACACTTGATGGGTAGTGTCGGTTCTATGGCGAATTGAACGACCACCTGCCGACTGACGAGCGAAACAGGTGTTCCTTGAAGAGCTTCATTGTATCTGCTTCGGTCGCCGTCGCCCGAGAACTTGGACGAAGGAACGGCTTAGTATCGCGGCCGGCAATTCCCGGACGGTAAAAAAAGCACCGCCACCTCCGCGGTTCCGAGATTGAGAACGAGAATCTGGTCGTTTGGGAGATTCCACTTCAGTTGGTTCCGTGGGAGCTGAATGGAGAAAAGCAGGGCAACGTCATTGACCTTCGAATCTTGTCAGCGGCATTCGATACTTCAAGTCTCCATGCCAGCCTCAACTCCCGGAGGAACAGATTGTACAGGTGGCCGGCCCGTCTCTGACCCCATTTCAGTCAGCAGAAGAATGCGCTGTCGGGTGCTCACGTGCTAATTCGGCGACTGGCAGCTTCCCCGGGGGCCGGTTCTTCAGGCCAGATGTACTCGATTCAACTCGCCTTTTGTTTCCGCCCACCGATGAAGTATCGTTTCTGAGGAAGAGCATTCGATGCGAGCCGCGGAACTCATCGCTCCCCTGACATTTCGGCTTATTGACATGCCGATTGAAGATCCCGGACCGGGCGAAGTGCAAGTCCGGATCGAGGCTGTGGGCGTCTGCGGGTCCGATCTGCATGCCTACTCTGAGGGCGCGGTCGGCAGCACTCCCAATGTATACCCGATGGTGCTTGGGCATGAGCCAGCAGGCAGCATCCTGAAAACAGGCGCTGGTGTTTCTGGACTCGCTGTGGACGACCGCGGGGCGCTTGAGCCCGCGCTTTATTGCTATCACTGCGAGTTCTGCTTGCGCGGACTACACAACGTGTGCACGAACCTTCGCTTTCTGAGCAACCCTCACCATCCCGGTTTCTTCCGTGAACTGGTCAACTTGCCGGTCGCTAACTTTCATCCCATCCCCGCCGGGATGTCGTTCGACGAAGCTACTCTGGCCGAACCTCTTGCGGTTGCTCTGCATTCGCTCCGCCTGGCGTCGATCCGCCCAGGCGATACAGTAGCCGTCATCGGTGCGGGACCAATCGGGCTTTTGACTATCGCCGCACTGCGAGCCGCCGGCGCAGGACGAATCTGGGCCGTGGAGCCGCTGGCACACCGCCGCGAGTTGGCCCGGGGAATGGGCGCTGACGCAGTGATCGCGCCCGGTGAAGCTGCTAAGGAAATCCTCAGCGTGACGGGGCAGCGCGGTGTGGACTGCGCAATTGATTGTGCGGCCGGAGAACATACCACCGGTCAAGCGATTCAACTCACCCGCAATGCCGGTCGCGTCGCGCTGACCGGGATTCATTCAACACCCTTCGTATCGATGGATGGGTCAGCAATGAGGCGCAAGGAGCTTACCATTTTCAACGTGCGCCGATCGAACCACGAGACGAAAGAGGCTCTGGATCTACTCCAGGCGCACGCTGAGTGGTTTGCGCCGCTGCTTACACACGCGAGGGAGATCGAACGCATCGACGAGGCCTTCGCAATAGCCAGCCAATATCGCGACGGTGTTGGAAAGATGGTTGTCAGGCCTTAAGTGTCCGCCGGAAGCGCCTGACCAGGTGAAGACATCCTTAAATCAACTGCTATGGTTCTCAGGCCAGGAATGACGCGGGTAGCGTTCGTGCTTCCAGTTAAGATCACGGATTATCGCAAATCAGCGTGAAACGATTCGACACGTCTTCCTTCATAAGGGCCTTAATACAGGCAATCTAACGATTAGTCGAGACGCCTGCCGTCCCCGCCATACATTCCAAATAACTTATGCGACGTATGGCGATATCCTCATAGGTGCAGAAGGTGCAACCACTACAGCAATCGGTTTGTGTCCTAAGTGCTTATATCGGGGGCCTCCGCCTGTGACTTCATCCAGTCCTTGGATTCCTGTTGGGGCCTTGGGAGAGAGGGACGAACGACGTTCGGCTTGGCTTTCTGCATAGCAAAACTCGTAAGATTCAAGTCCTTCTGATTTTGGCGTCAAACTTCTTTCGTATCCTAGCATTGCGGTTTCCTCGGCGCCAACGCCGATGCTGGCTACGCCCCTCTCGCGAGCTGCAGGCCTTTGCTCATGGCTGTCAGAGGAAGCTTTTGTTTGAGAGATTGGAGACCCAGGCTGCGGGCGTGAGGCGGCGATGCGTTTGATGGGGTGTGTTGGCGAGTCCCGGCAGGGTGCCAGCGAGAAGGCTCGTCTCTCCAGACTCGACCAAGTACGGTCCCATGTTGACAGCCGGCGCATTCTCAATGTTCTGAACGTCAATCCACACTCAGCGTAACGACCTGGTAGCGCAGATCCGGGAGGGTTTGATTCGCGACGAGGCGGCCCACTGCTCGCAGTGCGAAACGGAAGGACGTTTCACTCGTGTGTTGATATCGATACAGGATGGGCTTGGGTGCCGACGAAACCGAGCGGTGTCACCGATTTGCCGGGGATCGCATGTTCCCTGGAAGAGTCTTCGGAAAATGCTGAAGGATTTGGTTTTATTTCGTCCGGTTCGACCACCGAGAAGCCGGTTGCGTCTGGCTGGCTTACTGACCTGCACAGGTTTATGTCTCTACGGTGACGTTCTACATCGCTTTTCTCGATGATGCTCACGGCAGCTCCAGACGTTCAGTTGCGTACTTGAAGAGGAACTCGTCTGGAGCGAAGCTAGGAATGCTGAAGGCGAGAAGAAAGAGCCGACTAACTTGAGCATACTCTAATAAGAGCCTCGCATGCCGGCGGTGTACGGACCAGGACAAGCCTTATTGAATTAGTAAGGCGCATGAATCGTAAGCGTGGCTATTCAAATAACAAAGAAACCTCTTGACAACATCGACGCCTCTACCTAGTGTTAGCAGTCAGAAGGCAAGAGTGCTAAGTGCTCTGGCTGGTGGAACTGCTAGACCGGAATCCGCCGCTCCAATCTTTTGAAGCCCCACTCCGCAATATCAGAAGTCTCCCTCGCAAAACCACCCAGAATCCACGGCTAGGGGCCTCACACTGCCTGCGCGTGAAGGAGAAGAATCACAAAATGACAGCGACATCTGTAACGACCACGTTCACCCCTCTCCACGACCGCATCCTCGTCCGCCGCGTCGATGAGGGCGAAACTGTTCGTGGGGGAATCATCATCCCGGACAGCGCCAAGGAAAAGCCCCAGGAAGGCAAGGTCATCGCTGTCGGCAAGGGCAAGTCCAACGACGAAGGCAAAGTCTTCCCTCTGGACGTCAAGGCTGGCGACAGCGTGCTCTTCGGCAAGTATGCCGGCACCGAAATCAAGATCGACGGCGAAGAGTTTCTGATCATGCGCGAGGAAGAAGTTCTCGGCATCGTCAAGAAGTAGTGCGCTGCGCGCGTAGTTCACAGTTGGCGGTTCACAGTTCGTAGTGGACGGTGAATTGATAGCGGCTGTGAACCGGCAACTGTGAACGAATCAATGCGAACTTAGGAGCTACAAGTATGGCAAAGCAAATTCTGCATGGTGAGGATTCCCGTCAAGCAATCCTGCGCGGCGTCAACATTCTGGCCGAAGCGGTGAAGGCGACGCTCGGCCCCAAGGGCCGCAACGTTGTGATTGAGAAGAAATTCGGTTCGCCCACCATCACCAAGGACGGCGTGACGGTGGCCAAGGAAATCGACCTGAAGGATCCGATCGAGAACGTGGGCGCGCAACTTGTGCGCGAGGTTGCATCAAAGACCAGCGACGTGGCTGGAGACGGTACCACGACCGCGACAGTCCTGGCCCAGGCCATCTTCCGCGAAGGCGTGAGGACAGTGGCGGCCGGCGCCAGCCCGATGGCACTGCGGCGTGGCATCGAAAAGGCCGTGATCGTGATCATCGGCACTCGGGACAAGGATGGCAAGTGGGTCGAAGGCGGCGCATTGGGCGAGTTGTCCAGGCCGGTGGACGAGAGTGCTGTGGCTAAAGTGGGTGCCATCTCGGCCAACGGCGATCTGGAGATTGGCAACATCATTGCCGGAGCGATGAAAACTGTTGGCAAGGATGGCGTCATCACGGTGGAAGATTCGAAGACAGGGCATACGTTTCTCGAGACTGTGGAGGGTATGCAGTTTGATCGCGGTTACCTGAGCCCCTACTTCGTTACCGACCCTGGTCGCATGGAAGTAGTGCTGGACGAGCCTTCCATCCTCATCTTCGAAAAGAAGATCAGCAACATGAAGGATCTGCTGCCGTTATTGGAGCAGGTTGCGCGCGGCGGCAAGCCGCTGCTGATCATCGCAGAGGACGTCGAGGGCGAAGCCCTGGCTACCCTTGTGGTGAACAAGCTGCGCGGCACATTGAACGTGGCAGCCGTCAAGGCGCCTGGTTTTGGCGACCGCCGCAAAGCGATCCTCGGTGATATCGCTATCCTGACCGGTGGCGAGGCTATCACTGAAGACCTGGGCATCAAGCTGGAGGGCGTGAAGCTCGAGAATCTTGGCCGCGCCAAGCGCATCACGATCGACAAGGACAACACCACGATCATCGACGGTGCCGGCGACGCCACCAAGATCAAGGGCCGCGTGAACGAGATCCGGTCCCAGATCGAAAAGACCACCTCGGACTACGACAAGGAAAAGCTGCAGGAGCGGCTGGCCAAGCTGGTGGGTGGTGTTGCCATCATCCAGGTGGGAGCAGCCACCGAAACTGAGCTGAAGGAGAAAAAGGCCCGAGTTGAGGACGCGCTGCATGCGACCCGCGCCGCAGTCGAGGAAGGCATCGTTCCCGGCGGCGGTGTGGCCCTGGTTCGGGCTATTCCCGCGGTTGACGCCCTGATCAAAACGCTCATAGGTGACGAAAAGACCGGTGCGCAAATCGTTCGCCGCTCGCTCGAAGAGCCTCTGCGCCAGATCGTTGCCAATGCCGGCGAAGAGGGTGCTGTTGTGGTGGGGAGGGTACTCGCGTCCAAGGAGCCTAACTTCGGCTACAACGCCGAAACAGGCGTCTACGAGGATCTGGTGAAGGCCGGCGTTATCGACCCAACCAAGGTGACCCGCACAGCACTCGAGAACGCAGCCTCGATCGCCGGGTTGCTGCTCACCACAGAAGCTATGGTGGTGGAACTCCCGGAGTCGAAGGCTGCGGCGGTAGGGGCCGGCGGGTACGGCGCCGGTGACGGCATGTACTAGTAGGATAGCCAGGCTCTAACCCGAGACGGGTGTTTGCAGTACACAACAACAAAGGCCTACAGCTTCGGCTGGGGCCTTTTCTGCTAGTGTCCTATTTGGGCGTTGCTGTCCTTCAACCAGGGCAATACCTCCTGAGGTCGAGCAACAAATTGGCGCGAGCATCCGTTCAGCGGAGCCCAACTACCGGCGATGACGTGGCGCGATTATCACGAAGCAACGAAGCATAGTGTCGAATCGCTGATGCGAGCACGGCGCGTTCTCGATTGGGCGAACATGCCTGATCCGTTTCGTCATTACGAGGGCGTGCCGGTTCTCGATTTGCCGGCGGATCCGCCCACCCCTCAGATTCCAGCCCTCGAGTTGCTTCAGGGCGTCTCCGGCACCTCTCCGGTAGGCGACGGACCCGCTTTCCTCTCGCAACTTCTCTTCTATTCCGCCGCGATCAGCGCGTCCAAGCGTGTCCCCTCCACCGGAGACGCATACGCGCTGAGAGTGAATCCCTCTTCCGGGAATCTGCACCCGACGGAGTTCCACTTTGTCACACGCGGTCTGACGGAATGGCCGGATGGGGTCTATCACTACGATCCATCCCGGCACATGGCCGAGCAACGTGGGCGCGGTACGTTTGAAACCACGATGGCCGCTTGTCCTGCGTCAATCGTGTTTATTCTGACGAGTATTGCATGGCGCGAAGCCTGGAAGTACGGAGAGCGTGCGTATCGGTATTGCCTGCTCGACATGGGGCACGCATGGCAGGCGCTTGCACTCTCGGCTCGGGCTATCGGATGCGATGCCTTCGCAGGTGGAAGTTTCGTTGACGATGAAGTCACCCAGTTGTGCCGCCCCAGCCAGGACGAATGGCCGATGCTGATGATCAGACTGCGCGGCGAGTCGATTCCGGTCCGCGAGGCAGAAACCCGCAAGACTGTGTGGCTCGGCGGGCTAGCGAACCCGCTGTCGAAGGAGACGATTGCTCAGCCGTTGATTGACACCATCCACTTTGCCACGAAGCTAACCAGTACCGAGAGTGATCGCCATCCTCTCTCCGCGGAGCCGACCCCAACTGGCTCCGGCGTGATTGCGCTTCCTCCGGCGGCTTCAGGAACTCGCAGCTTTGGCGACGTTGCTCGAACGCGCCGCTCAGCGCTCGACTTCATGGGAGGAACTCAATCGATCTCCCTCGCGTTGCTAGCTGCCATCCTCCGGAGCGGAGCCGAGCGGTTGTCGGCTGATTTTGCGAGCACCCGTTTCATTCGGCTCTACCTGTATGTTCACCGAGTCGATGGCTTGCGACCCGGCGTCTACAGGTTCTGGGCGAAGTGTGATGAGTTGGAACAGGTGAAGATTGGCGACCAGCGCGTGGCGGCTGCTGCTCTGAGTCTTGGCCAGGACCTGGCCGGTAACGCCTGCGTGGCCTTTTCGATGGTCGGCGATCTTGAAGGTGCGGCCGGCACCTATGGAGACCGTGGTTATCGCTATGTCCATTTCGAAGCCGGCGCTATTGGCCAGCGTCTGTACCTCGCCGCTGAGGCCCTTGGGTTGGGTGCAACTGGCATCGGAGCCTTTTACGATGACGGGGTGCACCGTCACTTAGATCTGACACCCAAAGAAGGACAGGTTGTATACCATTTTGCGATTGGCTATCCCATCCCCGATCCGCGCATCTCGGCATCAAAGGGTCGGCAGGAATCAGTTGCTAATTCCTGAGCTCACGTTCTATCCCGGACGTAGGTCCTGATAAATGATGGCTGTAGGACAGACAAGACGGGCCTCCCGAGTGACATTTATTGAATCGAAGCTGCTTTGGATTACGTTGTTGTCTACGCAGAAAGAGTGAGCGGAGACGTCATCATCGAGTTCAATGATGGCAAGTGTGCGCTCTATTCAGCGTCTTTTCTTCACTCTATGCTGACCAAGGCCACCGAAATGGACGCGTCAGACTCCGAGGAAGAATAAACGTCATCTGTCCACTCTTTGCCAACTCTCGACTGTCCGCTCGTTTCGAAGAGCTTTCTTATTTGAACAATGTGAGCAGTATGGTTCAGTATTTGCGCCTGAACATTGGAATAATCACTGTGGAGAAGAGTCGGGTTGTCGTCTCCCTCATGGTTTCTGAGCTAAGTCAGCCCATCTGACATCTGTCCCCCCTTAGCTCCCCTGCATCGTGCAAGGAAAACTCATGAAAATTATTCCTCTGTTGTTGGCCGGCGCCTTTGCGCTGACCACAGGACACCTCTGGGCCGCTTCAGGGCGCGAGGATTCGATTGAACGCCTGCGCCTTTCCTCAGACACACTTCAGGCGATGATTAACACGCCGGATAGGGGCATTCCTGAAGAAGTGTTGAATAACGCCAAATGCATCGTTGTGGTTCCCCATCTGGTCAAGGGAGGCTTCGTGATCGGTGGAGAGCATGGCCGTGGCGTTGCCACTTGCCGCACAAAGGAAGGCTGGAGTTCGCCCGCATTCGTCTCCATAGGCGGAGGCAGCTGGGGATTGCAGATTGGCGTTGAAGGCGTGGACCTAGTAATGCTGGTCATGAATGACCATGGCCTGCAGCACCTGTTATCGAGCAAATTCCAGGTGGGCGCCGATGCCTCCGCTTCGGCTGGTCCCGTTGGCCGCCACGCGTCCGCCGGCACCGACTGGAGGATGGACAGCGAGATCCTCACTTACTCACGCTCCAAGGGTGTGTTCGCCGGAATCAGTCTGGATGGCGCTGTGGTTGAGCAAGACAAGGACTCCACGCGGGCAATCTACGGCAGCGATCCCTCGTTCCATGCCGTCCTTTCAGGTGAAGTCCGTGCGCCAGGATCCACCCTGAAGTTCCTAAAGGCAATTTCTGAAGCTGCTCACACAAGTGCAGTCGCCGAGGCGAAGTAAACCAAACCAGGTTGAAGCGAGCCACGGGGCCAGGTCCTGCGGATGGGGGTATCCCACCCGCAGGACCGACCGGCTTCGATGGCTCGAATGGAGCATCTATGCCACTTATGAATGTTGTTTTCGCACTCATCGCGGTGGGTGTGTTGCTTTGGCTTGTGAACCGCTTCATTCCGATGCAGGGGTCCATCAAGTCGATATTGAATGCCGTCGTGGTCGTGGTTGTGGCTCTTTGGGTCTGCAATCTGTTCGGACTCTTCCACGCATTAAGCCGATACCGTGTAGGGCCCTGAAGAGGTGTCCGAGGTAAGTCGGTAAATGAGCTGAAATGTTTCGTGTCTGATGAAGCATCAGCGTGGCACCCGCGCGGAAGGTATCGCTGCACTGAAGTTCACCGATGCAATGAAGGATGGCGACCCGCTGAAGGGAAAGCCACCAACGTTGCGGGAGTATTCGAAAGACTTCCTCGAATGGGTGAAGACCGGTCGGCTGGAAAAAGACTCCCGCCGGTATTACAGGAACGGATGGCGCCTACTCGAGAAGGTCAAAATCGCAGGCAAACGCATGGACAAGGTCTCAAAAGGCAGATTGAGAATGTCGGGGACTCTTGTCTGCCTTCCATTGCTCAAACCACTGCTGCTCCACCCGAGCGAAGCTGCTCGCCAGTGGTGCCTTCTTTATGACCTTCTTCCCTTTCTCGTCCGTCACCACGCGCACTGTTGTTATGGTCACCGGCGCCTTCGTGGTCTGGGCAAAGGAACCCTTCTCTGCCTTGCGGGTCTCCATGGAATCGACACCGCCCGCCAAGTTGCTGCGCAAAGCTGTGTGTAATTTGCGAACCTGTTCAAGAGGACAGGTCGGGGTACGTTCCCAATGCCATCAGTTTCGGTACGCCATTAAAGCGGTACTGCCCAGCGCCAGAGTTTGCTCCCTGTTTTCGTGACCAAGAGAAACAGTCCGCCACCATCTGAGAGTTTGTATGGCTTGTCCTTCTTCTGCGCCTTCAGCACCTTCGTGTCCGTGAGCTTGCCCATGTCTGCCCCGCCTGCAGGATACCTACATTGTGCCGGAGATACCTACAATGGGACACAGGAAAATACCTACAGTGTACCTACAAAATCCGTAGCTTCAGCTTTACCCGGGAAGACAGGTGTAGACAACTTCTGCGACAAGTTATTGAATTTAATAACAATTGTGGAGACAGTTCTGGGCGGGATTGACGGGGCTGGATACGTCTTGGCTGCCCCCCAGGGATTCGAAAATATCTGTATTTCAATGGATTGATCACACATACTCCCATACTATCTACCCTTCCTGACTATGTCGAGTGATTTTGCGGAGTCCTCGCGATCGTTCGATAATGCGGGGCGGAGGGGCGATCGAGTCGATCAATCACCCGACATAGTTTTCCACTGTTCTTTGCGCTTTACAGACTGTTGAGGAAACCAAGCAGTTGGTCTCCTGGTTGAAATCTCCCCGGCTTGCCGCTCGGCGGTTGTGCTTTCGCAAGGGCCCGCTCCTTCATTGCGAGAGTTGCTTCAAGATAGATCTGCGTGGTCTCCACCGACTCATGTCCGAGCCACAATGCAATAACAGAACGATCGACGCCCGCCTGTAGAAGGTCCATCGCCATCGTGTGCCTCAAGCGGTGAACAGTAACCCGCTTTTCCTTCAACGAGGGACAAGCTCCGGATGCCTTGATGCGATGCTTGGTCAACAGGTACTGCACGCCGTGGACGCTGAGACGGTCGCCCCTTGCGCTGGGAAAGAGCACGTCTCCGTCACCGCGTTGCGGTTCTCGAAGCCAGGCTTTCAGCACGGCAAGTGTGGATTTGGCGAGAGGCGTGCAACGTTCTTTGCGGCCTTTGCCGATCAAGCGCAGGTGAGCGCCAGACCCGACGATGAGGTCCTTGCGCTTGAGGCCGGTCATTTCAGACAAGCGTAGACCCGTCTGCACCGCCACAAGCAGAAATGCATGATCGCGCCGACCGGACCATGTGAGCTGATCCGGAGCAGCAAGCAAGGCATCGACTTCGGGACGAGTGAGGAACTTGACCAAGGTGCGGGTGAAGCGTTTGCTGGGGATGGCGAGCACGCGCTGGATTTGTGCGGAATGGGCAGGCGCCTCGAAAGCAGCGTATCGAAAGAAAGAGTGAATTGCCGTGAGGCGCAGATTACGACTGCGAACGCTTAGACCTTGGCGCTTCTCCAACTCGTCCAAGAAAGCGACGATCAAAGGAGCATCGACCTCCTCGAATGTCAGACGAGAGGGCGGTTTGCGCAGCCGTTGTTCAATGAACTTCAGGAACTGACGGAAGGTGTCCCGATAGGAACTAATGGTATGCGGGCTTACCTGGCGCTGTTGCATCAGGCGCTGAGTAAAAAAGCGCTCCAGAAGTGGTGCCAGGCTGAGGGAAGCGTTCATGGCCTACCCTCCCAGCGCTGTTCGAGCCGCCGCATCGCTTCGCGCATCAGTTCCGGGGAGCCTTCCAAGTACCACTGTGTGTCGGCGACATGGACATGGCCGAGGTAGGCGGACAAGATCGGGAGGAGGCATTCCGGGTCCTGGTTAGACCGATACCACGTTACCAGGGTGTTCGTTGCGAATCGGTGTCTCATGTCGTGGAGACGTGGACCATGACTGTCGGATATGCCGCGCAGACCGATCTGCCGGGACACCGCGTAAAAAGTTCGATGAATTTCTCCACCATCCAGACGATTGCCCTGGCTGGAAACGAATAAATAGCTGGAGACCGACCTACCCTCCCAATGACGTTTACGCCGAGCGATGTAGTTGGCAAGTACTTTGCAAGTCGATGCATGCAAAGGCACGAGGCGAGACTTGCCAAACTTACTGTCGCGGATCGTCAACAGCGCCATCTTAAGATCCACGTCCTGCAGCTCGAGACTTCGCGCTTCGCCGAGACGTAGGCCGGAGACACTCAGTAGTCCGAAGAGACAATGGTAAGTCCAGCGTCGCAGCTTGCCGAATTCATAACGACAGGGCATGTCGAGAGCAGCACGCAGCAGACTTCGAATTTCATCGTCCGAGTACAGGTACGGTCGCGCTCGCTTCGGTCGAAATGGCAACAGACCAAAGGGAGGAATCTCGGTTCGTGGATCGGTGGCACTATGATGGAGCGCAAATCCGCGTACGAAACTCAGTCGTTGCGCCCAGTGCGCCGGCTGAACGTCCACGGGCTGCTGAGCCCAGGCAAGCGCCAGCGCTTTGGTAACGTAAGAGGCGCGGTGGCGCTCCATAAACGTGACGAAGTCGAGCAATCCCTTACCTGCTTCCAGCAGCTTGAAACCCAAACTGCGGCGAAGACTCAGGTAATCATGGACAGCCTGTCGAAGTGTGCTCATCGCACACCTCCGGGCCACGGCAAAGCCAGTGTACGCAACGCCTTTATGTCGACCTTGGTGTAGATTTTCGTGGTCTGTGGATGGCGATGCCCCAGCAACTCTCCAATCTCGCCCAACGAAGCGCCTTGGCGCAACATCTCGGTGGCTAATCCATGGCGAAACTGGTGTGTCCCTTTGGTAGCGGCGTGGATGCCGGCACGTTCAAGCGAATGCCGGACCAGGGAGCCAACCCCACTCGCACCGCGAAAGGCGCGGGTCGGGGCTTTAGCGCGCAAAAATACGCGGCGGCTGTCAGTGGTAGGTCGTCCCCTCCGAAGGTATGCGGCGATTGCTGTGCCAACCTCTATAGGTAAAGGCATGGTGTTGCGCTGGCCCCCCTTGCTGCGCACGCGCACTTGTCCCGCATTCCAGTCAATGTCATCCAGTTCTAGAAATGCCACCTCGCCGGAGCGCAATCCCAATCGCGCCAGCAAGAGCAAGATAGCGTAATCTCGACGCCCGACCGCAGTGCTCCTATCGATGCTGGCCAACAGTTGGCGTACGTGATCTGCAGAAATCGCCCGTGGGATCGAAGTCATCGACCAGTTGGCAACGATCGGAACCGCGGCCGCCAGATCAAGCGAAACCTCCCCGAGATATCGCCCATAGTTCAGGAAGGACCGCAGTGCAGTGGTCATGAGCTTCGCTCGCTTCATGTGCAGCCGTGGTGCTTGACGCTGTACAAACCTCACAACATCGCTTGCACAGAGACGCGAGAGCACGACTCGTCCGGTACCAAAACGGCCTTCGAGGAAACAACGGATGAACGGAACGTAGTTGATAATCGTCGTGTGCGCCAGCGCGCGTTCTTCCAGCAAATACTGCCCGAATGCCTCGGCACAACGCTCAGCCGGAGTCTGTTGGCATGTTGGTTTCTTTTCGCCGGGGACCAAGCCCTCACGGCGCAAAAAGTCGATGAGATGTCTGAGGGCCGCCGCATCTCCCTCGCAAGGCCGTCGGTGTCGAGCGCGATATCGTAGATACAGAACCAGATGATCGGAACAGATACTGCGCAGTCCGACCCCCTTCTGCTTAAGCCATCGGCTAAAACACGCAGCGAGCAAAACCCGTCGATGAATCGATGCCAGACTGTATCCCTGCTCACTCACCGATTTTGCAAACGAGCCGATTTGTGCCGCGAGCGGACCCTCGGGCGGTCGCGATAGAACCACTTGGTTACCGATAATGCACTTCATGGTGGACTCCTCTCCCCGACTGAGCGGGCTAGTAGGAGGAGCTTAGACTATGTCTATCTGATGTCACGATTTCGCCAGAAAAAAAGCGGTTCTCGCCGGGTTACAAGACATAGTCAGGAAGGGTAGATAGTGACGCCTATGTCTTTGGGTACATAGCCGTCACTCTACCCCCAAAAAGCCGCGCTGCGAACGAACGGAAAGCGAGGATGGCGGTGGAGGATTGCATTTGACCAGTTCTGCGACGCGTCCTGTCTGGAACCCGCTCTGGCGATCAGACTTGACAAGGCTTCAGCGCCCATTTCAAGAGGTTATCGATGCCGAAGTATCTGAGGAGCGGTATCGGCGAGCCGACACTCGGGTCGAGGGCAGGACTCAGTCTATCCATACACAGTAACGCTTGCGCCTGGCCCTCACATTCATGTTCGCGACCTGCGCAATGTGAATTACTTGGAAAACGGGCAATGGAATGGCGCCAGAATGCTCGCGGCGATGGTTTGGAGGGAGCCAGAACGTGGAAGAGAGCCAGCCTCTTCCACGTTCCGGGGCGGTCAGACATCAGGGAATGAGGGTCAGCACGGCATTGGGAGTCGTGATGAGCAGGTTGTCGGAGACATCGACGGCGATGCCCATCGGCAGGTAGATGGATCCGGGCAGGGGGCCCATGGTAGAAAGTGTGTCGCCATACGTGCCTATGACGGTACTGACGTTGCCATCGGTGGAGATGCGGCGGATGACGCTGTTTTCCGCATCGGCGAGATAGAGGTTTCCCTTGCTGTCGACGGCGATGTCCCAGATGTCGGCAAAGAGGGCATTGGCAGCCACGCCGTCCTGATAGCCGCAAACGGTGGAACCCGCGGTCAAGGTGACTTTCGGCGTGGTCGCCATAAGGTCAACCTGGAACACCGCGCACCGTGAGGCGATGTAGAGATAGCTCTTGGTTTTATCGGCGCTGGTATAAACAGCGACAGCGCTGGGCGTTGAGTCAGAGAACATGCCGCCGGTACCGTCGTCCGGGGTAAATGTGGAGACGTTCCCGGTGGTGGTGTCGATTGTGCGGAGTGCTCCGTCTTCGTCCTGATCGGCGACATAGATCAAGCCGGTAGAGTCGATGGCCAGGCGACTCGGAGAGTAAAGCAGCGAATCGGTGCCGACACCTTCTTTGTAGCCGCGGTACCCAGCGGTTCCAGCAATCGTGGACACTGCACCGGAGGTCAGGTCGATTTTACGCACCGTGGCATTGGAGACATCGGCGATGTACAGGGCATCGCCGGAGGCGTCTACAGCCAGTCCGAAGGGTTGATCAAACTGGGCTGCGGGGCCAGTACCGTCGACATATCCATAGACTGCCGGAGTTCCGGCGATGGTGGTGACGGTAGCCGTGCCGTCGCTAGCCAGGCCGATTTTGCGGATCGTGCCATTCACTACGTCGGCTACATAGTAGTTGCCTTGGGAGTCAACTGCGATGCCGGAGGGAACGTTGAATGCGGCCTTGGCGCCGATGCCGTCCGCGCTGCCGCCGGTATTGTTGAAGACGTTGAGGGCGATCGAGGAAACCTGACCCGCAGGTGTAATCATGCGCAGCGTCATGGAACCGGATCCAAAGAAGTTTGAATTCTGATTCCAGGAATCGGCGATATAGAAATTGCCTGTCTTATCGAGTGCGATTCCGCCCGGACCGTTAAACCAGGACGAGGCAAGCGGCCCATCCCAATGCTGGAATTCACCTGGAGTTCCGGCAAAGGTGGTGACCGCGGCTGGCGCATCGGCGGTCATGACGATCTTGCGGACCAGCGAGTCCCGCGTGTCTGCGACATAGAGGGTCGTGCCGTCCGAACTGAGCGCTATTTGTTCCATCTGGGTGAATTGGGCGGAGGTTCCGGCGCCGTCGAGATACCCGACCGGGCCACCGGCGATGGTGGATACGGTCACCGAGGCATCTGAGGCTGTTGCCACCCTGCGGATGAGCGACATGTATACCCAGGTCCCGGAGGTGGGATTGTAGACCTGGACATAATCAGTTACGTAGACAGCGAGGCCGTCACCGGAGACGGCGATGCCCTGAAGATTGCCGAATTCGGCAGCGCTGGCGGGTCCATCGATGTAACCATAAGCCCGTTTGCCGGCGAGAGTAGAAACGGTCGCCGTACCATCGGAGGCGAAGGTGATTTTGCGGATCGCATAGTTATCGCTGTCGGCGACATAGAGGCTGCCGCTGTCGTCAAGAGCGAGTCCCATCGGATATCCGAAGCGGGCTGAGGCTCCGGGGCCATCGACATACCCCGTTACTCCTCCGGCTACGAGGGAGACGGTAGTCGATCCGTCGCTGGCGATACTGATTTTGCGAATTGAGGAGTTGTCGGTGTCAGACACATAAACTGTGCTGCCATCGGGGGTGACGGCGATGCCCGTGGGGTAATGGATACCGGCGTTGACGGGGGCGCTGGCAGCCGGGAGGGAGGTGTTGTAGGTGGCACTGAGGGGCGTATGCGAAGGGAGAATTCTGCTCGCAACCGGTTTGGTCGAGACAGCCGATTGGGGTGCTGCAAGAGCAGGGGCTGCACGCGGAGAGGATCGAACCGCGTAGTAGTAGTAGTATGAGCCGGCGTCACTGGCCAGAACGGTGACGTTTCCGGTGGGAGTGATCTTGCAAACGGCTTCGCTGTACTGGTCTGTGGCATAGATGTTTCCAGCGGCATCGGTGGCGAGGAAGTTGGGATATCCGCAGACGCCAATGGAATAAAGGTAGCTGGCGCGATCCGTTCCTGCGTATGACGAACCTACCAGGACGCCGAGATTATTGCGAACTTTAACGGTGGCGGTTGCGGTGACGGTTGAGCCAAGAGAATTGGCAGCTGTGAGCGTGTAGGTGGTCGTGGCGGCGGGCGAAACCGAGATGCGGTTTCCGGTCACCGTACCGATGCTGTTGTCGAGGGTAACGGTGGAGGCACCGGTGACCGTCCACGAGAGATTGGCACTGCTAGGACCGGTGGTTGCAGGCGAGAGCAAGGTGTTGTCGGCGGCGAAACTCGCAATGGCAGCCGTGGCGACCACGGTGACCGTGACAGACTTCGTGCTATTACCGTTGGGATTGGTTGCGGTGATGGTGTAGGTAGTGGTCTTGGCGGGATTCACCTTGACGCTGGTACCGGTCACAGCGCCCACACCGTTATCGATGGACACGGAACTGGCATAGGTCACAGTCCAAGAGAGTGTGACGGGGTCTCCGGCAGTGATGGTGGCGGCAGAGGCCGCGAAGGCGCTGATTGAGGCACCGGGCAGGGTCGTGGTGACAGGACTGGTGGTAGATTTGCTAGCGCAACCAGGCAAGCCAAGCACGATGCCTAGGAGCAGGCACATGCAGCCGAATTGAGCAATGAGATTCTTGAAACGCTTGGAAATTTCCTTTCGAGAGCAGGTGAGCAATTAACTTGCAGAAAGAACAATCTCGGACGACAACGCAGCACCGATCGCCCCGTCGGACAGTTCCGCCGAGGGGGTTAAGCACTTCGCAGCGATACGACTGAAATCAGCGAGCGAAATTGCGATGAAAGATCAGGTGCGCCCATTGTGCGCCGAAGGGGACTGATAAGCAAGCGAATGTGATCTGTATCACATTGAAAAAACTAGAGTTAGGCTAAAACGCCGCACTCTGCTCCGTAGACCCAGCAAACTATGCCCAGGAGCGCGTCTTCGGCTTCCCTTGTACACACTTCTTTTCACATGAACTCTTTTGCGGGAGTATGAAACAGCTGATTGCAGCGATTCCATCTCGCAAAGGGGTTGCTATGAATTGCATGACCTGCACAGGACTCAACATCACTCATAGTTTCTGCGGCAGTTTGGGCGCGGGTATCGAGAGCGGCATGAAACTTCTGTAGCAGCTTCGATCCACGATCGCACCGAAAGTGGTGATCACAGTCCTGAAGGGGCGCACGTATACTCTGCGCCGCACACTTGGGCAACGTTGCTTACCGCAAGCCTCTTCGTTTGTGCTGACGGGCAATGTAGGTGTGATGGGGGAAGTGGTAGCGCCGATTCAGCGCACTCCAACCCAGTCCATGTTGCCGATACACAAAAGGAATGGAACCTCCGCATCACTGCATGACAGGAACCTGCCGGGAACGGCCCCGAGGTACCGGTAACGACACCGCGTCCGCAGGCTTCTTCGTCTCGGCGCACCTCGTCGTCGATCCCAGCACTCCCAACGCCTGGACCTCCGACCGCCGCGACTACATGGCCGGAGGCTTCGTGCCCGTCTACCCCCACCGACGTTTGGCTTCTATGAATGTAGGGTGGACGATTCTGGACTGTTATTTCGCTTAATTTCAACTCTGAGTGGAGATCGGTTGAACTTCCCGGGACGTGGCTAGACTATTTAAAACGATATTCTTGGCTGCCCCCCAGGGATTCGAACCCCGATATGCTGATCCAGAGTCAGCTGTCCTACCATTGAACGAGGGGGGCAACACTTGCAGAGCGTGCGCCTCACATCTTGCAGCACACGTATCCGCAGTGGCGCCTGGCGTGAACCAACCTGTTAATCATAAGGGCTTTTCCGGGGGTGGTCAAACGGCCGAACCAACCGCCTGCACCCGATTTTCAGCGCAAAAGTGACCCCTCGATTTTGTTTCAGGGAGGTGTGCCGGTCGTTTCTCGCGCGGCCCAGGTCATCGCGATGCTTGAGAAGCGCCCCTCGACCCTTACCTATCGTCCATCGACACTGAGTCCCCGCTTGCCGGGATCGATGGTCCACCTCTAAAGTAGGTACACAAGTGGAGTTGTTCTTCAATCTCGCGTGGCTGGTGGTAGCTGGAGTCTTGGTGACCCTGTGGCTGCGCGGCGATACTCAAGGAGATGCGGAACGTCGCGGACAGCTCATCGCCATGGCTGTTCTTATCGCGATCCTGCTTCCGGTTATTTCGGTCAGTGACGACCTCCAGACCATCCAAAACGCTTCTGAAGCTGACAACTACCTTCGCCGGGACCACCTGGTTCCTTCCAATCCAAGCCCGGTTCAGCCAATGCTGGCTGTGATTCTGCCCGCCATGAGCGCCGGACTCGGATTTGGCTTCCTCCGGTTCATCGCGCCCAGTCTCCTTTCGGTTGTGGAACCGACGCACCCGGAGATGGCGGGGATTGATAATCGCCCGCCGCCCGTGGCCTGATTCCCTCTCCGCTCTTTTCTCAACTTCCCAGAATCGTCTCCCTTTGAATTCGTCGCGCCGGGCTCGGCGCAAGGGCGTGTATGAAACATATCTACTCCTCTCTGTCTGGTTGGGCAGTGGCTGCGGCGCTAACCGCCGCGCCGGACTGCATCGGGGCACAGCAGGCGCTGACCTGGGAACAGGTCAAGGCCAGGTTTGAAATAGCGAATCCATCGCTCAAGGCCGACGCTCTCGGTGTGGACGAGGCGCATGCACAGGAGGTCACCGCCTACCTGCGCCCCAACCCAACATTCAACCTGTCCGCAGACGGCACCCAGATCGCGCCGGACAATGGGGTGTGGCAGCCACTCAAGGGAACATACGTGGTTCCTACCGTCAGCTACCTGCACGAGCGGGAGCACAAGCGTGAACTGCGCCTCCAAAGTGCCCAGGAAGGCACACGTATTGCTGCGGCTCAACATGAGGACCTGAAGCGCACTCTCGAATTCACTCTTCGCACCGCCTTCATTAACACCCTGCAAGCCAAGGCCATTCTCGAGCTGGCCAGAGCCGACCTGGACTACTACGACCACATCATCCAGATCAGCCACGATCGTTTTCGCGCCGGCGACATCGCGCAGGTCGATCTCGATCGTATCGAGTTGTTGCGGGTGCAGTACGAGACCGAGATCCAGTCCGCCATAGTGAACCTGCGCACCGCGAAGATCCAGCTCTTGCAGTTACTCGATGACCGTACCTCGGTAGAGAAATTTGATGTCGAGGGTCCGTTCGATTTCTTTGAATCCCTGAAGCCACTGGACGACTTCCGACAGGTCGCCCTCGATGCCCGGCCGGATTTGCAGGCCGCGCTCCAGGCCATTCAGCAATCCGAAACCAATCACAAGCTCGCCATCGCCAATGGTTCTACCGACCCTACGTTCAGTGGCTGGTACACATACAACTCCTCAAACAATAATCCCAATGGCACCCAGACGCTTGGCGCGGGCGTGAACATTCCCCTGCGTGTCTTCGATCGCAATCAGGGAGAAAAGCAGCGCACGCTCATCGACATCGACAAGAGCAAGCAGGCCAGCGAGGCTACGCGGGCGCAGGTCTTCAGCGACGTCGATTCTGCCTATGCCCAGGTGGAGAGCACTCTCGCGCTCCTGAAACCGTACAAGGCGAAGTACAAGGACCAGGCCACCCGCGTGCGCGACACGGTGACCTATTCCTACCAGCAGGGAGGCGCTTCGCTCATCGACATGCTCAATGCGCAGAGCGATTACCGAACCGTGCAGCTGGCGTATTTGCAATTGATTGGTTCGTATCTGAACGCCGCCGGACAACTCAATCTGGCCGTCGGGCGAGAGGTGATCCCATGATCCCGCAGATCCACTGCAAACGACGCCGGTACGCCGCAGTCTTCGCGCTTGCCGCATGGGGACTTATAGGATTGGCCGGGTGCATGAAGCAGGATCAGGGCAACGGCGCCCCGCCGCCGGCTCAGGTGGTCCAGGTGCCCGATATGAACCTGCTCACGATTGACCAGAACGATTTGCCGAAATTCCCGCTAGTCACTGCCGACCGAGTGGAGTTGGCACCGGAGTTGAACGCCACTGGAACCGTATCCCCGGATGTTTCACGGGAGGTTCCTGTCATCACCCTCGCCAACGGCCGCGTCGTCGACATCAAGGTGCGTCTCGGCGACGACGTCAAGAAGGGACAGTTGCTGTTCCGTGTGCAGAGTCCCGACATCACCAGCGCCTTCGACGCCTACCTGAAGGCGGTCAATGACGAGCAGCACGCCAATAAAGCCGATATCCGCGCCCAGGATCTTTTCAAGCACGGCGCCATTTCCCAGGCCATGCAGGAGCAGGCCGACGATGCCGAGCGCGACGCAAAGGCCGACCTCGATGCCGCGGATCAGCAACTGCAGATCCTGGGCGCGGACAAGAATCATCCCAGCAGCGTCGTCGATGTGCATGCCCCGATCTCCGGCGTCATCATCGCCCAGAACATTACCAATGCTGCGGCTGCAGGCGTAAGCCTTTCCGGCTCGGCGACGGCCTTCACCATCGCCGATCTCAGCCAAGTCTGGGTCCTCTGCGATGTGTACGAAAACGACATTCCCAAGCTGCAACTGGGTCAGGAAGCTGTCATCAAGTTGAATGCCTATCCGGACAGGCCGGTCAGGGGAAAGATTAGCGACATCGGACCGCTGCTCGATCCGCAGTTGCGCACCGCCAAGGTACGTATCCAGGTGGCAAATCCGGGGTTTCTCAGGCTGGGCATGTTCGCCACGGCTATCTTCACGAGCCGTAAAACCGAGGCCCATGCGGCGGTCCCCTCCGACGCCGTACTTCATCTGCACGACCGTGACTGGGTCTTTGTTCCTGGGGGCGGCAATCGATTTCGGCGGACCCAGGTTCGCACCGGCCAGATGCTCAGCGGGAACCGCCAGTTGATCCTCTCCGGCATCAATCCCGGTCAGCAGGTAGTAGCTAATGCCCTGATGCTCGAAACCGCGGGGAGCCAGTAATGATTCGCGCCCTCGTCGATTTCGCGCTCAAAAGCCGCTGGCTGGTGCTCGGCGGGGTCGTCGTGCTTACGGCATGGGGAGTCGTCTCTTTCCGTAACCTGCCGGTCGAAGCCTATCCCGACGTTGCTAACAACTATGTCCAGATCATCACCCAGTGGCCGGGCCGTTCTGCTGAAGAGATCGAACGCCAGGTTACAGTGCCGGTTGAGATTCAGATGGCCGGGATCCCTCACCTCACCCATCTCCGTTCAACTACGCTGGCAGGCCTGTCCAGTTTGATGCTTATCTTTGACGACGACTCGACGAGCGACATGAACCGCGAACATGTTCTCGAACGCTTGAGTCAGGTCAACCTGCCGGCTGGCCTCACCCCTCAGATGGGCTCCGACTGGAGTCCCGTCGGCCAGATCTATTGGTACACCCTCGAAAGCACCAACCCCGCCTACGACGTCATGGAGAAAAAGTCGCTCGAAGACTGGACCCTGGAAAAGGACTTTAAGGGGGTCAAGGGTGTTGTGGATGTTTCCAGTTTCGGCGGCCCCGCCAAGGAATACCAGGTCCACCTCGATCCCAATAAGCTCACCTCGTATGGCCTGTCGATCGGCCAGGTGGAACAACAGCTTGCCAACAACAATTCCAACGGCGGCGGCAGTTTCATCGAGGAGGGCAGCCAGCAAATCAATGTTCAGGCGCTCGGCCTGTTCACCTCCGTGCAGGACATCGCCGATACAGCAGTGAAATCGTCCAACGGGGCGGCAATCAAGATCGGCGACCTCGCCACCGTCCAGCAAGGACCCAAGATTCGACTTGGCCAGATCGGCCGGGCGTGGCATCACACCGAGGACGGCAACGACACCATCATCGATAATCCGGATACCGTCGAAGGTATCGTCCTTCTGCAAAAGGGAGTTCCCGCCGACCCGGTCCTCCAGGGCATTCACGACGAGGTGAACAAACTCAACGGCGATAAAGACCACCCCGGCATACTCCCCAAGGGTGTAAAGATAGTTCCCTTCCTCGACCGCTCTGACCTTGTAAAGTTCACAGTCGAAACCGTCGAGCACAATCTCACCGAGGGCATGATTCTGGTTTCAATCATCCTCTTTCTGTTCCTCGGCAACATCCGCGGCGCAATCGTTGTCGCACTCACCATTCCCTTCGCACTCTTGTTCGCGTCCATATGCCTCGACTTGAGCCAGATTCCCGCCAATCTCCTTTCCCTGGGCGCACTTGATTTCGGCATGGTGGTGGACGGCTCCGTGGTTATGATCGAAAACATCGTTCGCCACCTTGCGCACACCGATGACACCCGCACGCCGATCCAGAAAATTCGCGATGCCGCCCACGAAGTCCAGAGGCCGGTCTTCTTTGCGCGCGGCATTATCATCGCTTCATATCTCCCCATCTTCACTCTCCAGGCTGTTGAGGGACGTCTCTTCAAGCCCATGGCCTGGACTGTCACCTTTGCCCTCATCGGCGCGCTCATCTTCGCGATGCTCATTGCCCCTGTAGCCGCCAGCATGCTGTTCAGCAAAGGGGCCAAGGAATGGCAGAACCCCATCATGGAGTGGCTCACGGTCCGCTACCGCCGCGCTGTGCGCGCAGCCATCGTC
>Ga0207095_10107_pt1 | contig 25543 bp, 20 predicted proteins | sample Alteio_BWMinHeat_88_FD_153529 | JGI IMG/M metagenome (GOLD analysis project Ga0207095, IMG submission 153529) | Enriched cells from forest soil in Barre Woods Harvard Forest LTER site, Petersham, Massachusetts, United States -... | ecosystem: Environmental > Terrestrial > Soil > Temperate forest >... | reverse complement strand
AGCGCCATGTTGGTGCCGACCAATGCTGAAACAGGAATCGTCGCAGTTGCCCAATCACCGTTACGCACCAGGCCGTAGGTAGTCGTATTTGCCGGGAAATTTACCCAGTTTTGATTTGTAAACGTGTCTTGAATACCGATATTGAAAGCAACGTTGGCAGGGATCTTGATTTTGACTTTGATATTCCCAGCCGCAAACTTGCTCATGTCGTGAACCTGACGCGATTCGACGCTGCCGCCGAACCATTGACCGGGCGCAGTGTATGACCATGCAATAACATTGCTTCCTTCAAAGGCCGGCGTGTTGCCCGCCACCATGGAGGCCGTATTCCAGTTCCAGACATCGGAGGTTACGCCCGCAACTTCTTTATTGTTGGTAGGCGTATTGTCGGTAAACACACCGAAGGTTCCTACTTCAGGTACGGTCTGGTTACCCAGTTTTACCGAGCCCAAGCCGTCCAGTTGATAGACGCGAACGTAATCGACATACATTGTGGCCGGTAGCGGCGCCGTTACTTGTCCAGGCGCTGCTGCGTCGGTGAAATTCCCACCTATAGCCATATTGAACAGCAAGTAAAACGGGTTTTGCAAAGACATCGAATTAACAGGCAGAGGCGCTGCATACATATCATGCTCAACGCCGCCATCGATAACTGTGAAGCGCATCTGGGTATCAGTCCAGTACAGGCGATACGTTACAAAACGATTGATCAGAGGAGTGGCGGCCGTGTAGGCATTTTTAGTCTGCCACGCTGTCGATGCTGCACAGCTCGGATTACCGGTTACGCAAGCTGTAGTTTGATAAGTAATGACATTGGAAGCGACATAGTTATTGATAGGTGCATTAGGCGCGAGGGAACTGGCCCGGTTCGCAGCACTATGACCCATTTCCATGATGTCGATTTCGCCGTTCAGCGGCCACGTTTGCGGGCTGGTACCGAGCATCCATGCTGCCGGCCACAAGCCTGTGCCAACTTGCGGCGTACTCATGCGAATCTCAACCATCCCATACTGAATCTGCACGTGATTCTGTGAAGTGATCCTGCCGGAGGTGAAGACGTTAGTCCCTACTGTCTGGGATTGCGCCTTGATTGCCAGGGCCCGGGTTGCAGGCTCAAACGGGACGTTTTGAATGGAAACGTTGGCAGGACTGTAGTACTCAAGTTCCTGATTTCCATAGCCGCACAAATTTATCTGGCAGCCATTGCCGTCAAGTGCAGTCCAAACGCTGGTATCAAGTGTAGCCTCGTTAAACTCTTCGGCGTAAAGCAGACTGCCGATTACAGGATTTGTGACACTTGCCATTGCATGCGACCCGCACATCATCATGATGCTTGCTGATATCGCTGATAAAACGAATTTCTCTTTCGACTGACGACGAATATTTTTTTGCTTGCTCAAAATGTGACTCCTCATTTTTACTATTTTAAATATGCATCGCAACTATCGAAGCATTGATGGACGCAACCAGATAGATACCAATACACAAAGAACCAATTGGGAAATTTATTACCTTTCCGTAAGCCGTAACAATTGCGTAAACAATGAGCCGGCTGTACTTATTAGCCCGCTCGACCGAGAACGATTTACCAGGGTTTACTGGAACGCTAACGCCATTGGGTTAGCGTTTGCACTGACGGATTGTACGTAGCAATTTCGGGAGGAGAATGACTGAGATTGCTGTTCTCTAGGGTGAGGCCAAATCAATCATGGTCACTACAATAAACGTCAAAGTACCGGCATTGCTGCAGCACAATGTGCATACTGTTCTGAAGCCCGTCACACCTGAGTGTCTGATGGATGAACCTCTTGATTAGCATAATCGCCGACTGCACTTGTCGCTGCGACCAATATGGTGTCCCCATAAAGTTAAGGGTGCAAAGTTACGCAGAATGAGTTGCTGATTTTTCGGGACCCGTTCGGATATAGCGCCGAAAAAGTAAAAGGCCATAATGAAAGATCCACATGCTCCGGAGTCCACAGTGGGTCGATACACTTCAAAAATAGAACCCACACTCGTATGGCGGCGCACTTGCGTAAGACGTTTTTATAAACGTCATTTGATTAAGAACAGCAACCAGGTAGTTGCCGTTCTTAAAAATGCCCGGTTCAGGTAACGTGATTCTTGCTTCGGACGTTTGAATAGACAAAAATAAAATTTTTAAATATCCTAAATAGATATTTTAAATACATAAAATTACATAAAATATCTTTTTAAGGTATTTATTAAATATAAAATTAATTTGATATAATTGATCTAATAAAAGCATTTATTTATTATTTATTTTTTAAAAGCTCTAAATAAATTAATTATGAAAAATAATGTAACTATTCCAGAACTGGAAGCATTGCTAGGACAGCACTGCCGAAACCTGAGGCTGCAGAAAAACCTGCCCCAGGACGACGTCGCGCTCAAAGCCGGTATCAGCAAGACCGCCATTCGCAACCTGGAATCCGGCGCGGGTGCAACCATCAAAACACTGATCGCGGTGTTACGCGCCTTGGACAAAGCCGACTGGCTCAATAGCCTGGCACCGGTAGTATCAATCAATCCTCTGCACATGGTTCGGGAAAAACCGATGCGCGAGCGCGCCAGAAAAAAAGGAATACATGGTCAAACCTAAAGCCTCTCCGCACAAACGGGTTGATGTCGTCAAAGTCTATCTTTGGGATAAATATGTAGGCGCGGTTGCGCTCGACCCATCCATCGGCTACTACGTCTTTGCATACGATCCTACATTCGCACGCTCCGGGCCGGAACTATCGCCGCTACACATGCCGCTGAATAACCAGGAAAAGCCGTATGTCTTCACCGACTTGCCTGAATCAACCTATAAGCGCTTGCCTGCGATGCTCAACGACGTGCTTCCGGACGACTTCGGTAACGCGCTAGTAGACCGCTATATGGCGGACAAAGGCATTGCCCCTTCACAAATTACGCCGCTCGACCGTTTGGCCTACATGGGCAATCGCGCGATGGGAGCGCTTGAATTCAAACCGGAACGCGGCCCTCGACGCGTAGCGTCCACCGCAATTGAACTGAATCATTTGGTTAAAGAGGCTCGTAGCGCGGTGACAGGCGACTTCGGCGACGACCAGCATGCAAACGCAGCCCTGCGTAGTATTATCGAAGTCGGTACGTCTGCCGGCGGAGCGCGCGCAAAAGCCGTCATCGCGTGGAATGAAAAGACTGCAGAAATCCGCTCGGGACAAGTCGCCGCCCCGCCAAGCTTTACCCACTATCTTTTGAAATTCGATGGCATGGGCAAGGACAACGAACTGGGACCCTCGCAAGATTACGGTCGAATCGAGTACGCCTACTCCTTAATGGTGAAAGAAGCGGGAATAGCGATGCCGGAATGCCGCTTACTCCAGGAAAACGGACGGGCGCATTTCATGACCAGACGTTTTGATCGAGAAGACGGTGACATCAAGCACCACACGCAAACGCTATGTGCAATGGCACATCTGGATTACAAAAAAAAATCAACGAATAGTTATTCCCAGTTGTTCTTGACGATCAATCAGCTCAAGCTTGGACATGAAGCATTGGTAGAAGCTTACCGGCGCATGGTCTTTAATGTCATGGCTCGCAATTGCGACGATCACACCAAGAATTTCTCGTTCCTGCTGCGCCAAGGTGGCGCATGGGAGCTGGCACCTGCATACGATATCTCCTTTGCGCACAATCCGATTGGTGAATGGACGCATCAGCACTTGATGAGCGTCAACGGCAAATTCAAGGACTTCACGAGCACAGACCTAATGGTCGATGCTGACCGATTCGGAATCGGAGAGGCGAGACAAATCATCAAACGCGTGCGCGCTTGCATCAAGTCATGGCCAGACTTTGCAAACATGGCCGGTTTGCAATCGAAGGAAATCAACCAGATCGCGCAGCTACATCTGCTGCTGGAATAAGCGCTCAGTTGGGGCTCTGGTCGCCAATGGCGCTCATGCATCGCTGGAACGTACTACGCGTAGGAGCGGTATCGAAAAGCTGACCGGCGCTATCGATACATCCAACCGGCTGGAACTGCGTGGCGGCGGACGTAATACACCTGACGATGGCTGGCGGACTTCATTCGTTGGAGATGCAGAACCGGAAGCGATCAATGCGGTTGGTCAATTGACTGATGCGCAGAGCGATCGGGTATTTCGCACTTGCCAGTTGAACCTGACGTGACAATTGACGAAAGATGCGAACGCTCCAGCGACGAATAAAACAGTGAAAACAGTGAAATAAAGGCTATATGAATTACGTAGCGCATATCGCGATATGCGCTAGCTTTTCTACACGGCTCGAAGCTCGAAGGGGTTTTGTTGGATATGTTTTTCAAGCTAATTAACGCGTCGACTGCAAGGATGTAAATTTTTAGGCATGTGCTATATTTAAATTACGAAAAATAACTTTCGTCACCTACCTCATGTCCAGCACAATTGCTCCATTGTCAAATGCATCAGGATATTTACCCGCTTCGACGGAAGCGGGATCGCCTCTTGTATCTGGCACAAACCCCGGTCTTGCACAGACCGCCGTAAGCTTGGCTGCAAACAGCGGTGTCATTGCCACACTTGGAGCAACCAGCAGCACTTTCCAGACTTACGATGCCGCAGGCTTATTGAATACGATTGCGCAGTCCGGCGTAGCGCCATCCACCGCGATTCCGGTTCCTGCTTCTGGAACAGACACGCAGTCACTTGAACAGCAGTTGCTTAATCAAGGAATCGCAAATTCACTGCCAACGAATACGTCGCCATCCGGCATTTACACTAGCTCAGGAACATTGACGAGCATGTCGTCAGATACTTCCACGAATTGGGCGACGATATTAAAAGCAGACCCGTCATTTTCCGGAACAGTGATCAGCGATTCGTTCGCTCAAGGTATTGTCGGCTCGCTGAGTGTTTTAGCCTAGGCACTTCTGTGTGCAGGCGTCCCATTTATCACCTAATTACTCTTCATATGCTTTAACTACATGTTAGCTGCATACCTGAGCCGGATTAGTCCAGTACCAGCAATAGTTTGCTGAGCAATCTGCTCTCGTACTGCGTCTATAGTCGAACAATGGGCGACATCACTAAATGCGCGCAAATCGCTATTAGCCCACCAAATCCTAAACGTAGTGCTGCTTTCAATCAGACGTGTGATAAGGTCCCACTACTCGACACTTCCATAGATTTTCTAACGTTAAAATTATAAGGTGGCCTCAATAGACCATTTGCTAGGCCAATTTTCTTCATCGGTTTGATGTTCGAATCGTCGTTCTGTCGCGCTAGAAAAATGCCAGGAAGCCATCTGCGAACAATACAATTCCTACCAAGCCAACTGGAATCGCGGCCAACCAGATTCGTCGCTGTTTCATCAGGCCGGCAATCGAGTTCAGCAGAATGGCAACCTGCAAGAAAATAACCGCCATGCCAAACGGCTTGCCATGCAGCTTCGCGTCGTCGCGCTGAAGTTCAAGTTCATGCGCTTTATTCTGTATTTCTTTTTTCTCGCCGTCATAACGAGCGATCTGTTTTTGATAGTCTGCAATTCTCTCGGCGTAGGCTGCTGCGGCCGGATTGTCTTTAACTAATGCCATCGCCTGCAAACGGAACTGCTCCACCTGAAGTTCATAAAGATGTTGCTTGGTACTTTTTGCTTGATAAAATGCCCATTGATCCGAGGCCAGTGCCTGGCTAATTACGCTTAAAGTGGAATAAGACCCACCCTTGAATGTCGATAGAGTCGCACAAACAGCGAGGATCACCGTTACGAGTGCCATTCGATTCAACCACGGTTCTTTCTTTTCTTCTGCCATGCTTCACTCCATCTATTCTGCACGTAGCCGAGCACAATCCATCGCAATAACTATACTGAAACAGCCTTCAAATTTGCGGCTAAACTTTTACTTGCCATCTGCTTTTGGGTTTGGGTTTGGGTACATCAGGCGCACCAAGATAAAAACCATCACTGCAATTATGAAGAATATGCCGCCTTTGACGAACCATTCTCCGGTCTTGCTCACCGGCGGCAATTGGGCTTCTACTTGAGTCTCGCACTGAACTTTCCCATTGACCGGCGCGCAATCGTTCCGCTCGGGTGACACAGGTTCTTTGGGTGCTGCGACTGTAACTGATTCTGCTGTGATCATATTATTTCCAAATTCTCGATTGTACCTGCCAACTAATTAACTACGCTCAGCAGGAACTGGCGGCAGCGATAGTTTCCCAAAAATTGGTGGTGAAGTCACAGCGTCACCTGCCAATACGCTTCTCGTGATGCCAATAATTAGAGGATAGCCACCGCAAAAGTGTCACGGGAAGTGTCACGGATTGCCCGTAAACGAGAAAGGGGTCACAAGCATAAACTTGTGACCCCTTGGTATTACTGGTGCGGCTGGCAGGAATCGAACACACTACCCCTTGGTTCGTAGCTAAGTAATTTAATGTCCAATAGCATCCAATAAAATCCAATTAAAGTATTTAAGTAATTGTTTTAATTGATTTTTATATGAATAATACTTTCTTAGCTATCCAATAGCGTCTTTTGCAATCCAGTAAAATCCTGTTAAAGTGTGGGGGTGATTGTGGGGGTGATTTTTCCCTGCCGTTCTATTCTGAGGATGACATGGGCAAAATAACCGCGCTGGAACTAAAAGCACTTACCGAACAAGACGCAGGCCGCAAATTGCGCGATGGCGACGGCATCATAGGACTGGTGCGCGTCAAAAAGGAAGGTGGCGTGTCGGTATCATTCGACTGGCGCTATCGATATGACGGCAAAGTTAAGCAAATAACCCTTGGCTCCTATCCCTCAGTTTCCATGCCAAAAATTCGCGCCAAGCGCGATGAGCTGTTCCGGGAACTGACAAAAGAAAAAAACGACCCCGCCGCCCTTGCAGCCATCAAACGAGCAGAACAAGAAGCGCAACGAGCCGAAGCTGCGCATCTTGCCGCACAACGAAAACGTATCGCGGAGGAAGCGAGAGCGAATGAAGAAGCAATGCACACGGAACTCAAGGCAAGGCTTACCTTGCGCGATCTATTCGAGCGCTGGCACAAACAAGAATTACCACGGCGAAAAGATAAAGGCGCGGAAGTCACACGCCTGTTTGAACGTGACGTATTTCCGATCTTGGGCGATATGCCGGTAGCTGACATTTCCAGATTGCAAATCGTCGCCCAAATCGATGAGGTCACGGCGCGGGGTTCCGGCGTGATGGCGCGCACCTTACTTGGCGAATTGCGTCAGATGTGGGGGTTTGGTATCAAGCGTGGGCTTGTGGAATCCGACCCTACCAGTCATCTAAAGCGGGACGACTTCGGCAAAAAACAAGAGCGGGAGCGCGTGCTAACCGATGCGGAGATCCGTGCATTGAGAACTGCCCTCCCGCAAGCCAATATGACGAAAGAATCACAGTTATGCATCTGGTTCATCCTGGCGACGGGATGCCGTGTGGGGGAGACACTGCAAGCCGCGTGGACACATATCGACTTTGATACCAAAAGATGGCGCATACCCGCAGCCAGCACAAAGAACGCAAAGCCACACACAGTTAGCCTCAGTAATTTTGCGATTACACAGCTAACCGCATTACATGCGATAACCGGCGCAACCCCTTGGTTATTCCCAGCCACGTTCAAACCGGAAGAACACGTTTGCGTCAAATCGATGACAAAGCAAATCAAAGACCGGCAACGCCCTATCGATTCCAAACCAATGAAAAACCGTACCGTCAAATATGCGCGGGCGTTGGTACTGGCCGGCGGAGATTGGACGCCCCACGACTTGCGGCGCACAGCTGCGACGATTACCGCATCGCTCGGAACACCGCCGCATATCGTGGACAAAATGCTCAACCACGTAGAGCAAAACCGGCTGGTGCGTATCTACCAGCGTGCTAACTTTGAAGCCGAACAAGCGGAAGGATGGCGCATGCTCGGCGAACGACTGGAGTTATTGACGCGAGAGAATGACGGCAAAATCATAACTGCCAACTTTGGACGTACAGTGTAGAAATAGCCGTCACACTCTGCTCAATCTTGCAGAAATCGTGCGCTGGCAATTTGGGAGGGAGGGTATATTGTGCGCACACTTGACTACCGAAGGCACATGGGGAACTCTTTTTTTTCGATGCACTTACGGCCTTGTGTTGTCAATCGGAAGGCTTACAATAAATTTATTGCCATTTCGCAACATCGAAACTTGAATATTGAGTAAAAGAGCGTCATCACTTTTAATATTGTAAGCGTAAGTATGGAATAGCGGAGACGATGTTATAAGTATCAATTCATTACGAGCTCCAACTTTTATACTCTGCAGTTTCTTTTCTAAAGATATATTTTCGAAGCTTACATTCTCTTTCTCTGGAAATTTAAGCATTACTTGTAGTGCGTTATATGAGTCTCTTTGAGCACGAGCAATTAATTCATCTCGCTCCAAATTCAAATGATATATAAAAAAGATGACGAAAAATGAATACAGAATCAAGAATATGAATTTACGAATAACAATTAAATAGAGGCTCGCCAATATCAACATAAGAATACTGAGCACGTAGAAAATAAAATGGATCTGCGCTACCGGAATCATGCCTGCTAGCAAGGCATAACCGCCATAGGAAGCAACATTCCAATCAAGTATTATGTATAAAGATAAAAAAATGCATGGCCATATCCATGATGACATGCCATATTTTCGTTCGCACCAGTCTTTTATTTTCATTTGCCGCAAGCCTCAACTTCACAACTCAAAACAACATCGTAAGTCCAGTAAATACAATTCGCAAACAATAGATTGTAGTACCCACCTTTGCTACTAGTTACGTTACGTGCAATGCATTGTTGAAATTTCATTTCATCACAAGCTGGAGGTACAGTAGAACACACGCCATCTTTTGGGTCTTCCTTTTGAATATGCGCGTCGCCTCCCCCTATACCCTTGCCTCCGTTGGGTACTAATCCGCCGCAAGTGTCGCCAACACAAAGCCACTGATGGACATAATCACGCGGTTTCCCAAAACAGACTTTAACAACTTTGTCTGTACTGTTAGCACCCTTTGTGTCAACACTTGTAGCACTACTTACAGCACTTGCTGATTGCATCGCAATGTATTCGGCTTTGTCCTCAGGCGTCATTAGCTCTGGATGTGAAAAAATAGGAACCAAACCATTTGGATCAATCCGGGTGACCGGATTTCCTCCTGCATAACCGTACATGTTCAGTCCGCCACTTAGTCCTTTTGGATCGCTTTCGATATACCGACCAGTCTGCGGATCATAATCTCGGAAGTAGTTGTAAAACAAATTCGTTTCCTGATCATACAACTGTCCCGGAAACCTTGGATTGTAAGTGAATGACCCCAAGTTACTTGGATTTTCATTCGGATGCTGGACGCCAAACGGATCGGTGTAATCCCAACGCCACACAATCGTATTGTCGCTTACTCGGGTAATGACCCGTGGTGCATTGATGTGGTCAGCATAGACATAGTAAATATCGGGGGCCATACCGGATGGATTGCCATATTTAAATACCTGCTTCAAGACAGCCACCGGCAAATCTCCCAGATACACCGTTTCCTGAAATACCCCGCCGCCAATCGGGCCATTAACTGCATATTCACCCACCAAATGCCCCTGCTCGTCATAGTCATAATAATTGCTGCCAGTACGAACATAGATAGGTGGCCCGCTCTTTACGACACGCTGCCCGATACCGTTATAGTTATAGCTGGTGACACCGAAGCTGCCGGTGGTGCTTTGCATGCGTCCTCGTGCGCTATAGGTGAAGGTAACGGCACCATCACTGGTCAAACTGCCATCGGCATCATATGAACGGTTTGTAGTAGCGCCCGCCGGTGTGGTGATCGAAGCCAACTGGTTACTGCCAGCCGCAATCGTGTCTGTGGAAGTACCAGAACCAACGTCGCTGGTTGTGCGGTTTCCGGTGGCATCGTACTGGAAGGTATTGCTGGTATTGGTCCTGCCGAAATTGGTCAGGCGATCCAGATTGTCATAGCCCAGGCTCTGATCGTAATTGGCTGGTGCATTGACGCCCGTGCCTGTTCCCGTATGGTTGGCAGCATTGATGCGGCTGGCAGCGTCATACGTCAAGCTGCGATTCAAACCGTTGGTCAAGCCATTGCCCAGTGGGTAGCTGGTGATACGTCCATCCAAATCGGTGCCACGTGCATAGGTGTTGACGTTGGTCGACGTGCTGTTACCCCATACCCAACTCTGAACTACACCAAAGGGCGAGTAGCCGATGCCCGTCAGGAGATTGATATTGGCTCCAGTATTGGTGCCGCCCCCATAGAGGTTGGCCGGATTCAGGATAACGCTGTTGATTCGTCCTGCTGCGTCATAGGCATAGTTGACCCGGTTGCCGCTCGGATACGTCATCGAGATCAGCTTGCCGGTTACGGTGCCTGAAGCTCCATAGGCATAGCTAGTGGTAAATACCTTCGCACCTGTGCCGGTGCCGACTGTCTGTACTTTCGTAATCAAATGTCCGAACCCGTCAAACGCATAAGTCGTCTGTCCGGATTCGTCGATCATCTTTGTCAGGTGTCCGACGTTATTGGTGCCGCCTGCGCTGCCGCCATCGTATTCAAATACGGTAGAGGTGCCACTGCTGTAACTGATCTGCGTCACACGATTCAACACATCGTAGGTATAGGTTGTGACCTGCCCCTTGGCATCGGTACTGGTCTTGACGCTGCCATTGGCATCGAACGTCTTTGAAGTGGTACCCGCATCAGGTGACGCTAGTGCAGTCTGGTTGCCTAGGCCATCGGTCGTATAGGTTGTCGTGAGGTTGCGTGGATCGGTGACGGTCGCCACCTGATTCCGCCCGTCGTAGGTATAGCTGATGGTCGGAAGAGGTGCACCGCTGTTTGGCGCAGGCAGTACCTGCTGCTTGAGGCGGTTCAATGGGTCGTAGGTTTCGGTCGTGACACGTCCCAAGGGATCGGTGATCTGGGTTACGTTGCCGTTAGCATCGTACTGGAACTGCGTCGTCGTATTTTGCGTGATTTGTGCAACGGCGGCGCTGCCAATCAATGCAAGGGCTGCTGCGATAACGGTGCGTTGGTAAAAGTTTAGGCGGTTCATTGCGCACTCCCTGTAACTTGTTGGAGACGATTGAGTGCGTCATACACACGACTGCTTTGTCTCGTCAGGACGCCGTTCGGGTCCTTCGCCTGTTCGGCAATGCGGTTGCCCCGGATGTCCAGCGCATAGGTGATTGTATTGCCGATGCTGTCAGCCATTTGCGTCAAGCGATGGGCGTCATCATAGGTATATGAAATCGTGGAATTATCCGGCATTGTCACCAGCTTCATTTGTCCGATACCGTCATAGGTGTATGTAGTGTTTTCCGTAACGCCTCCGGCAGTGACGCTGCGAGAAAGCACCCAACCGCGTGGAGAATATGTCATTGTCGTGACCATGCCGTTGGGCGCGGTGATCGTGCCGACATGGCCATTGGCATCGTAATTCGAGTATGTTGTGATTTGCCCAGCGGCGTTTGTGATGCTCGCAAGGTTGCCCTGACTATCGTAGGTACTAGCCGTCACGTCGGCGACATCGGTGCGCGGACCGGTGGCCGTCAGCACCTGACCGGCAGCGTTGTAAGTATATTGCCATGTCCGTGCGGTGCCGACCTGCGTTGCAGAGAACGCCTGGCTGCCGTTTGCATCTGTAGTTGCCCGCACTGTCTTGCTAAGAAGGTTGCCGGAAGTATCGTAGACAAACGTCGTCATGCGCTTGGGTTCGGCAATCGTGATCGGCAAGCGGTAAGTCGCGTGCCATTGAGTCGATGTGGTTCTGGCTTGAGGTGTGCCTGCCGCCTCTGTACGACTCGTTTGCAGGTTGCGTTGCAAGTCATACGTGTACGTTGTTACATTGCCTTTCCAGTCAGTCTGACTCGCCAGGTTGCCTGCACTGTCGTAGGTGCGACTTGCGGCAGGACCGCATTCGGCGCAGGGCTGGTCGATGCTGCCGTTCTTGGCAGCATCTAATACCTTACCGTAGCTGTAATTACTGACCGTGGTCTGCGGATTGGCGGGGTCGCCTAAGCTATGCGTAACCACAGAAGTACTGGCGTTGCTATCCCATGCGCCATAGGCGATCACGACTTTTTCAGCGCCACCGGCAAGTTGCGATGAGGTTGCACGTCCATAGCAATCGTAGGTCCATGTGACGTGGCGTGCGCCGTTCTCGTCATCAATGCCGGTCATGCTGTTGAGCAAACTGCCAAAGCCGTTGCCTATGACGCTCACAATAGGGCATGCGGTGCCGTTATTGATCTGGGCTGCTTCGTTGTAGTGATAGATTTTGCTGGTGCCGTCCGGGAATGTAACCTGCGTCAGGTTGTTGGCAGTGCAAGCAGGATTGTTCGCGTCAAACACCGAACAGCCGCCGGAAGCACCGTCATAGGCATAGCTTGTCTGTCCATTGTTGGGGTCGATGACTTTAGTGATGCGCGCCATACCGTCGTACTCGAACTGCAACTGGTGACCCCAGTTATCGGTAGCACACAGAAGACGTTGCGGCGCCATTACATCCCCCGCCTGCACATGCGAGCACACCGGCGCATCGGCTGGAATTCTACCTATGCTGGTATCGTTGGTGCCGCCATTACTGTAGGTAAAGCGCTGCACTGTGCCGCTACGGTTGGCTTGGGAAATCAGAATGCCATTGGCATCGAACTGTTGGGTAACGTCACCGGGAGCTGCAATGAATGTCCAGCCGAGAACCGTACTATTGTCAGCGCTATAGGTGGCAGTAAGTTGATCGGCAGAGTCGGCGTTGCCAGTCCAAGCCATGCCGCTACGCTGGAACAAGGCTTTCTTTCCATCGCCTCGCACGATCGATACTGCAGCCGGAATAGAACCGTTCGGCAGTATGAGGGGAACGACACACCAGACGTATCCTGTGTCGTCACGGCGCACGCATGCACTAGAAGCCGAAGCGCCTCCTGTCGGTTCGGCCTGCAACGAAGCATCAAACCCAGTGATCCAGCGCGCGCCAAATCTGCGAACGATATAGGCGTCCCAGTTGTAAGGGGTGCTGTTGTAGGTGCGTGTCAGTATCAAGCCGCCGGGCGCACCGCTGCTTGCGTAATCTGTCTCGCGGTTCCACATATTCCCGGTGGCGGGATTAATCGGGTCGCCAATGCAGGGTTGCTGTGGCGTGCAAGTGCCTGGAGGCGTGCTAGTAGTCGTAGGCTGACCAACATTGGTCGAGCTGGCCGGTGGTGCAACTGCCGGAGGCAATGCAGAGCCGGGGACGCATTTCGACTGACTGGGGTCAAAAACCGTATTCCCAACGCAAGGTACGGAATTTGAATTGGCATAGTAACTCCCATTAGCGCTGGACGATGGGTAGCCCCAGCATTGATAGACGTTAGGGTCGTTATATGTGGATAACCGCGCTACCGAACTGGAGAAACCCATCTGCACTTGCCGCGACTGACACGCTTCGTCCGGCGTCAGGAACAAGGGCGGGAAGTTGTTGCCGTAAGTCCATGGGCCTGAGCCGTCGGTTGCGTGTGCATAGGAGGACAGCAGGAGTAAGGAAACAAGCCAGAATTTACGCATGAGTGGGCAATCAAATCGGTAAGAGGAAATAGGGACAGCCGTCGCTTTGTACTTTTTAATTTGCGCGACGCGATGCGAATTCAAATGCATATGGCATAGCGCCGAAACATCTCAAGAGGAATTGAAATGCATCAATGCGTCGCGGATGTTAGCAGGAATGGACTTCTGGTTACGACGTCAGAAGCCTATTTCACAAGATTTAACCATTTAGGGAATGGAAAAAAAGAATGGAAAACAAATCACATCAAAAATGAAATGATCGCCTCCCATATTTATGGGACCTCGTCGTCAATTCCAAAAAGAGTATGCAAATTGCTGCACGTGAAAACCGTTCGCAGAGCCATTTGGTAGCAACTTCGGATTGAAAGAGCTGCCTATTTTAAACTCATCGTGTGTAACTTTGCAGCGAAACGCCGCCGCATGTCGTGGATAAAATGCTCAATCACGTTGAGCAAAACCGGTTGGTGCGCGTCTACCAACGGGCAAATTTTTGAAGTCGAACAGGCGGAAGGATGGCCGCTTGCTGGGCGAACGACTAGAGTTGATAATGCACCAAGGTGACACAAGCAACAATATAACGATATTACGAACCGCATAACCAAGAGACTGAACATGCTTCCTACATTTGTTACTTCGAAATCCGAATACATCGCCTACCCGAACGCCGTGAAGGTCCTTGCAGAAAATTTGGACGCTACACCCGACGAAATTGCTATGTGGCTGTTTTTGGGACAGCAGCCCGGTGGTTTGACGGCCTATTTGAATGCCAACGAACTTGATCCGCCGCCGCAGTTTCATATCGAGTGCTGTTTTGGCAATGCCAACACCGACTATTTAGCACCGCTGATGGGTTGCTGGTTTAATGCTGATGAGATTGCCAATTTCCATCCCGTTGAACGATACGTCACATGTAAAGCGCTGATTGAACGTTGGAGCAAACAACCAAACATGCGACGACCTGAAGCCTTCATTCTGGCCAAAATCAGGGAATCGCGGCTAATTGACCTCCATCCAATCTACGGAGGAACGGAAGCGACTTTTTCCGGGATTGGGTCATTTCCGCCACTTGAAACTGGCCTATTTGCACTGTCCCAGATTGAAGAGATCGAACGCGAAGACTTCGGCGTCGATCCAAACACACTTGATAAAAATAACTCGCTATCGCAAGACGCACCGAAAGCTGATGGCACCGCAGAAATCGGGTCACCTGAATGGCGCGCTCAAAATGCAAGGAACGCTGCAAATGTGCTGCATGACAAGCCAGGCGGGAGCCGTGAAAAGAAAAATCAAATTCGCGAGATTTGGGCGACTGGCAAATATACTAATCGCGACCTCTGCGCCGAGCAGGAATGTGCAGCAATCGGGATGTCCTTCTCTGTGGCACGAAAAGCTCTTATAAATGCGCCACCACCCCCTCAAATAGTTAGCCGCTGCTTAGCGCCGGCTAGCCGCTGCTAAGCATTGCGTCTTCACGCCAGTAAGTTGCGTCTTCAAAATCGGTCCATGTTCATAACCGCCCCAGGAGGCGCAAATATGGTTACCGCAATCCTACGTCTACCCACTGTCCTTCGTGAACGCGGCAGATCCCGTAGCTCACATTATCTCGATATCCAAAACAAACTGTATACAAAGCCGGTTCTCATCGGCTTACGTAGCGTCGGCTGGCCATCAAACGAGGTGGCGGCACTAAACGCAGCCCGCATCGCCGGTAAATCAGATGATGAAATCCGCGCCCTGGTGGCGAAGCTGGAAACCGCCCGCAAAGCTGCGGCGTAAGGGGCGGATGATGAGGAATGAAAACCAAGCCCAAAAGCAAAATCAGTCAGCAAAAAATCAGTTCCACGTTCGGCATCGACACCGATTCGGCAAAAATATTGTCCGAGGCGCTTCATTGTGGGCCTGACGTTGTGGGGTCTACTACCCATTCCTCTGCCCGACTGGCTGATCGTTCGCCTAAAGTTGGAGGGCACCCATCCATGAATAAATCTCCGACATTGACGCAGCTTGGACAAATCATGCGCAGTGGTGCAATGCCCAAAGACGGCACGGTCTTTTTAGGCATCGATCACCGCCCACCACGTCGCAATGGGATTGAAATACTTAGCGCACTTTTGCCCAATGATGCCGATTGCAGAGCCGTTACGGGGCTGTCTGTCATCCTTCATTATCGTGGTTACGCCACGTCATATCGCACATTGAAAGGACTATGCGAGGCACTGCATGTCGCTAGGCCAAAGCGTTTGATGTTGGTCGATATCGATACAAAGCAGATTGCATTTCTGGTTCTAGGAGGGAAATCATGAATGACTCCGATAATTTTTTTGACACTGTGCCGATTTCTGATGATGTGGCGCAAGCCGTCGAGTTTAGCGACAAGACGAACGGTGTGACTATGGCCTTGGACGATGCAAAAGCGGTCGTACTGGCGGCAATCGCATTGGCCGAGGCCGGCGATGTCGGCGCGCCGCTCGAAACGCCCGCCATAGAAGCAATGCGTGCTATTTCAAAAGCAAACCAGGCAGAATTTCAACGCATGCGAACCTTGATAAAAAAATCAAACAAGGAGGTGCAGATCGGCGCGCTCGATGTTGCCATCCGCGGTGCTGGCTCAAAGAACGAAGATAAAACTTCTGCCGACATGATAGTGGAACTGGTTCGTGACCAATGCACGCTGTTTCACTGTCCAGACAATGAGCCGCACGCGACATTCGATAGAAATGGGCACCGCGAATGCTGGCACATTTCTTCGTCCGGCTTTCGGGAATGGGTTTGCTATCAATTTTATAAAGTGTATGAAGGTGCGCCTAGCGATGCAGCCATCGGCGCGTCATTGAACACGCTGACAGGTCAGGCAAAATTTGACGGGGAAGAAAAGCAAGTCGCGGTTCGCGTAGCAAAACGCGATGACGGCTATTACATCGATTTGTGTGATGAGTTGTGGCGCGCTGTCCGGGTTACACCAACCGGCTGGCAAATTATCGACACGCCGCCTGTCATGTTCGTCCGCTCGAATGCGATGCGCCCATTACCAACGCCCGACACCGGCGGTGATATTAACGACTTGTGGCAGATCGCCAATATTGATCCAGATGATCGTGATTTGGTGCTGGCATGGATGATCGAAGCATTCAGGCCGGACACACCATACCCAGTGCTTGAACTATTTGCAGAACAGGGCGCGGCGAAGTCATTCACACAATCGGCATTACGCAATTTAATCGATCCAAACAAAGCCAATTTGCGCGCCAAGCCTAAAACAATCGATGATCTTTTTGTGACGGCAAAGGTATCTCACATGGTCAGCTTAGAAAATCTTTCCCACCTAGAGCCGACTTATCAGGACGCCATGTGCGCCTTGGCTACCGGCGCGGGCTATGGCGGGCGGACGTTATACACCAACGCAGAGGAAACGGTTTTTGAGGTGAAGCGTCCGATTATGCTAAACGGCATTGCCGTCGTCGCCACAGCGCAGGATTTGATGGATAGGACGTTGCTCATCAGCCTGCCGCGTATAGAGGGGCGGCGTACCGAATCGGATTTAAATAACCAATTCGATAAAACGCAGTCGGGCATATTCGGGGCGCTAATGAAAATATTCTCAGGCGCCTTGGCTGTATTGCCGACCGTGAAAATTGATCCTTCGGAATTGCCGCGCATGGCTGATTTTGCCTACCTTGGAGAAGCAGTGCTCCGTGTGCTTGGCCGGCCAGAAGGTAATTTTCTGGCGCGGTTTCAGGAAAAACGTAAATATGGTGTGTACCAAACCATCGAATCTAGTCCGGTCGCGTCCGCAGCATTGGCGTGGCTTGAGAATAATCCGCAAGGATTCGACGGTGCGGTAAAGCGGCTGCATGACTTGTTATCAGATACAAAATACAAACCCGATGGAGAGCATTGGCCGAAGTCGGCAAAGGGCTTTTCGGACGCGTTGCGGCGCGTATCGCCTGCACTACGAATGCTTGGGGTCAATGTCGAGAGTGTCGGTAGAAAAACGGATGGTTATCACTGGCGCATCAAATCGATAGCTTCTTTCGGCACCGGAAACTTTCCGAAGCAAGTGCATGAAGTTCATGACGTACATAAGACAGGAAAGAACGCCTCAGTCAATGTACGTCATGAACATGATGAACATGGATTGGAAAGTTTGTCCCGTGAAAAGGAAATTACGCAAGATATTGAGGTGGAACTGTGAGCGCACAAACCTTGATTGCAGAATGCGAAAAATATGGAGTGACTGTCCACCTAGATGGCGGCGCACTGAAATTGCGAGGCGCACCGGCTGCGGTAAAAGCTGCGGCAAATCGGCTGCGACCGCACAAAGCCGCAATTGTCGTGTATCTGGGTACACATCCAACCGCCGTAAAAATCAAACAGTCGGACACTGATTTGCTCGATCGCTTCATACTGGACGATTGCGCGAATGATCCAGAACCGGAACTAATCAACCGCATCAACAACATCACTTTTCGCCTCGTGACCATGAACGGCTGGGAGTTTTCGGAGGCGATGACGGCGGCGGCGGTTTGGGTTGTGAACAACCCGCGTCACCATGACGAGGAACATTTCATTGATGTAATGAATCTATGGAAATTTGTACGTTCACCGATAATATCGTCGCATGCAAAAAATAAAACCGAATAACGACGCAGTTTCGACGCATACGCAAACACCGAAGTCTAGCGCCCATGCGGATTTCCGGTGCAATGGGATGATTATTCTCAAATAATTAAGCCGCACATTTGCTGGTAACGAACTATTGGAGTGAGGCATGACGAACGGATGGACAGCGGAGCGACGGCAGCGGCAGGCAGCACTTATTCGTGCATGGAAGCCGTGGGAACGGTCAACTGGGCCGCGAACAAGCGAGGGTAAAGCTACCGCATCGAAAAATGTTGCCGTTGGACGAGTTAACAAAGCGGTGGCACTTGAGCAGGCCCAGAAAGAACTAAGTGTCGCACTTGCGAAGGTTTATGCACTAACCCGAACTGATAAGAAATAGTGGGAAGACATTTTGTGTGGAAATATTTCACGCAATGCAACCAATGATAGCGCCCAACTAAGGCCATGCCGTTGAGGACAATAGATATATCGAAAGCGATCCGATTGGACTAGGCGGTGGAGTCAATACGTACAGCTATGTCGGAGGAAATCCGTTATTAGGAACGGATCTGAACTGACCTTGCCCCTGCTGAACGTATCCCATAAGTTCTGCTGATTATGCGGCCTGCCGTGTTTGGGCGGCAATCCAGTTCAGTTCAAATTGCATGGGGCTGACGTATCCCAGGGTTGCATGTGAACGTTTGGCATTATAGAAGTTGAGCCAATCGATTACCTCATCCGTTGTTTGTGGTTTGTGGACCAGTGCTCTGCCATACAGGCGACTCACTTTCAATTTTCCCCACAGGCTTTCTGTGGGCGCATTAGGCCAGCGATATTCGCCTTTGACTTCGGCATGAATCGCTTTGATGTTGGTCAACAATGCATCGTTGCTGATACGCCGATGGCTACCAACGCCGGAAGCTATCTTTCGACATGAAGCGGAAGCTGGTTCCGAGCAACCTTACGAGAAACTCATAAAGTTGAAACTCGTCGCGTGCGACGGAAACAACGTGAAACGGTTGTGCGAAGAGACCTTGTTCCGCATCCTTCAGTCTAGCCCTCACCCAAGGCGGAACCATTAAAAGAAATAATTGGCGGCCAACGTCGCATTGTTCTCAAAGGCAGCCCACATCGGGTACCGAATTATCGATTACATCCCAACAGCGGGCGGCTGCCACGACAACACCGCCGGATTCTTTGCCACTAGATCCGAAAGCTGCTTGGCAAGGTCAAGAATAAACGAGCCCGGGAATGCGACGAACACTTGCTCCCCATTCGGATTGACGAACTGAAATCCCTCTGTGACGAAATAGTGGCGCGATGGCAAACTTTTTTAAGCTGGCAGGCATGGAATGTGATGCCGTATTTAGCAGTTATTAAGGATGCGTTCACAAAACCTGGACGCCGCTTTCCCGTGCAATCTGCCGAAGCTTTTCATCCACCGTCGCCAACGGCATATGCTCGATTAACGCCAATGCGAGATAGGTGGCGCGATCAGTCCTCAAACCATACCGGTATTGCATTACCAAGGTATCCATGACAGGATGGCAATCCCCGCTTCACTGCATGTTTCAATAATGTGCAATGTGCAGTTAAATCAAATGTTGTACTCACGAGAGCAGTAATGACACGACTACTTCTTGCACTTTGGTGTCTGCTCTTATTGAGTGGATGTGGCGATGGTTCTTCAACACAGGTATCAAGCAACCCAACCAGACTTCTGGCGACTTCCAGTACTGTCCCGGCAGATTATTCCGGCGTTGTACAACAACTCTATGTCGCCTATTTCGGGCGCCCTGCAGATGCTGGCGGACTGACCAACTTTGAAGCTGCTCTCGTTGCAGCCGGTGCGCCAATCAGCATCCAGGATCTCACTGCCGCGTACAACACCAACGCGACGATCAATGGACTGATTAACAGCTTTGGCACCAGTACGGAATCCAATTCCCTGTATGCGGGAGATACCACCGCGTTCGTCAAAGCCGTCTATAACAATGTCCTCAACCGTGCACCGCAACCTGCAGGACTGGCATTCTGGGTCAACGCCATTGATAGCGGCACGCTCACCAAGGGTAATGCAGCCCTTTCCATCATGGCGGGAGCTTTGGCAAATACAACTGCGCAAGGCCTTATCGATACGGCTGCCATCAATAACAAGATCACGATCGCGTCCAGCTTCACTAACGCGAATATTACTGCCACGCAAATCAATGCATACAAAGGAAGCGCTGCTGCCGCAACCGTTCGTACCATGTTGGCGACGGTGAACAATACGACGGATACGACTGCGTTTCAATCGACCGTTACCTCCACGATTGGCACGCTTGTCGCGACGGCGGACGCCAACGCCAAGATAGCGCCTACTCTCTCGGTGTTTGCAGGAAATATGGGTGGTTTTGGCACTGTGAACGGCACCGGATCTGCAGCACGCTTTGAAAGTCCGCTTGGCATTGCCACCGACAGCGCAGGCAACATCTACGTAGCCGATGACGCCAGCAACACCATCCGCAAGATTACGCCTGCAGGTGTGGTGACTGCGCTGGCGGGTACTGCGGGCGTCACCGGCAGTGCCAACGGCGTCGGAGCAGCGGCAAGTTTTTACCACTCGGGGGCTGTCGCCACCGACGGCTCCGGCAATGTCTACGTCGCCGATATTTTTAACCACACCATTCGCAAGATCACGTCTGCAGGAATAGTGACCACCCTCGCCGGTACAATGGGGGTACCGGGAAGCGCCAACGGGACCGGAGCGGCAGCAAGCTTTAGCTACCCGAATGGTATCTCCACCGACGGCGCAGGGAACATCTACGTGGCCGATACCGGCAACAGTACTATCCGCAAGATCACACCCGCTGGAGTGGTGACCACTTTGGCCGGTACAGCGGGCGTAACGGGAAGCACGAACGGGACTGGATCTGCAGCAAGGTTTGCGCAGCCGACTGGTATTGCTGCCGATAGCGCGGGCAACGTCTACGTCGCCGATACGGACAACAATACGATTCGCAAGATCACGCCAGCCGGAGTCGTTACCACACTGGCCGGTACTGCGGGCGTCATTGGTAGTTCCAATGGGACCGGGGCCGCAGCAAGCTTTAACGACCCGACGGGTGTTGCCACCGACAGCGCAGGGAACATCTACGTGGCTGATCATATCAGCTGTACCATCCGCAAGATCACGCCAGCTGGAGTGGTGACCACGCTGGCCGGTACAGCAGGAATACTTGGCTCCGCCGACGGAACTGGGCGCGCGGCAAGCTTTAGCTATCCAACTAATATTGCCGTCGATACTGCAGGCAATATCTACGTGGCCGATACCTTTGACCTCACCATCCGCAAGATCACACCTACTGGAGTAGTGACTACGCTGGCCGGGATGGCGATGATTGCCGGGAGTGCCGACGGTACCGGGGCAGCAGCAACCTTTGGCGGCTCAAACGGTGTTGCTACCGACAGTACAGGGAATATCTATATAGCCGATTTCTGGAACGATACCATCCGCAAAATAACATCCGCCGGGGTGGTGACAACTTTATCCGGTACTGCGGGGGCAACCGGCAGCGCCGACGGGACTGGCCCGGCAGCAAGCTTTAACAGCCCAAACAGTGTTGCTGCCGACAGTGCAGGGAATATCTATGTAGCCGATTCCGGTAACAACACCATTCGCAAAATTACATCCGCCGGGGTGGTGACAACATTATCCGGTGCAGCTGGGATAACCGGGAGCGCCGACGGGACTGGACCGACCGCAAGCTTTAACAGCCCGAACGGTGTTGCTACCGACAGTGCAGGGAATATCTATGTAGCCGATTCCGGTAACAACACCATACGCAAAATTACATCCGCAGGAGTAGTGACAACGCTGGCTGGCACCGCAGGTGTATCCGGCCACTCTAACGGAACCGGGTCGGCAGCAAGCTTTAGCGCTCCAAGCGGAATCGCCATCGACAGCGCAGGGAATATCTACGTGGCCGATTCGAGTAACAACACTATCCGCAACATAACATCCGCCGGGGTAGTGACGACACTTGCCGGCACCGCAGGGGTAACCGGCAGCGCCGACGGGACAGGACCGACAGCAAGCTTTAAGAGCCCAAAGAGTGTTGCCATCGACAGTGCGGGAAATGTCTATGTAACTGATTCTGGTAACAGCACCATTCGCAAAATAACACCCGCAGGAGTGGTGACCACCGTAGTTGGAATGCCGGGTCAGGCTGGTTTTATTGAAGGAGCGTTGCCTGGAATTTTAGCATTTCCGAACGGAGTAGCACTCAGTGGTACATCGCTCTACATTACAACTGCGGAGGGTGTGGCAGTGGTAAATAATGTACCGTAGGGCTACTAGTTTCGGTGGATCATATTGCGTCCGCCATCCAAATGAAAATTGTGACGATACAAGAGCAGCCAAAGTACAACGATTTGTGCACTAAAGTGCGAGAAAAAAACAGTGCCGACACCGTTGTATTGATGGTCGCTAGGCAGGGTCGGCGAGGAGGCGGTTTACTTCAGTGTATATACTTTAAAATCCGCACTCCGCATCAAGTCCGCACCCTAACGGCTGCGCGCATCCAAGGACAATGTTTCGGTCTGCTTCGAAACAGGTTAAACGGGGGGAGACGAAAAGAAATTCACACTGTGACAAGTGGTCCACGCAGAGGTGTGAGCACTGAGTTGGTTCGCAGTCAGGTTCGCACCGACATTTAAATTTTATCCACCTAAAGCAATAACAGCATCGAACATTGCTTGGCGCGTATTTTCGTCCGCCGAGAAATATGTACGCATAATTTCGGCAAGCCTGTCATCGGCACAAAAAAAGTAAGCAACGGGCACTTGCAATGCTTTGGCAATTTTCGCAATGATGGGGAAAGGCGGTTCATGAACACCCGTCTCGTAACGACTCATTCGAGCGCTGCTGCTTGCTTCGTCCAACCCAATCATTACACCCAGCCGATCTTGCGGCAGGTCAGCGCGCAAGCGCGCTTCTCTGAGGCGGCGAGCAAATACGGATTGGGCAGGCGGATGCTTGAGCATCCTGCGATATTCGTAGAGTTCTGTTGTTTAATCTCTACGAAAAACGTAGAATAGATGAGATTCCTAAAGAAAATACCTTGCTGTTTCTCCATTCAATTAACAAAAATCTGACGGGTGCGCTGTCCGCCGGAACTGGATGATCTACGAAAAATTTGGGTTAATTTGTTTATTGGCACGATGGTCATTAATAAGGCAATCATGAAATCAATAATAATTACCGGCATTCTTTTTCTACTCGCAATATCGCAAGCGCATGGTGACGTGTATAAGTGCAAGAATGCACAAGGAAAAATAGAATATTCAGGCACGCCATGCGAATATCACGCACAAAAACTCAACGTAGGTTCAACAGATTTCGGCCATGCGTCTGATCCAATTGATCTTACGGATCCAAATGCGCGAGCGTTGAAAGTTATGCAGGCAGATTCGAAGAAAAATGCCCCGGTACCAATCGAATGCAAATTTGCATACTACACATATGCTGACGACAAGGGCAAAGCATTGTCTGACAATGCTAAAGCAGAATGCCTGCGAAATATTGATTTGAAAGAGAATGGCAAAGGTTCGCAGGTAGCTTACGAGCACTACAACCTATGGAAAGACCATCGCCAAATGGTGAGCACCCAGCGCAATGCTGCTATTGCGAATCAACCAAAAACTGTTAATTGCAACCCGACGGGCGGGGGCGGATATAGTTGCCGTTGATAATATGGAATCCGGCTATGTCTACATACTAACCAATCCGAGCTATCCGCCGAACCTGCTCAAGATCGGCATGACAACTCGCAGGGCAAGCGATCGGGCTCGCGAGATGTTCGAAGGCGCTACCGGCGTCCCCACTCGTTTCAAGGTCGTATTTGAACATCCAGTCAGCAATTGCGCACTGGCAGAGCAGTTGGTGCATTCACGGCTTGCCCATTATCGGCAAATCGAATATCGCGAGTTCTTTGAGGTCGAGCTCAACGAAGCAATTAAGGTCTTGAGAGATGCCTGTGCCGAAATTGAAAGAACGCATAGCCAAAATGTGCGCCCCATGCCTGATACCAGGCGTGCAACCATTACGGACAAGCCGCATATCCATATCGAACCATCGGTAACGCCGCGCAAGTCGAATCCGGAGGAAACCGCAAAACTTTGGATTAGTGGCGTGTTCAGCGTCATGTTTATCTTGGCGATGGTTCAGGCTTGCTCTTCATTTTTTCGATAGATCTATCATGTCTGTCACACATTGCTGGGGGAATACAAAATAGAATGTGGCAAGCGCATTTAATCGCGATGAGTACTGATGGACGTGATAAATTTTGATATCCCTGCGCACGCCTGAACAACTCGACGTTCTCTCTCAAATGGTTTAGGCTGACCGATTTGGACAACTCGCTTGCCAGGGTGTTTTAACGAGGCCTAATGGATACCATCGAAGAGTTTGTGAGAGAGCGTAGCATTAATGGCCTTTTTCACTTTACCCGAGCGACCAATCTTGGCTCGATCCTTGAGCGCGGGCTTATCACCCGAGATATCCTTATTCAGGAGGGAAAGCGAGAAGCCTGCAATGATCAGTTTCGTTATGACGCGACAGACGCCATCTGTGTTTCGATCGGATTCCCAAATTACAAGATGTTTTGGAGCCTCCGTCAAAATAACGAAGACATTGAATGGGTAGTTCTTGTGATTCGGTCGAGAGCACTGCTTGAGCGATGTGTGTTTTGCCAAACAAACGCAGCGTCGGCCAGAGTTACGGCTATCCCATTGCAGCAACGAATGTCGCTCGACGCTCTCAAACTTATGTACTTGGACTTTGATCAGACACAGCGCGCCACCCTCAACATTCCAAGCGACTATCCAACAAACCCTCAGGCTGAAGTTTTGCGACTAGATGGTATCCCACGCCAATACATATCTGGTGTATTGGTGCAAACCAAGGCGCTGAAGCAGGAACTTGAAGCAAAGTATCCAGGGCTACCGGTTAAGTTAGCCCCCAACTATTTTCTATATCGAAGCGACTATGCGCATTGGTAGCAAGGTGTTGTAATGGCTGAACGCCCAGTCTTCACGCCATCGACAAGTGATTTATCACTTGTACAGACACATCACGTCGAGTTCAAGTGGTTTCCTGGGATGGCTCTTAGTCAATCTCAGAAGTCCATCGAGTCATTACACGATGCGGCAAAAAAACTTCCCAATATTAAGAAAATACTTGAGATATCGAGCAAGTCTAAGGATGAGTTGGGGGTCAAGCTTAGTGCCTTCAACTTGATGATCAAAACCGTTCGACACAAACGTGAGTTCAGTATTGAATGTGCATATCAGGCAAGCAAAGTATTCGAA
>Ga0207095_10094_pt1 | contig 25571 bp, 26 predicted proteins | sample Alteio_BWMinHeat_88_FD_153529 | JGI IMG/M metagenome (GOLD analysis project Ga0207095, IMG submission 153529) | Enriched cells from forest soil in Barre Woods Harvard Forest LTER site, Petersham, Massachusetts, United States -... | ecosystem: Environmental > Terrestrial > Soil > Temperate forest >... | reverse complement strand
GTCTCGTTGTTGTCCAGGAGCGGAACGCGTCTCTTCGCGGCTTCCGCTTCCTCGACCAACATCATGACGATGGACTGTTCAAGTTCGCCGGCCTTGAAGCCGAAGGGACCGCGGCCGCCCTTGTAGGCGACGCGGCCATCGCGGTCGATCAGGTAGAGGCGGTCGGGCATGCCGCTGTAGAGGTGACCGACGCGGTCCTGCATGTCGTCGACCAAAAGCGGCATCGTGATTTCAAGGGCGGCGCAGCATTTCTTGGCGACGTCGGTGCGCTCGCCGAGGTCGAGCGGCTGTTTGAACGAGATGCCTACTCTATCGTTGCCCGGGGAGCGCCAGCCGTCGGTCGGGTGCGCTTCGCGGACGTAGACGGCGATGAACTCGACGCGGTCGCCGAAGCGCTTGTGCAGTTCTTCCAGGATCCCAAACTGGGATCGGTAGGGGCCTCAGGTAAAGCTGCCGAAGACCAGCACGACGGGTTTCTTGCCGCGGAACTGGCCGAGCGTCATCTCCTGTTTGCCGTCGTGCGTTTTCAAGCGAAAGTCGGGAGCGCGGTCGCCGATACTCGGGCCCTCGTGGAATGAGCCGAGCTCGCCGGCGAGCAGACCTTTGAAGAGGATGTAAGGCGACGGACCGCCTCCGCCGTCTTTGCCTGGCGGCGGAGGCGGCGGCATGAGGGCCTCCCGCAAGTCATCGGGCGTCAGATGATTCTTTCCCTTGGACGCCTTTTTGAAGAACTCTTCCCATTCCTCCTTGGAGATTCGGCCATTGCTGTTCGCATCGATCATCGCGAACCACGAACGCGTCATGCCAAATTGCCGAAGGAAGGGCGAGTTGTCGGACCAGTCGAAGTCATCCTTGGTCAACACGCCGTCGTGATTGCGGTCGAGGCGTGCGAAGAGGGCGTCGTTGCCAGGGAACTCCTTGCGGGTGATCGTGCCGTCCTTGTCGGAGTCGTAGTGCTCGGCGAGCCAGACCCAGCCGTAGCGACTTTGGCTGGGATGAAACCAGCCCTCGCCCGGCCCCATCTGTGAGCCGTCGAGAATGGCCCGAACCATTTCCAAGCCCTCACTGCGGGTGACGGCATGGACTTGCTGGAAGACGATGTCGCGGTAGCGAAGAGGATTGAGCCAGCTCCGCGGCGGCTTGGGCGCCGGGTCGCCGGCGCGGCAGGGCGTGGCATTAACCAGACCAAGAAACACGAGGAGGCTTAGACCAATTTGAGGAATTCGATACATGGAGTCACTCTTGATTGGATGCCAACCGAGACGAACGCGCGTTTTGGTAAGTCCTTTTGTTTCAACGGCTGACAGCTATCAGCTAATACTACAGCGCTGCGTGTTAAGCTGGGAAACCTACCATGCCGCCGCCCGCTGCTCTTTTTAGCGTGTCTCCCCGCATTGCTGTGCAAATGCTGTGCAAACCACACACCCCACTTCGCGCACAGAAACGCAGAAATTGCACAGATTGCACAGAAACGCGCAACTTGGCCGCAACGCACAACTTGCACAGAAACCACCTGCTCTGGAAAAATCGCCCGACGCTGAACCCAGCGCTGTAGTACTAACAGCCTTCAGCCATTCATCAACGATTTCCGGCCGCTTTTTTACTTCGGCTTCCACGCGGCGCGACCGCCTTCAATGTAGCCCTCCGCTTCTAGGATTTGCTTCTGATTGTCCCCATCGGCGTCCATGATGTAAACGGGTCCGGCCTTGTCGTAGGAATCGTGGTGCTGGAAGATGATTTTTTTCCCGTCGGGCGACCAGGCGGCGTAGCTGTTAAAGCCGCCGAGCTTGGTTAATGCCTTCGGGTCGCCGCCGTCGGCATCCATTAGGAAGATCTCGGCGCCGGTATCGGTCGTGCCGGCGTAAGCGAGCTTCTTGCCGTCGGGAGAAAAGGCCGGATAGACGAAGCCGGCCGTGTGGCCCTTCTTCGACAAGTCTTTCAGGTTTTCACCGTTGGGGTCCATGACGTAGATGCGGAATCCGTCACCGGCGCGATTGGAGACGAAGGCGATTTTCTTGCCGTCGGGCGACCAGGCGGGCGCGCGGTCGGTGACTTTCTCGGCGGTGAGCTGCTTGACGTTCTTGCCGTCGGCGTCCATGACGAAGATGGCCTGGTAGCCTTCGCGATCGGAGGTGAAGGCAATCTTCTTGGCATCGGGAGACCAGGCGGGGAATGTATTCTTGGCTTTGCCGTCAGTGAGTTTCTTTGCGTCCTTGCCGTCGGGTTTCATGATGTAGACTTCGCAGTTGCCCGAACGGAGTGAGGGAAAGAGGATCTCCGGCGTGTACTCCGGCGCGGGCGCGGCCAAGAGCGTGCCGAAAAGACAGAAAACGCCGGCAGCGATGAGAAAGCGGTTCATGGGACGATGCCTCCGTGAAGCTTAGGTTGCTCGAGAACGTCGCGACTTGCAAGCGCACGGCCCCTATGGTACCGCCAACACTGTTGGCGCGGAACAGGAAAACAAAAGCCCACGAGCGCCGCTCGTGGGCTTTCTGGAACGTGCCTTGGGGAGGAACGTGCTTCGGTCAGCGGGTCGCGACCGGATATCGATGGGTTCAGCGAGCCAAGATCGCCTCGGATACTTAATGCGGTCGCCGGCGACGGGCGCAGAAGGGACGTCAATTGGGGCGGTAGGTTCGATCGCGCCGGTGGTGCGGCGGGTTCAAGATCGACGGCTGGGGTGCGTCCGGACGAAAACCAGGGAGTGTCGCTGGGACGATGTTCTCCCGCGCTAGGCGAAGAGAATTCGTTTCGGCGAGGCATCGGCGCACATCGCGCGGCAAATTGGTACAGGGACAGAAGCCGAGGTCCGTTTGGGCCCGTTCGATGTTGGCTTGGAGGTGCCGGGGCTCGCCGTCCCGCGAAGCGACGTGGATCGGCGCCAGGTGGGTCCCGAGAAGCGCATTGAGCACGTCGGAGAGGTCAAGCAAAGTGGCAGCCTGTCCCGATGCAATGTTGAACACTTTCCCCGAAACGCGCGGGGCCTGGGCCGCCAGAAGATTAGCCTGAATGACGTCCTCGACGTATGTGAAATCTCGAGATTGGGTGCCATCTCCGGGAATCAAGGGGCCGAGTCCGCGATTCATGCGCTCAAAGAACCGCGCCACGACGGATGCGTGCGGCCCTTCGACCGGCTGGCGGGGGCCGATGACGTCGAAATAGCGGAGGCGAACCGTTTCCAGCCCGTGTTGTCGGCTGAAGTTCAAGCAATAGTGCTCCGCGGCGAGTTTCGCGGACGCGTACAGCGATCGGGGCATCGTGGGGTCCGTTTCGCACCGGGGTTGGTCGTCGTCATCCCGATATACGACGCCGGCGCCGGCGTACACGACGCGACCCACCTGGGCGTCGCGGGCGGCTTCCAAGACGTGAAGGGTTCCCGTGGCAATGGAGTGGTGGATCGCCAGCGGATCGGCGTCGGCCACCGCCGCAGCGGTCGCGCACGCCAAGTGGAATACGACATCAACGCCCTCAACGGCGGCGCGCACGGTTTGCTGATCCGTCACATTGCCGGTGAGCAGGTCGATCTCGCTGCGGACGTTTTCGAGGTAGGCCCAGCTGCCGCCGCTGAAGTCGTCCAGAACGCGCACGCGATCATGGCGCGCCACCAAGGCTTCGACCAGGTGGGAGCCGATGAACCCCGCTCCGCCGGTGACAAGACAAACCGTCATGAAACGACCGACTTTCGGGACAACGAGGGATCCTGATTCCGTGGCAACGCGCGTTTTGGAAAGACGAGGGAGGGAGCAGTAGCAAGAGCCAAGAGTGGTGGGAGCATAAATGAAGCCAATTCGCGGAAAATGTTGAACGCCAGAGTTCCTGCCTGGGTAAAGGGCAACTGACCGTGAGGGCTTGGAGCATCTGCCCTGGAAGAGACTTCCAAATGGTTGATTGTAACATTATAGCTGAAAATATGTTACGGAGATCTGTGCTGTGCGGAAGGTGTGGGCGACGCCAAGGAGTCACTCGAGGATGCGATTCCGCCTGTGCCCAATTCCATTCGTCCAAGGAATGCAAACCTTAACGACGAAACGTGAGTTTACGTTAACGATCCTTTACAATCGGGAAGCGCTGGAATGGGTCCTTCCAGGCGCTTCCCGGTTGAGCTGCTCCTAGAAGAATTCATGCTCCTTTTTGGAAGATCTCATCGAAGAAGTCCTTCATCGCTTGCCAAGAACGTAGATCGGCTTTCTCGTTGTACGCCGCGCCCTTGGAGTTGTCTTTGCCCGCGCCGGGGTTGGTGAAACTGTGGACCGCGCCGCCATATTGGACCAGTTGCCAGTCGACGCCTGCTTTTCTCATTTCTTCCTCGAACGCGGCGACGACGTCGGGCTTCACGAACGGGTCATCGGCGCCGTGGAGAGCGAGGACTTTGCACTTGATGTTCTTGGCATCCTCCGGATGGGGCGTGGCAAGGTCGCCGTGAAAGCTGACGACGCCGGCGAGGTCCGTTCCGGCGCGGGCCATTTCCAGTACGGTTGTGCCGCCGAAGCAGTAGCCGATGGCTGCGACGCGTTTGGCATCGACGAGGGGTTGCTTGCGAAGGATGTCGAAGCCGGCGGTTGCTCGTGAGCGCATCAGTTTGCGGTCGTTCTTGAAGACACCTGCCATCTCACCCGCTTCCTTCGCGTCCTTGGCGCGCACGCCTTTGCCGTACATGTCAAGGGCGAACGCGACGTAACCGAGTTTGGCCAGTTGCTCCGCCCGCGTGCGGACGTAGGGGTTGTGACCCATCCATTCATGCACGATCAGAACGCCGGGGCGTTTGTCCTTGGCGGCATCGTCGTAGGCCAGATAGCCTTCCAGGACCTTGTCGCCGTCCTTGTACTCGACGACTTCGGTGTGCAAGGCGGCCCGCGCCACGCCCGCGAACAGCAGGGGCAACAAGGCGATTAGCAGCAGCTTCATGGTGATGCTCCTTTCCAAAAGTGATCCGTCGGGCGACACCCGTAGATGGTTTACAAGATAAGGAGGGTGGTTGCCAAGCGGCGCGCGCGCCAAGAGAATGATGGATGCCAAATCCTTCTTCACGAGGAGCGCGTCATGGCAGAGTGGAAGATCGCGGCGGTGCAGATGGACTGCCGGTTCGGTGAGAAATCCCGCAATCTGGAGGTGGTGCGGACGAGGTTGGGCGAAGAGGCCGTAGAAAAGGCGCAGCTCATTGTCTTTCCCGAATGCGCGCTTACCGGCTACTGTTTCACAAGTAGGGCGGAAGCGCTGCCGCACGCGGAACCGATCCCGGGGCCGGCGACGGAGGCGGTGGGCGCGGACTGCCGGCGGTTGGGGGTGTGGGCGGCGTTCGGGTTGCTGGAACTCGACGGCCGGAGCGGTAACCTGTTTAACGCCTGCGCCCTGGTTGGACCGCGCGGGGAGGTTTACGGCTATCGCAAGATCCATTTGCCGTGTCTGGGCATCGACCGATTCGCGACGCCGGGCGACCGGCCGTTCGCCGTCCACGATCTCGGCGGGCTGCGCGTGGGAATAAACATCTGTTACGACGGCAGTTTTCCGGAGGCGTCGCGCATCCTGGCGCTGCTCGGCGCTGATTTGCTGCTGCTGCCGACGAACTGGCCGGTCGGCGCGTCGGCGTGCGCGTTGGTGCCGGCGCGTGCGCTGGAGAATCACTTGTATTACGCGGCGGTCAACCGGGTTGGGGATGAGCGAGGCTTTCATTTCCAGGGACATAGCCGAATCGTGGACTGTTCGGGCGAGTACCTTGCATTCAGCGAGGGTGATAGAGAAGAGATTCTCTACGCCACGATTGACCCGGAGGAAGCACGGCGGAAGCGCGTGGTGAAGATACCGGGCGAGTATGAGGTAGATCGCATCGGCGACCGCCGGCCGGAGATGTACGGCCTGATAGGCGAACCCAAGAGGAAGGCTTAGAGTGGGGCCATCGTTTCGTCTAATCGTCTAATACACACTGAAGGCGCGCCTTAAGTCGTTATGGGATAAGGATATGATGTTAGACGAAACGTTTCGTCTAACGCTCCGATTAGACGAAACAATCGAGACGAAGGGAAGGAACGATCACTATCTTGATCGGCAAACTTATACTTCATGAGTCACAGTCCCAACAATTCATGGAGCTGTAGTGCACCCAGGCTCGGTACGACGAGATCGGCTTGTGCCACGTCGTCCGGGCGAACGCGGGCGTGGGGGATGGCGACGCAGCGTGCGCCTGCCGCCTTGGCGGCGCTGACACCGTGCATACTGTCCTCGATCACCACCATCTTCGCCGGCGCGTGGCCGAGGCGCACGGCCGCTTGCTCGTAGACCTCGGGATGAGGCTTGCCGAGCCGAACATCGTCGCAGGTCAGGACGAACTCAAAGCGTTGCGACAATCCGTGCGGATCGAGCACTTTCGCCACGTAGGCGGCGCTGGAGGAGGTGGCGATGGCCTTGCGGATGCGCTTGCGTTCGAGCCGGTCGAGCAGATCGAGGACGCCGAGCATAAGGGCTGCCGGTTTCCGGCCAAGCACGGCATAGAACAGTTCGCTGCTCTCGGCGATCAGATCGTCAATCGGTTCCTGCAAATCATAGTGGCGGCGGAAGAACTCAAACGCCTGGCGCGCGGGAGTGCCCATCATGGCGCGGGCGACCTCTGGGACCCAGACGAGGCCGCGCCGCGCCAGTTGGCGGCGCGCGGCTTCCTCGAAGATCGGCTCGGTGTCCACGAGAATGCCATCAAGATCGAACACCACGGAGAGCGGGGGCGGAATGGCGGCGGGGTAGGTCATCAAGCGACGGGTACCTTCCTCTCCGCAAACTTCCGAAGCCTTAGAGACTTCGGACGTTTGCCGATTTACGCTTCGCTGGCTTCCTCGGGGGGATAGACGTCGGGAAGCGGGTTGATCTCGACCAACTCCTCGGGTGGGGCGGCGGGTTCTTCGGGCGGTCTTGACTGGCGCAGCAGGTGGGCGAGTTCGTGGGCGTCGAGCTGTTGGGTGCGAACTTCCGCGTCCGCCGGGATCGCGTCGGGTCCCAGATGCACGCGGAATTTGAAGCTGGCGATGCTAAGCAGGTCGTTGGGCAACAGGGCAGCGCGGCGGACGCGCTGGCCATTGACGCGCGTGCCGTTGGTGCTGCCCAAATCGCGGAGCAAAAGCAGTCCATCCGTTTTGACGATGACGCAGTGGAGCTTCGAGACGCTCTTATGCGGCAAGCGCAAGTCGCAGTCTTCCTTACGACCCACCAAGGTCATGTCTTTGATGATCTCGATGGTGGCACTGCCGTCGCCGGGAACGAGTTGGGCGCGCACAACCACCTCGCCGCTAGGGGGGAGGAATGTATTTGCGGCCACGGCGCGCGCCGCCGGGCCTTCTCTTCATAATTATCATGCGGGACCAGGCAATCCAAGACGGATCAAGGGAAAAGGCGGCGAGACCTTACCGCCGCATCCGGCATGAAAGGCGTTCGCCATCTATCCGGCCAAGATCCGAGCCTGCCGTAACGCCAACGTTCGATTTCCGCGCATGCCCAGTTGAATCTCTCATTGTCCGTTGCAGATCGCTGTAGTAGGCACAGTCCGTGTGCCGTAGCGCCCGCGCCTCACGGCACACGGAGTGTGCCTACTACTTTCGTTCCGCGGCCAATAGGTAGCCATATGCCCGCAACCAAGGGAACCACGCTGCACGGTTCAACCGACCGTCGGGGGCCAGACTGACCGGCCTCGCTTCGAGAAGGCGAAGGCCCGCCTCACGCAGCAAGCGAATCGCTTCGCGGCGCGTGAACAGGTGGAGCGAAAGCCCGGCGATTCCCTGATGGACCGGCATAAGGCGATCGCCGGCGCTGGGCCGGAACCTCCAAGAACGCAGAAGATCGAGCAGGAGCCAGCGTCGGCCGCGCGAATCCCAGACGTTGAACCATTTGTTATGGACGTGCAAGACGAAGCGCCCGCCCGGCCGGAGCAGGCGATGAACGTGAGCGATGGCGCGGCGCCGCGCGTCGGGGCCCGAGAGCATGCCTAGGGTGCTGAATAGGCACGCGGCATAATCGAACGATCGATCGCGCAGCGCGTCCAGATCGACGAGGTTGGCTTTGAGTCGATGGATCGCGACCTGCTGCCCGCGTGCCTTGGTTTCGGCAACGTCCAGCATTGCTTCCGAAAGATCGACGCCCAACACCCAGAAGCCGCGCTGCGCAAACGGCAGGAGCAGGCGGCCCGTGCCGCATCCAAGATCGATTAATCGTCCCGGACGATCGAAATATCTCTCCGCGAACGCTAAGTCGATGTGGGAGAGCGGCGAGCCGGCGAGATGGGCGTCATACCCTTGGGCCAGGGCGGCGTCGTGCACGTAATCCCACAACCCGCGATTGACGCCGGCGGGAAGCTGCCAATCGGCGGGAGCAGGGGTCACGTCTCCCTCCGCAAAACTGCGGGCAAATCGGCGGCACGGCGAAAATCTGCGGCCGTGACCACGCCGTTCGGGGACCCGATGCGACCGTCGCCCAATTCCGCGGCCGCCCAGACGAGGACGTTCCAGGCTTGCAGCAGCGATGGGTCGGCGTTGCCCCACGTGACCAACACCAGGCGATCACTGTCGCGGCGCATCGTGACCATGCCCGCCGGCGTGCCCACGCGCAGCTCGCGCCAGGTGTCGGCGGGGACCTCGTCGGGGAAGGCCAGTTCGCCGTCGATCATGCGCAGCTGGACGGGAAAGCCGTGTTGGTCGAGGAAGCCTTTCAGGGCGACCCAGCTCGGCAGAGAGTTGCTTGCGAAGGAAATGGATTGTTCGATACCCATTGGTGAAATCACTTTCGCGATCTGAGCGGCGCGCTCGCCTTCGGCTCGCCGCTAAACAACCAACCCAGAGCGGCGACGAGAGCGCCGCCGGCGAGGACGATGGCCAGCAGCACCAAGCAAAGCGCCGCGAGGTCGTTTGTCACGCCGTAATGCATCTGCACGAAGACTTCATGGGCGAAGGTCGTCGAACCAGGTGTTTCCGCCAACTTACCCGCGCTCAATTCACCGAGCGACAAGATGGCCACGGCCAGTCCGGCCCGAATGAAAGCCGGCGCGGTCAACGGCGCCACGATGCGTCGTAGTTCATACGCCGGCGAGGCGCCGTCCACACGCGCCGATTGTAGTAACTCGATCGGCACCAGCCGTACCACGGGCCACAAAACCGCCACGGCGACAGGGAAGAAGCGGATCAGGTCGGCCCACATCACCGGCAGTGGCGATGGTCCATGATACAAAACGGCAGCTAGGACGTCTGAGCCGGTCATCCACTTGATGGTGTCCTTCAATCCGATTCCGATTACCGGCCCCGGCATGCTCCAGGCGACAGCGATCAAGAGAAGTGTGAATGCGCGGAACCAGCGTGAGCCGGCCGCGAGCCAGCAGGTCAACCACGCCAGTACGGCGCACACCACCCCGGCGGCGGCGGCCTGCCAGAGGCTGTCCAGCACCAGGCCGCCGCGGACATGCAGGACGGTGATGACGTGTTGACAGGCTGTGCGGGCCGACCAGAACTGCGCCGGCGGCGGCGCATCGCCGGCTTGGGTCGCCCACCAGCATGCGGAAGCAACGTCGGCCGGAGAACCGGCGGCGGGAGTGCAACTCCACGCCAGGTAGGCCGCCGGCGGCAACGTCGGCGGCGGCGTGGTCCGGCCCGCTTTCCAGACCAGGCTGCCGACGGGTATGCCGACGAGGACGCTTGCCGCGCCGAGCATCAACAGCAAAAATGGCCAGCGCGCCCAACCCAGCGTGAACGTCCACGGTTGCAGGGAAAGCCGATCAAGCGGCGGTAGATCGCTATCCCAGCGCCGTATCGCCCACCAGACAAAGATGCCGATCAACACAGTCCCCGGGACCGAGACGGCCACGGCTCGGGCCACGGCCGCCATGATGGTCGGCGTTTCGGAGTTAATGTCCGGCCGGACAAATTGGTTGTAGACCTCCTCGGCAAAGGTTCGCACCTGGAGCATGTCGGTCACGGTAATCTCGGTGGCGGTTAGCACGGCGACCCAAATGAGCGCAGCGCTCAGCGCCGCGCGACTCCGGCGCAGCGTCACCCAAAGAAGCACCCACCACGGCCGGGCCGCCGTGAGCGCGTCTTCTTCCAATTCGCGCTCCACCCAGCGAAGTCCCTGGCCGACCAACAAAATGATCCAGGGCAGTCCGGCGACGGCGTGAATCCAAATCGCGGCGGGTAGTCCGTGCGCCCAGGGCTTCCAGGCGATGCCGGTCGAGGAAATATCCGGGTCGGACGGCGAGGGTGTGGTCCAGACGGTGAAGGGAAGCCAACCGCCGCTGCCCAGCGCCGCCTGCCAGCCCGAGGCAAACAGCGGCAGGGGAATGAAGAGCGTCAGCACGACTAGGAAGCGCAGCCAGCGCCGGAGAGGAAGATCGGTGCGGTACAGCAACACGGCCGCCAAGACGCCGGGAGGGGTTGCGAGCGCCAGCGTGCCGGCCACAAGCAGAAGCGTGTTGCGGGCAAGCAGCGCCAGGCGGTCCGTCTCCTCCAGTGCCGCCCAGCCGGAAGGGACACGTCCCACCGCCACGAACGGCATCGCCAGCGGCACGCCGACCAGAGCAAGCAGGAGCAAGGTCATCGCCCATCGCCAGCGGTTCACAGCGGACTCCGAAAGGGTGGGCTGTTCGCGTTCCCACGCGGAGCGAGGGGACGAGAGGTGGACTAATTGTAAACGCACAAGCCTCCGGGGGACATTCCGGAGGCTTGCATGGGTGGAAAGGTAATGTGGCGGCTTTATTTCTTGATCTCTTCCTTGCCATCTTTGTCGATCGGTTTGTCTTTGTCACCCGGTTTGTCGGCCGGCTTCTCTCCTGGTTTGTCGCCGGGTTTTTCACCTGGTTTGTCGCCCGGTTTTTCCGGAGGCTTCTCGTCCTTCTTCATGACCAGCGGCTTGTCGAAATCGCGGTCGTGGAGGCAAAGCAGCAGGCCGTTGTGGGCCGCCAAATAAATGCGGTCGGTCCGTTCGTTGGCGATGGGGAAGACGAATTCGCGCAGGTCATAAGTGCTCAACACGGTGCCGCGTTCGCGGTCAAGGACCAAGAAGCGGTCGCTGCGGTCGGCGGCGTAGACGAACTTGGAGTTGGCGGCGAGGAACCGGCCGCCGGTGGGGCTGCGCCATTTTAAGTCGCCGTCTTCGCGTCCGATGCAGTAGAGCCCTTTCCGCTCCGTGGCCAGGAAGATCACTTTGTCCGTGACTGCCGGAGAGCGCGTGTAGACGGCGCCGTCGGTGAAGCGCCACTGTACGTACCCCGTTTCGATGTTTGCGGCGTAGAGGTTGGAATCCTGTGCCGCGATGTACGCGGTCTTGCCATACTGTCCCGGCTGAAGAGCAATGCCGCGTTCAAGAGGCACCCTATAGTTAACCTTGGCAGCGGCCTTGGTTAACCCCTCGATCAGCCCATTGACTTCGGCAAGCAGCAAGGTGTCCTCGATCTGAAGCGGGGTCTTCTCGACGCGCGCCTCGGTAAAGTAGGTCCATTCTTCGCGCGGCTGTGGACCCGTTACTTCCGATTTACCCACCAGGCGCGCCGGGGAGAGCGGCCCGATGGCGGACACGTCCGTACCTCGGACAAAACCGCCGCCTTTGCGGAAATCGACGGCGCGGGGATCGACAGCCGATTCCGGCTTCTTGGCGGTGAGTCCCTTGGCGTAATCCTCCAACTCCAGTTTGGTGGGGATGTGATACGCATGAAGGCGTCCGGTGCCGACGTTCAAGAAAAGCCGCTCCTCATCCGCGATGGGCGGGGCGGCGGCGCTGCCGGGCATGCGGAACACCCAAAGGGTGTGACCGTCGGTTCGATCGAGCGCATAGACGTCCGTGTCACTGACGACGAAGACGGTTTTCCTGTTGTAGCCGACCGGGTGCACGGGTCGGTAAACCTCCCCCACGCGCGTGCGCCATTTGACCTCACCGGTTTCGGCGTTCACCACCAGGAACACGCCGCCGCGAGTTTGAACGAAGAGGTCCTTTTCCAGCACTTGCACGCTAAAAATGCCGTCGCGCTTGCCTTCCACCGGGAGGTAGAGGCTCCAGCCGACCTTCAGGTTCAGGCGTTCGAGCGCCTCGCGCGAAGGCGGCGAGGGGCGTGTGTAAATGTCGGAAAGATCTTCCGCTCGAAGCGAGACGGAAGAGGATGCCACGGCGGCGGCCAAAATGAGATAGGCGGGTAACCGACGGAGAGGGAGCGGCGCGGGGAACATGAGGAGCTTCCTTGGCATAGCCTCGCGGTCCGGCCGGTGCGCGGTGCAAGCCGGCCCGATACCATTCACAGTTTACCACAAGGCAGCGTCTTCACGGCGCGTCAAGACCATTTCGACGAGAATGTGGGTGCGGCATCCCCAGGAGGGATCGGAGTAGGCCGCACAATCGGGAGGATTGGACCGTTGGTCGGGCGGGAACAGGATTACGCGTCCGGCGCCGGGGGCCGCTTCGCCTGGCCGGCGATCCAGCGGAGTTGGCGGGCAAGGCCGAAGAGGAGATCGACCTCCATCGCGGTGGGGCGGGCGCGGCCGAGGAGGTGGCGGAGGCCGTGCATGAGGGCGTCGGCGCTGGGGCCGTAGAGATAATGAATCTCCTCAAGCGCGGCGCGCAATTGCTCGAACATTCGTTCCTGCATGGCGAACGGAGCGGGCGGTTCGGTCGCGGGCGAGGGCTGCGATTCCAACCAGGCGACGCGCAACTCATAGAGGCAGATCGCGACGGATTGCGCAAGGTTGAGGGCCGGGTAGGTCGGGTCGGCGGGGATGTGGAGGAGGTGGTGGCAGCGGGACACTTCGTCATTGGTCAAACCGGTCGGCTCGGGGCCGAAGACGAGGGCAACGGGTCCGGAGGCGGAGGCGCTGAGGATTCCCGGCGCGAGGTGGCGCGGCGTGCTCACAGAGCGGCGGACGGGACCCCCGGTGCGCGCTGAGGTGCCGACAACGAGGACGCAATCGGCGAGTGCGTCAGGTAGGGTAGGCATGATTCGGGCGTTGTCGAGGATCGATTCACCATGCGTCGAGAGCTGCCGGGCCCGCGGATCGGCGGGATCGGCTTCGGGGGCGACGAGGCAGAGGTCGGAGAAGCCGAGGTTGCGCATGATGCGCGCGGTGGCGCCGAGATTGCCGGCGACTTCGGTGCGGATCAGGATGACGCGGAGGGAGGGGAGGGACATAAGCTACCTGACTTCCGCGCGCCTTCGGCTTGCCGCTGAACTTATTCCCTTTTCGCCCGTTCTAGCGCCATCGCTTTGACGCGTAGCAGGTCGAGTTTGCCGCTCCCCAGCACCGGCATTTCGGACACCAGGAAGAAATCGCGTTCGCCGGGAATCCAGAGGTTGGGCAAGCCCTTTTCGCTAAGGCGCTGGCTGAGCATGCGCGGTGTGGTGCCGTTGAGCGGGAGGTGGAGCACGATGAGGCGTTCACCCCTGCGTTCGTCGGGAATGGAGGCCACGGCAAGCACGCGCTCGGTGGTCTGCATGACATCGTGCAAGTCGTCCTCGATTTTTTCGAGCGGCACCATTTCGCCGCCGATCTTGGCAAAGCGCGTGAGCCGGCCGGTGATCGTGACGAAGCCGTCGGGATCGATCTTGGCCATGTCGCCGGTGACGTACCAGCCGTCGCGGATCACTTCGCGCGTCAATTCGTCGCGGCCGAGGTAGCCCTTCATGACGTTGGCGCCGTAGATGAGCAACAAACCTTCCTGACCGTGCGGCCGCGGTTCGTAAGTGTCGGGATTGACGACGCGGGCGGCAACCCCGGGCAGCGGCTGGCCGATGGTGCCGATCTTGTTGCATACCTGGCGGACACCGCTGATCTCCTGGTCCGGAATGTTGGTGGTGACGGCGGGCGAGAGTTCGGTGCAGCCGTAGCCTTCCATCGGCAGAACACCGAATTTCTGCTCGAATTCCTGAGCGAGCGAGGGCGGCAGCTTTTCCGCGCCGCACACCAGGATGCGCAGGCTTTTGAAATCGTCCGCCTCACAGCGGCGCAGGTAGAAGCGAAGGAACGTTGCGGTGCTGAGGAAGAGCGAGCATTGATACTTACGGCAGAGTTCGCCGATCTCCTTCGCCTGGCGCGGGTCGGTGTGGAAGACGGCCGACGCCGCCACCTGCAAGGGGGCCCAAAAAGTCACCGTGTAGCCAAAGCTGTGGAAAAAGGGGAGGACGCCGAGCAGGCGGTCGCTCGATCGCAGATCAATTACCTGAATCATGGACTGGGCATTGGCGGCGATGTTACGATGCGTGAGCATGACGCCCTTCGGCTCGCCGGTGCTGCCGCTGGAGAAGATGACGGTGGCCAGGTCGTCGGGTCCGTGCTTTCCCAAGCGCAGCACCCAGCGATCGAGAATCCAGCCGGGCGACAAGACAACGGTCAGATAGGCACGGAACAGCTGGAACTTCGTGATCTCCTTGCGGAAATCCTCCAGGTGGATCAGCTCCACTCCCGGGCCGGGATCGAGTCGCTTGTGTTTGAGGAACAAGACCGACGTCAGGACATGGCGCAAATTGCACTGGCGAACCGCCGACCGCACATAATCGTCCGACGACGTATAGTTGAGATTTACGGCTGTCTTGCCGAGAAGCGCAAGAGCGATATTCGTCACGGCCGCGCCGACCCCCGGTGGCAGCCAGACGCCGACCATCGGCGCGTCGCCCAGCAACGGCCGCAACCGGCCGGCCAGGCACATCGCGCCGGCGAGGACTTTGGCTTGGCTCAGCACCAGCCCGTTTCGCATCGTGTCGATGAAGCAGGGTTTGAACGGATAGCGAGCGGCCATGCGCACGAACTGCCGATGGACCGGCAGGCGCTTGCTACTGCGCGCCAGGGCGCAGTCGGCCGACATCTTTTGGATGGTTAGTCGCGCCTCGGCGGCGGTGGTCGTGGGCGGCATCGCTGCGCCGAACGAGATGCTCACGGGATATGGCAGCTCCTGGGGCCATTTCCAAATGACTTTGCCGCCGCGATAGCTGAAGATGCTGCCCCAAACCTGATCGAGGCAGACTGGAATAATCGGAGCCGGGCAGCGTTTGACAATTTGCTCGAAGCCGCGGTGGAAGGGAAGCATGAATCCGGTGCGGGTCAGAGCGCCTTCGGCAAAGATGCAGACGAGTTCGCCGGCCGCGAGGGCATCGCCGGCGGTGCGCAAAGCCTGAACGATGGCGCGCGGACTGACGACGTCGCCGTCGACGGGAATGACCCGCGCCCATTTCAGAAAATGTCGCAGGCCCCACTTTTTCGCCCAGCCCGCAAAGATAACGAAGCGGATGAACCGACGCTGCGCCCCAATCAAGAACATCCAATCGTTGTAGCTGATGTGGTTGCAGACCAGCAGGGCCGGACCGGACGCTGGGATGTTTTCGCGGCCGTGGACGCGAATGCGATAGACTGTGTGCGTGATCAGCCAGACGAGCCAGCGCAAGGGCACGAGCGGATGGAACCAGCAGAGGTAGAGAAAAGCGATGAGGGCCAGCCCGGCCATGACCGCCAAAATGGGCCAGAACAACCCGGTGCCGAACCCGGTCGGCGCTTGCCCCAAACAGGGCGGCGCGGCGTCAAGCACAGCAAGGCCCCAGCGGAATAGAGGTTGATCGATAGTCGTCACTAACTCCCGCAAGTTATCCAGCTTATGGAGTGGCGTCAAGGGAAGAGGGAGGAAGGCGGTGAGGTGGTGGGGCGGTGACGTGGCGACGCATTCCAGCGAAAGGGTCCATAAGACACGGTCAATCGTTCGACCGCCCACGCCCTACCGCGCCCCCTCACCACCTGATGGTTTTGCTGTTGCCCTGCGCCCCACCCGCCGCTATAGTCCCGCCCTTCACGGCCATTTATCAAAGAAGCGTGATGCGTTCAGCGGCGGGGGATTGCCGCGTGGGCTGTACTGTTTCGGCGGGGGGACGGGATGCAGGCGAAACCGTTGTTGACGCACATCCTCGACGACGAGGCGCTGACGCGCGGACTGGGCGACCCAGAGGCGAGGGTCCTCGTGGAATGGCTCGTGGAACGCGCGGAAACCCTCGCCCAGCAGACGAACTTCGAGCATTGGGCGCGCGCGGAAATTCGGCGCTTGTGCCGGCGCTGCCGGGCGATCGGGCGGTTCATCCGCTTATGGTGCTACGAAGGATTGCAAGGCGCCGCGGGGCAACTCGCGGTTGCCGAGGGATTCACCTGGCCGTTGCCGGAGGCATTCATCGATCCCTGCGAGCTGATGCAGAACCTTCTCGATTGGGAGGATCAGCATCTCCATGCCGCTTGATCGATCCAACCACGAGGTTGAGGCGTCCATTCTCGCGCGACGCGACGCTACGGTTCCGACACCATTTCAAGCGTCCCGGCCACGGCGGCCACGGTTCGATCTACGTCAACCTCGGTGTGGGCGGCGGTCGTCATGCCGGAGAAACCGGGAAGATCGACGCCGTGCAGTATCATGCCGAGGCGGAACGCGTGGGTCAGCTCCGTGGAGCGGGGAGCGTCGAGCTTGTCCAGCGCGCCGTTGTAAGGGACGAAATCGTCGTGGTCGGGGCGCGGGCCGTTGTAATTGGGAAGCATACGGAAGCCGGAGAATTCGCCGTACGCGACCCAAGCAGCGTCGCGCTCGTTGAAGAGTTCGTTCAGCCTCGTCCGAAGCAGTCGCGCCATGTCATTGGCACGTTTTCCTGGCTCACCCGTGGCGACGAGCTCAAGCGTAGCGACGCCGGCCGCAGCGGAAAGCGCGTTCGCGTTGAACGTGCCGGGGTGTTTCATTTTCGGTTTGCCGGGACGGAAGGCGAGGAAATCGAGGATGTCGGCCCGTCCGGCGACACAACCGCCGGGAAGGCCACCGGCCAGAATCTTCGCCAGTGTGGTCAGGTCGGGCGTCACGCCGTAGTACGTCTGCGCGCCGCCAGGGTGCACACGGAAGCCGGTAATGACCTCGTCAAAGATCAGCAAGACCTTGTGCTTGCTAGTGATGTCGCGAAGGGAGCGTAGAAACGGCCCACGGACCGGCACTGCGCCCCAGTGGCCGCCCGTCGGTTCGAGAATGACACAGCCGATGCTCGGATCGTCGGCCAGCGTCCGCTCGACTAGCTCGAGATCATTGGGCGGGACGACAACCGTCAGGCTCGCGACTTCCGGCGGAATGCCGGGCGCGAGGGCGTCGTAAGGCGCATTGGCGCCGGGAATGACAAAATCGTGCCAACCGTGGAAATGGCCGGCAAACTTGAGAACGCGCGGCCGTCCGGTGAAGATACGGGCCAGGCGTAGGGCCATTAGTGTCGCCTCGGTGCCCGATGACGTGAAGCGGACTCTCTCGGCCGACGGCACCAGCCGTTGCACGCATTCGCCCCAGGCAATCTCCAATTCGTGACACGCGCCGGGATGCGTCGCCCTTCCTATCTGCCGGCGCGCGGCCTCCACCACGGCCGGGTGGCTGTGGCCGAGCAGGATCGCGCCGTGTCCCGACCAATAATCGATGAGTTCGTGGCCGTCGACATCCCACTTGTGCCCGCCCTCAGCGCGGTCGATGTAAATCGGGAACGGCTCCAGGTGGCGCAAGTCGTGCGTGACGCCGTTCGGAAAAATCGATCTTGCTTGGTCGTGTAAGCGGCGCGAAATGGGAAACTCGGCCGCGTAGCGGTCGGCCAGGCTAAGGCGCGGTTGGGTGGCGAGGGACATCGGATCACTCCTTGTCTGAGAGGTTGGAGTTCCGGCTTCAGCCGGCCTAGACCGGCTAGAACCGGAACTCCAACTTATCAGTTCAACCCTTACGACACACTACGGTCCGTCGCGCGGCGCCTTTACTTCTCGGCTGATGCTGGCACGTTCGATCCACTGCTCCGGGGTCACCTTGTCATTGATTGATTCGACGCGGCCGTCCGTGTACAGAACATGCACGATACCCGGATGCAATCCGCCGAACGCCCGGCCGTAGCCGACGGGCGGATTGTCGTCCGGGTCGATGCCGCGCACGGTGGCAGGTCCGCCTTGGGCCCAGGGGCCGTTATCGCGCGTCGTCTCGACGATCATCATGGTGTGTTGAAGGCCGGCGGTGATATCGCCGCGGCGGGTAGCGCGGTCGTACCCGAACATGCCCGCGTTCGGGTCCTTGGGAACCAACAAGGGCGGGTGGAAGTCAGGAATCAAAGCCGCCTCCCGGCCAAGCCCGGCGATGCCAACGTATGATGTCAGTGCCGAACTGTGAGCGGCGGGGCCCGACCACGAAGGGCACAGGCACAATCGAAGCCGCGTCTCCACGGCCGCGCGATTGGCGTCGTCGTCCCAGGCCCGGTGAAAGTCGATTTGCTTATAGACCTGCTTTTCCCGGTTGACGCGGCGAGCGGTAGCCTTGTCATCGGGCGGCGCGTCCGGCTCCATGTACGGGAGGATCAGCGCGATCCAACTCAAACGGCGTTCTGGCGGCAAAGCGTCGTTCGGGACAGTGCCCGGAGGGAACGACTTGAAATCCTCATCGTAGAGTTTCAAACCGAAACCGAGCCGGTGCAGATTTTCGGTGCATTCGGCTGCATGGGCTTTTTCGCGCACGTCGGCGAGAATGCTCGCCCCCAGCAGCACCACTGCAGCCGCGATCCCCAGGCCGCCCAGCGCCATGCCCGCGATCGCCAACCCGCGCCCCCGCAATCGGCCGTCGGAGTAATTGATCCATCGCAGACTGTACAGCCCGAGAATAACGGCCGGAATGCCGGTGATGAGCAACAGGACCAGCGACGCCAGGCCCAGGACCAGGCTAACGAGAGCAAGGGTGCTAACTCGGGAGGTTGTGGTGGAAGTCGCCGTCATGAGAGTCGTCCCGATGCGGAGTCTCTTCTTCGCCGCATTTTACCAAACCCCGCCATTTCCAGCGTGACAAAACACAAGGTCGCCGTGCCAGGGAATAAAGCGGACGAAGGGGGATCATTCTTACGAATACCTTGGCTTCCGAAGTCTTGAAGACTTACGTCCGGAGAATTGAAAATGTTCGACGCCTACCTGGCGGATGGTTTGGTCGCGCTGCACGTCGCGTATGTCGCATTCATCGTACTCGGCCAACTTCTCATTTTGGCGGGGCTCATCTTTCGCTGGGATTGGGTGCGCAACTTCTGGTTCCGGCTGGCGCACCTGGTTGCCATCGCCATCGTCGCCGTCGAAGCGGCGTTTGATTACACCTGCCCGCTCACAACGCTCGAATACTACCTCCGTGAGCGTGCAGGTCAGCAACCCTCCGCCGAATCGTTCATCGGCCGGTTAATGCAATCGTTTATCGTGCACGACTGGCCGCCGTGGGTGTTCAATGTCAGTCACATCACCTTCGGGTTCCTGGTGCTGCTCACGTTCGTCCTGGCCCGCCCGCGATGGCCTTGGACGACACGTCGCGAACTCGCAGCGCTTCCGAGCCCGCAGCGCTAGCAAGGCCCCCGTGACGTGTCAGCCCCCGCCAATCCATCGCAACAATTCCGGCCGGAACAACCCAAGGTGTGTTCGCCGCAGCAGATGATCCTCGGGGAATTGCGCCATCTCGTGCTCCTGCTGATAGGCGAACTCCGCCCGCAATTCCGGTTCGCCGGGGACCACGGGTTTTCCCAGCGCGGGATCACGGTCCAGATACGCCGCTACCTCGGCGGCGCGGCGGCCATAGCGCTGCACAAAGTGTCGGGCCGTCTCCTCACCGACACCGTGGCGTTTACCCAGGCTTGGCGTTTCGCGCTCGAGAAACACCGTCCAGCGCTCGCGCGGCGCTCCGTCGAGCGCGCATCGGCGCGTGCGACAGCGCCGGCGCTTTCCCAGTCGCGCGGCCACGGCATCGGTGATCGTCTCGGCCATCGCCCGATAGGTCGTGTACTTGCCGCCCGCGACCGAAAGCAGACCGGACGGCGACACGATCAAGCGAAACTCCCGCGGCAGCGACGACGGAGCGCCGTTCTTTGAATGAACCAACGGCCGTAGGCCCACGAAGCTGTTGAGAATGTCGGCTTCCGCGAGCGGCGGCGAGAAGAAATGGTTGTGACCGGCCAGCAAGTACGCTCTGTCTTCAGGTGTTACCGTGAGCGCGTCAGGCGAATCGTCGCAGAGCGTGTCCGTGGCGCCGATCAGCGTTTTCCCCTGCCAGGGTAGGACGAAAAAGACGCGCCCGTCTGTCGGGTGCAGCAGGAGGAAGGCCGAGCGCAGTCTACGGTCCGGCGCGATCAGGTGAACACCCTTGGTCGGTAGCAGGTGCGGCGTGCTACTGTCCCCCGCAAGCCGGCAGACGGTGTCGACCCAGGGGCCGGTGGCGTTGACGACCTGGCGGGCATGGATCGCGAACGTTTCACCGCCGACGCGATCCACCGCTCGCACCCCGGCGATACGGCCCTTCACGTTCTCGAAACCCACGGCCTCGGCGTAGTTGGCCAGACATGCCCCGTGCGCCGCGGCGGTTCGCAGCACCTCGATGCACAAGCGGGCGTCGTCCATCTGCGCGTCGTGGTATTCCGCGCCGCCGCTGAGGCCTGTGCCGTTCAAGTCAGGAAACTCGCGGCGCAGTAGAGAGAGATGGAGCGGCCGGCTGCGGCGCAAATTGCCCGTACCGGCCAGAAGATCGTAAAGCGAGAGTCCCGCCCGCCACTGCCACCGCTGCACCCGCGCGCCGGCGAAGAACGGCACCACGAAACGTAAGGGGTGGACCAGGTGCGGAGCGTTGCGAAGCAGCAACCGGCGTTCGCGCAACGCTTCGTAGACGAGGGGTATGTGGCCGTGTTCCAGGTAACGCAAGCCGCCGTGAACGAGCTTTGAGGAGGCACTGCTGGTGCCCGACGCGAAGTCGCCCTTGTCGATGAGGGCGACGCGAAAGCCGCGCACGGCCGCGTCCAACGCCACGCCCGCTCCCGTGATGCCGCCGCCGAGAATGAGCACATCGAACGGCCCGGCGGTCAGCGCGTCGAGCGACCGGTGCATGAGTGACGGTTCCTTTTCCGAGTCCGGCTTGAAGGGCGAGAAGGAGGTTCAAGCGTCATTCTACGGGTCGCTTCACGCAAGAAGGGGGTTGGGCGCCATGAACACACGGCGCCCAACCCCCTTACCTTCTGTCTCGAATTACGGCGTGCTACTTCAACCCCGTCTGCGTCTTACTCACCACTTTCCCCTCCCGGAACTTGAGGGTGACCGACTTGCCGCTGCGCTCCCATTTCATCTCGCCGTCTTCCAGGAAGATGTCGCCGTCCTCGCCGGTGGACACGGTCCCGTGCATCGAGGAGTAACCCGTCATCGAATCGCCCATAATGTCCTCGACGTCGTCCTGGTCCATGCCGACCTCGATCCGGTCGTATTTGTCTTTCGTCAGAGCGTCGCCGCGCCAGCCCAGAAGCGACAGGCTCAGCATGACCAGCGGAACGCAGATCAAGTAGGCAGGATGCCAGCGATAACCAAAGCCCCACATGGATGAGCCTCCCGGCAACGAGAAGAAGGTTGTTGGAAGAGGGGTATTCAAGACTAGGTCGCAATCGGCGGCGGGGCAAGTTGAGACGGGGCGTGAACCCACGAGCGTGCGTCTTGACCGATGAATTCGTCCCGGCTCAAACCGGAAAGTGAAGCACTTGGCCTTCCCATTCACCTTTAATGCTGGCCCCATCGAGCAGTTCAAGGTCGTCGATAACCTGCGCATAAGCGAGCCACGCGCCGACCGCGAAAACTCCCGGCATCGGCAATCCACCGCCGATGCGTTGATAGGCGTAAAAAGGCATGGTTGACAGGTCGTGCGTCAGGATGATGCGGCCTTCGCGCGCCGCCCAATCAAGAATGTCCGGATCGCTCGCTTGGGCCAGGCCAACGTCCTGCACGCGAACCAGATCAATTCCAGGCTTCCGGCGCAGCAGGCCGCGCACGACGGGACCGCTGAAGTTCTCATCCGCCAACATACGTAACATCGTGGACCTAGGGCTTGGCCAGGCGGTTTTGCAGGCGTTCGCGAAGCGTCGCTCGGTCGGGTTGCGCGGCCTCGCTGGTTCGGCGGAGTGCGTCGGCTTGCCGCTGCCGCTCCTGGAGGTAGCCGTCAACCTCCGCTCTGTGGCGGAAGTAATACGCGAGGACCCCGTGTACATCTGCAAGCTGAAGGGAAGGGTAGGTTTCGACAATTGCCTCGGGGCTAAGACCGCGTTGATTCGCTTCCATGACAAGGTCCAACGTGACCCGCGTCGCCCCAACGCGCACGGTTCCGTCCGTTTCGGTCCGCAACGGGGCGGGGTCCGCGTGGATCGCCAAGCTCATGATGCCGCTCCTTTTCACTCAGTATCACCGCTGAGTCTGGCCTCAAGCCATTATATCGCCCGGGCTTCCTAGTAATCGTCGTCGATTCTCTCACCACCAGCAATGGTGACCATCGCTTCGAAGGTTTGCGGATTGATCGACTCGTCCAACCAGCGCCCGCTGCCGTCCGCGAAAACGACATTGGTAACGCGCTGGTCTTTCCGGAACCAACTTCGTTCCCTTACGTGCATCCCGCCGAACGGCCGGCCGACGCCAACGTGCGGCGGGTCGTCCGAATCGACGGAGCGCAACGTTGGAATGCCGCCGGCCGCCCAAGGTCCGGGTGTCGCGTTTGTCTCGATGACCATAATCGTCCTGCTGGTCCCGTCCTTGATGTCTTCACGAGTCACGAGGCGGTCGCAACCGAAAAAGCCGGCGCGAGGCGATTCCTTCGGCAATCGCGCGGAATCATCGCCAAGCCCGGTCAGGCCGACGTAATGGGTGGCATTTCCCAGATTGGGATCGAAGGCCGTGGGACAAAGATAGATCTTAATGGGAGTGTTCACCGCTGACTTGTTCTTGGTCGACTGCCAGCCCTCCTCCATGTCGATTGCTTTGAAGACATTGTCCTGTTCAATGAAGGGCAACAACGTGGCCATCCAACTCAGCCGCTCTTCGGGCGGCAACTTTCCGTGGACGTGCGTGCCGCGCGGAAAGCACTCGTACACGTCGTGATAATTCTGCACGGCGACGCCGATTTGCTTGAGGTTGTTCGCGCATTGAAGTCGCATGGTCGGCTCGCGTACTTTGCAGACGGCGGGCAAGAGGAGGCCCACGACCACCAGTACAAGAAGGATGCATACCAGGGCATTGACCCACCGATGCATGGCCAAACTCCCGGATCATGGGTCCACTGAAGATCTCCGCAGGCGCTCATTGGTCGCGATGGTCCCGCGAAGGGCATCTTACCTCCTCTTGCGGTCCGATTCCTCCACCAAATACATTGGCGCATGCCCCACTGCGGCCTATAAGAAGAACTGCTCGCCCAACCCGTCCGTGTCTCACGCGTGTGAATACACACCACCTTGTTCGCAACTCGTGTGCTACATGGGACTTAAACACGAAATCGAGTTCGTGTCTCACGAAAGCGTGAGACACGAGAACTCTGCGCCTCAAAGCCGATCGAGACAAATCAATGACAATCGCCGACAACGAGACGGAACCGGTAAACAAGCTGGTCCCAACTCATGGTGTTGCCGGAATGGCTTGGTGGTAGGCATTCTGCAACGATAGAATCGAGCCATGCGATCACGCATCTCCAAAGATTCCTGCCAATGAACGACGATGACGACACGTCACGACCGAGACGACGCCGGTGGCGAAAATGGCTGCTGTGGCTCGGCATGCCCGTTCTTCTGCTCTCGCTGGTGGTCACGATTCTCGCGGCTTATCTTCTTTCCATGCGTCGAGCGGCCCAACAAGAACTCGACAAGGCGCTCGCCGAACTCGACGAAGAGGAGCCAGGTTGGCGATTTTATGACATAGAGGCTGGCCGTGAGGCGATCCCTGACGACAAGAACAGTGCATTGTGCGTCTTGGCCGCGCGCAAGATGCTTCCGGCCGGTTGGCCAGATCGGGATTTCATCTGCGCCTTCGACGACTCGATGAAAGACTTGGAACCGAACCGACAACTCGACGAGCAACAATACGCGCTGTTGCTTGATGAACTGCACGAACACCAGGCGGCACTGGATAACGCTGCGCATTTGGCGGCGCTACCAAGAGGCCGTTACTCGATCGTCTATGACGAAAATGTACACAGAACTCTCTTGCGTCACCTGCAACCGGTTCGCGAGATCGCCGATCTTCTTCGTTACGACGCAATGATACGAGCGCAGGATGGCGACTTTGCGGGCGCCTTGCGTTCGTGCCAGGCAATCGCAAACGCAGGCCGATCCATTGGAGACGAGCCGCTCACAATATCACAGTTGGTCCGCTTCGCGTGCATCGCCATCGCGTTGCGAGAAACGGAGCGGGTTTTAGGCCAAGGCGAAGCTCCCGAGACCGAACTGGAGGACCTCCATCGCATCCTCGAGGACGAACGGAAGCACCCCTATCTTCTCATTTGCGCGCGTGGGGAACGTGGCGAAATGAATGAATCGTTCCAGGCCATTGAAATGGGCAGAATAACAGTTGAAGAACTGGGCGGGAACGCTCGATCCAAACACCTGGAAGATCGGTTGTCACGTCCTTTAGTGAATTACGTCATCCTGCGCGACCACCCGCTGGTACTGACACTTATGTCTGATCTCGTTGCCATCGCTCGACGGCCCGTCGAAGATCGCGAGTTAGCGCTCAAGCAGTGGCAGTCCTCAGTTCAGTCCTCCACTCTCAGCGGCCCTGCAAGGTTGATCATCCCGGCCTCTGCAAAATGGGACGACGCTGAGCGCCGCACCCAAGCCCAACTTCGCTGCATGATCGTGATCCTCGCGATGGAGCGTTACCGACTGAAGCACAACGGCCGCTGCCCGGAGCGACTCGAAGACTTAACTCCGGCATTCCTCGACGAACTGCCAGTGGATCCGTATGACGGCAAGCCGCTGCGCTTTCGCCAACTCGCCGATTTCCGCGTGATTTACTCCATCGGTCCGGACCACGAAGACAACGATGGAAAGATCGACCTCAAGCATCTTACAGAGCCCGGCACCGACATCGGCTTCCGACTCTGGAACCCCGATAAGCGCCGGCAGCCGGCGAAATAACCCCAGGCAAGTACTGGAGAACGCCGTGAAGGTTATTTACGACAAGGACACCGACACCCTCTCCATCATTTTGCGTCCGGGCAAAGTCGCCGAAAGCGATGAGCCGCGCCCGGGGCTCGTTCTCGATTACGACAAGGCCGGCCGACTTGTGTCCATCGAGTTGCTCGATGCCTCGGAGCAGGTGAAAAGTCCCCAATCCGTGGAGTTCGCCCTAGCCGCGAGCGAGTGATCCGCCTTTGCATGGCGCTATCGGTCGACGCCGCGGATGAAGAGCACGCTAGGGGCGGCGTCAAGCGGTCCTAGTCGCGCAGAGCGGCGAGATCGCGCTGATTCGTCTCCTCCGGCTTACTGCTGATGGCGGCGCGCTCGAAGCGCAAGGCGTCGATCCGCTCGCGCAGCGTCCGCACACTCCAGCGTTCGAGACGGCACATTTTGGCGTAGAAGTCTCGCTTCAGCGGATCGTCGAGCGGAATCAGCTCAATGAAATGGCTCCAACTCAATTGTCGGGAGAGTGTCCCGACAATCTGTGCAAACAGAGGAAGCGGCATCGCGTGGAAGTCGATTGCCGCAATTAGCGACCGCTTGTGATCTATCCATCTGTTCTCACGTCAATCGGCGACAACGAGGTCGTCGCCTTACCAAGGGGGTCATCGGACCA